>Ga0153950_1000833_pt1 | contig 13804 bp, 12 predicted proteins | sample TSNJ034MetaG_FD_104737 | JGI IMG/M metagenome (GOLD analysis project Ga0153950, IMG submission 104737) | Attine ant fungus gardens microbial communities from New Jersey, USA - TSNJ034 MetaG | ecosystem: Host-associated > Fungi > Mycelium > Unclassified | place: USA: New Jersey, Wharton State...
CAGTGGTGGAGGGCATCGGCGATCACGGCTGCGAATACATGACCGGCGGCCAGACCCTGATCCTGGGACGCACCGGCCGCAACTTCGGCGCCGGCATGTCCGGCGGTACGGCCTACGTGCTGGACCTGCGACCGGAGAAGGTCAACAAGGAGGCGCTGGAGAACGGCGAGCTCAAGCTCCTGGAGCTGGACGCCGAGGACCGTGACATCGTGCACGGCCTGCTCAAGCGTCACGCGGAGGAGACCGGATCCCAGCTGGCTGCGCGCCTGCTGGAGAACTTTGACGACACTGCCGCACGGGTGACCAAGGTCCTGCCCCGTGACTACGCGGCCGTACTGCAGACTCGACTGGACGCACTCGAAGAGGGTCTCGACCCGGATGGCGAAGAAGTCTGGTCCCGTATTTTGGAGGTAACCGGTGGCTGATCCCCGTGGCTTTTTGAAGGTCCGCGAACGCGAGACCCAGCCTCGCCGCCCCGTTCCGGTCCGCATCATGGACTGGAAGGAAGTGTACGAGGCCCAGGAGAAGGGCGTCCTCAAGAGCCAGGCCGGCCGGTGCATGGACTGCGGTGTGCCGTTCTGTCACCAGGGCTGCCCGCTGGGGAACCTCATCCCCGAGTGGAACGACCTGACGTGGCGGGACCGTGGGCAGGAGGCCATCGAGCGCCTGCACGCCACCAACAACTTCCCGGAGTTCACCGGTCGGCTCTGCCCGGCGCCGTGTGAGTCGGCCTGTGTGCTGGGCATCAACCAGCCCGCGGTGACCATCAAGCAGGTGGAGGTCTCCATCATCGACCAGGCCTTCGAGGAGGGCTGGGTGGCTCCATTGCCCCCCACCCGTCTGACGGGCAAGACGGTGGCCGTGGTGGGCTCGGGCCCGGCCGGCCTGGCCGTGGCTCAGCAGCTGACCCGCGTGGGTCACACCGTGGCCGTCTACGAGCGTGATGACCGGATCGGCGGCCTGCTCCGCTATGGCATCCCGGACTTCAAGATGGAGAAGGAGCACCTGGACCGCCGTCTGGAGCAGATGAAGGCCGAGGGCACCCGTTTCCGTCCCGGCGTGAACGTGGGCACGGACGTCACCTGGGAGCAGCTGCGCCGCCGCTACGACGCCGTCGTGGTGACCACCGGCGCCACCGTGCCCCGGGATCTTCCGATCCCCGGACGCGAGCTGTCCGGCGTGCACTACGCCATGGACTACCTGGTGCCCTCCAACCGTGTGGTGGCCGGGGAGCAGCCGGAGAACCACATCGACGCCCGCGGCAAGCACGTGGTGATTCTCGGCGGTGGCGACACCGGTGCCGACTGCATCGGCACCGCGCACCGCCAGCAGGCGGCCTCGGTGACCACGCTGGCCATCGGCAAGCAGCCGCCCAGCGAACGCCCCTCCCACCAGCCCTGGCCGCTGTTCCCGACCCTGTTCGAGGTGGCCAGCGCTCACGAGGAAGGCGGTGAGCGCACTTACCTGGCGTCCACCGTCGAGTTCGTGGGTGAGGACGGCCGCGTTACCGGGATCAAGGTCGCGGAGACCGAGTTCGTGGACGGCAGGCGCTTGCCCAAGGCCGGCACCGAGCGTGTCATCCCGGCAGACCTGGTCTTCCTCGCCCTCGGGTTCACCGGCGCCGAGCCGGCCGGGATCACCGAGCAGATCAAGGCCGAGTTCGACGGCCGCGGCAATGTCAGCCGCGACGGCAACTACATGACCAGCACGGAGGGCGTCTTCGTTGCCGGCGACGCCGGCCGCGGTCAGTCCCTGATCGTGTGGGCCATCGCCGAGGGCCGTGCATGCGCGGCCGCAGTGGACCGCTTCCTCACCGGAAGCACCATCCTCCCGGCTCCCGTGGCACCCACCGATCGAGCCATCTCGCTGCTTTAGGCCCAAAGGCCTGCACGAGATTTTCAACAGAAGTCAACCTTCCGTAAAAAGCGATGAACTAGGTTAGGTATATGAGACGCGCAAAGATTGTGGCCACCTTCGGCCCCGCCCTGGGCACCTATGAGAAGGCCCTTGAGGTCATCCAGGCGGGCATGAATGTGGCCCGCCTGAACATGAGCCACGGCGATCACTCCATGCATGATGTGAACTACGAGAACATCCGCAAGGCTTCGGCGATGCTCGGCGTGGCCGTGGGCATCATGGCCGACCTTCAGGGTCCCAAGATCCGCCTGGGCAAGTTCGTCAATGACGAGAAGCACTACCTGGAGGTGGGGGACCAGTTCACCATCACCACGGAGAACGTCCCGGGCACCAAGGAGATCTGCTCCACCACGCTCAAGAGCCTCACCGAGGACGTCCGTCCCGGTGACACCCTGCTGATCGACGACGGCAAGGTCGCTCTGCGCGCCGTGAGCGTCGACGAGGTCAAGGTGGTCGCCGAGGTGACCGTGCCGGGCTTCGTGTCCAACAACAAGGGCATCAACCTGCCGGGCGTGGCCGTCAACGTCCCCGCCCTGAGCGAGAAGGACGAGACCGATCTCCGCTGGGCGCTGCAGCGTGGCGTGGACATGATCGCGCTGTCCTTCGTCCGTGACGCCACGGACATCACCCGCGTCCACGAGATCATGGAAGAGGAAGGCCGGAAGATCCCGGTCATCGCCAAGATCGAGAAGCCCCAGGCCGTGGCTCAGCTGCATGACATCGTGGACGCGTTCGACGCGATCATGGTGGCCCGTGGCGATCTGGGCGTGGAACTGCCCCTCGAAGAGGTGCCGGTGGTCCAGAAGAAGGCCATCGCCGAGGCCCGCCGCTGGGCCAAGCCGGTCATCGTGGCCACCCAGGTCCTCGAATCCATGATCGAGAACCCGCGTCCCACCCGCGCCGAGGCGTCCGACTGCGCCAACGCCGTGCTGGACGGCGCCGATGCGGTTATGCTCTCCGGTGAGACCAGCGTGGGCAAGTACGCCATCGAGACGGTCAAGACCATGGCCCGGATCATCGAATACACGGAGGAGACGGCCCTGGACCTGGTCCCGGCGCTCGGTTCCAAGCCGAAGACCCGTGGCGGTGCCATCACCCTGGCCGCCGTGGAGATCGCGGATCAGCTCGACGCCAAGTACATCTGCACCTTCACGCAGTCCGGTGACTCGGCACGCCGCCTGTCCCGCTTGCGGCCGAAGAAGCCCATCTTCGCCTTCACCCCCGTGGACCAGGTCCGCAACTTCCTCGCGCTGACCTGGGGCATCCAGCCCATCCAGGTGCCGATGGTGAACCACACGGACGCCATGACCGCCCAGGTGGACACCTTCCTGACGGAACTGGAACTGGTCCAGGACGACGATCTGGTGGTCATCGCCGCCGGTTCGCCTCCCGGACAGGCCGGCTCCACCAACTCCATCAAGGTCCACAAGGTGGGCGATCTCGCTGACACCGGACGTGCCGGCCAGGAGGAGCGCCGGGAGCCCATCGGTCCCTGGCCCACCAAGAAGAAGAAAAAGAAGTAGCTTCTCGCTGCAGTCCCCGAAGGGGCGGTCCGGAAGGGCCGCCCCTTCGGCGTTGCCGGCGCGGTCTGGGGGAGTGCCCTGGGCCGAGCTCGCTATCAAAGGGCCGAGCTCGCTGCCGGATGTAGCGTACTCAGGCCCTCGATAGCGAGCTCGGCAGCGGGAGCGCACGTGGCACGGTCTGGAGAACGACGACGGCGGCGCACCCGGAGTGGGTGCGCCGCCGTCGTCGTCGGCCGGCTGAGCGGAGCTCAGTTCACCTGGTTGATGATGGTCTCCGCGACCTCGCGCATGCTGAGGCGACGGTCCATGGAGGTCTTCTGGATCCAGCGGAAGGCCTCGGGCTCGGAGAGGCCCATCTTGGTGGTGAGGAGGCTCTTGGCACGCTCCACGAGCTTGCGGGTGGCGAACTGCTCCTTGAGGTCCACCACCTCCTTTTCGAGGGCCTTGATCTCCTCATGGCGGGACAGCGCGATCTCGATGGCCGGGATCAGGTCTGCCGGGGTGAAGGGCTTGACCACGTAGGCCATGGCGCCGGCCTCACGGGCACGCTCCACGAGTTCCTTCTGGCTGAAGGCGGTCAGGAGCACCACGGGGGCGATTCGGGCCTTGGCGATCCGTTCGGCGGCGGTGATGCCGTCCATGACGGGCATCTTGACGTCCATGATCACCAGATCGGGCTTGTGCTCCTCGGCGAGCTCGACGGCGCGCTGGCCGTTGTCGGCCTCGGCGACGACGTCATAGCCTTCGCCGCGCAGGATCTCGATGATGTCGAGACGGATGAGAGTCTCGTCTTCGGCGACGACGATGCGCTTGGCGGGGACAGTGGTGTTTTCAGTGATGTCCTGGGCAGGGGATTCGCTCACAGGGTCTCCTTTACGAGGGGAACGGGGACAACGTGTCAGGTCTATGGCGCCGTTGCCAGTGGCCCTGATGGGCAATTTGACGCTCTTAGCCTATCGCCATGTAGAGTTATCACGCGTATGCGGCCCGCGTGATGTTGCGGACCGCTTCGGTGCTCGCCCGAGTGGCGGAATTGGCAGACGCGCCGCACTCAAAATGCGGTATCGAAAGGTGTGTGGGTTCGAGTCCCACCTCGGGCACCAAAGGAAGGGCCGGTCTCCTGATCGGCCCTTCTCCTTTGCCGGGTGGTAGAAGATGACTGAGCGCGAGTTCCGTCCCTCGGGGCGGAGCTCGCGCTCAGTTCTGCTGTGGTGCTGCGTGCGATGGCGTAGAACGACCAGACTCCTACCTATGTAGGCTCACGATTGCGAGATGTCACGTTGGAGCCGCGACTCGGTGGAGGCCGAATAGGAGACGTCGGAGTTTTAAGCCTCAGCGGGCGCGCCATTACCTTCGCACCCTTCGCCACTTGCTTGTCTTGCCCCGAGCCGCTGTGCTGCACGGCCGCGAGTTCCCCGCGCCATTCTTCGGCGCATCGAACTCGGTCAGGCGCCGATGTGTGTTTGACGGCGCCACGGAGGAGAATCCATACCTTTCCGCTTCCATCGGATGAAGGCCCAACGAGCGATGAGAGGTGAGTAGCGCCATGACCTGAAGGGTGGACCTGGCGGACAGTCAACGGATCAACGTCGCCGATATTTGGGATCTTCGACGCGATTTAGAGAACCGGAGTGCACGTGGCCCTCTGCGCGATGCGAGGGATCAAGTCGGACGCGCGAGGCTATTCCCCACGCACGGTTCCTGTCCCATTCGGAAACGTTATTGCCAAGCCACATCTGCGTCTGCGTCAGTGGCGGCAGAGGCCCGTCCGTAAATTTTCCGCCAGACATCGTGGAGCCCAGCCGAGATATTTACCAAGTCTTAGAAGCCTTGCGTTCAGACTTGCCGAGTCGTAAAGTTTGCCTCATGTTGACTGTTGCTCTTGGAAGTTTCAGGTATCAAAGGCGGTTTTCATAGGGTCCCAGCGAGAATCGCCGGGGCGTGACGTCGAATATTTCTCGGCGGCATGACTCTGATTCAGGTGAGCCGCGACGAGTGAGCCGGAATCATCTGATAGGCACGTCTGCGCGCAACTTGAGCTGGGCTGCCCCTCCCGTTTCTGCAATGAATGTCGTCTAAAAAGGCGCGAGCGCGGCAAACAGCAGTGACAGGCTGTTTGCCATGAGCGTCTTTTCCTAATGGAGGCCCGATTATGAACGGCATTGCACGTTACTTTGGCTCCGCTTTGTCGGTCATATCGTTCAGTGCCGCGGGCTTCATGCTCACGTCATGTGCGTCGTCGACGCCCCCAGCCACTGAGTCAACAGCTACGACCACAGGACAATGCGTTCCGTTTGCGCCCGAGGCTCCGTGCGGCTCATACGTGAGTACATCTGCCTCAGATGGTAAGACCCCGGTGAAATGGGCCAAGGACGCAACGACCAAGGTGCGGCTTGAAGATCTCGGCGGGAGCACGCGCTTGGTGGTAGTAACTCCCTGTGCGCCGATTAATGCTCGGGCTTCAATCCAGAACGGGACGATGACCGTTTCGACTGAAACAGTAGTTGGTGCTCAGGGTTGTGTTGACGAGATCGGGGAACAGCAACACTGGCTCCGTGAGTTCCTAAAGAAGCCAATACAGGTTTCCTACAAGGCAGGGATACTGACGTGGCAGAGCGATGAAAGTTCAATTCTGTTCAAGCTCGCACCATAGTGAGATGAATAATTTCGGGGGAACAATGTCAAAGATCAAACTCGCCAGTATCACCTGCTCTTTGGTGGCGCTGGTAGTCTCGACCGGATTCTTCACTGCGGCCTACGCCGGCGAGGGAACTCCCACGCCGGCGGGCGGAGATTCCGAGATTGAAAAATACGTAGCGACTGTCGGCTACAAGGAGCTCGACCACCAGCAAGCGCTCTCCGATTTCCGAAGCTGGATCACGTCGTTACCTGATATCGAAGAAGCTGGCTATGTGGAGCTCGTCGCAAATGCTTCGGACCGTACAGGCAAGGTCCTCTGGCATGGCCCCTCTCAACTGCGGGACGTTGTAAGCGCGAAGGCGAGTTCCAGGGGCATCGCCATCTCCTTTTCTGAGCGGCCGCAAGCCAGAGTTCAGATTAGAGCCTCGCTCGTGGCGCTGCGCGACCACACCGAAGACCTCGAAGCTCTCGGGTTCACCGTGCAGGGGATCGCAGGCATCAGCGACAATGATGGGTCGATTTCCGTGATCGGCCATGCCTCGAGCGGCATGAGGCCCGACCTTGCCAGCGTGGAGGCGCTGGCAGCCAAGCTCAGCGGAGGTCCGGTGAAAATTGTAGATCGGACGACAGTCTCGCCCGCGGTCGCGACCCGTTCGAACGACTGGCAGGACTTCAACGCAGGTGGCTATATGAAGGACAATTCCGGGCACGTGTGCTCAACTGGGTTCGCCATGTCCACGGGAGGCTTCCCGTACACAATGACGGCTCGGCACTGTGAGAAGGGTCCGTGGTACGCCCGCAATAACTCCGCCACGTGGTACGGCAACGAATGGAAGGACGCTCCTCAGGGACAAGCGTCGATTCTCCAAACTAGAGGAAGCGCCAACATGTTTGATGGCGCGTGGAACAACGCTGCTGGCTACTACAAGGTCGTTCAGGGCTTCCAGGACGTTGGGCTTGGCGATTCTGTCTGCACCAGTGGAGGAAACTCAGGGGTCCACTGTGCGATCAAAGTAGACAACATGTGGTACCTCTGGAACGACGGGTTTGGCTGGGAATACAACATCCACGCGACGCACAACAACACCGACATTGCTGCAATTCAGGGCGATAGTGGTGGGCCTGTACTCATGCCCTACTCCAACGGGAAGGTTGGCGCCGTCGGCATGATCCAAGCGGAGGTCAACGGATGGACTGGCAGCTGCGGAGCCGTCCACGATCTCTACGACAACATATGTGCGCGAGAGGTGCTGTTCACCTCGTCCCGCACGATCGCGAACGGGTTGGGCTGGAATCTCGTGACAGGCTGATTACGAATACAGCTCCTACGAACCGGACGTGCATGTAAAGCTAGTTCAAGGCAGTGGAGCATGGTTGGAGGCCAGGCTGCTACGCGATCCCGAAGCGCTAGAGCCGGCATGCTGCCCGAGATCTCCTGCCGACTTGCAACTTCGCGAGCGGCCTTCCGGTTGCGGCACAGAAGCCATCGTTGAGTGTCGCGAGCGGCACTCGCACGCAATGTACAACCGCCGAGCCCCCTTTGATCCCTCGGCTGCAGCAGTTAGACCCATGAAGAGAAACAGAACAAGCAATCCCATCCCGGACGCTGGATCCTGGCTTTGCACCAGAAGGGCTGCCAATCCCAGCGCGAGGATGTTGAGCGCAACGGCCGTCAGCCAGATGGAGCGTCTTTCGATGGTGGTACGGGAAGTTACGTCCCCACGCCGATCTGTGTCGATGTAGCTGGAGAAGGAGACAAGGATGGTTGGGCAGTCTATCGACTTGGGCGTCTACCTGCTGGACTTCACCAAGGAGCACATGGTGGACATAGGTCTTCTGCTCGCAGGGTTCATCGTGACAACGCTGCTTAGCTGATTAAGCCAGAGGCCAGCCTGCGGCGAACCGAACATAGGCGCTGAAGAGTTCGCCTTTCAGGACCATGCGGGGCCCTTCGCTGCGCCCCCGCCCTAGCCATTGACAGGCCAGACTCGTACAGGAGGACCATCTGATCGATCTGTGTCTTGGTCGGGGGAGTGAGCGGTAGTGCAAGGTCGGCGGCCGTGATCTTCTTCCGCACGGTCGTCCGACCACACTTGAACTCCTCGGCTAAACCGCGGATGGTGGCTCCAGCCCGGTACCTAGTGAGGAGCTCCGTGGTTTCATTGGCCGTAAGTCGATGCTGGACCTGGCGATGCCCGGCCTTGGTACCGGCAACGGGTTCGCTGACAGGTCGAGTTGCTTGGTCTCCAAGGGCGGCCCGGAAGGCCAGGATCGGTGCGATCTTCCTCGCGAATTTGTTCGCATCGGGGTCGGATAGGTGCACCAAAGGAAGGGCCGGTCTCCTGACCGGCCCTTCTCCTTTGCCGGGTGGTGCCGGAATGATGGGTTCGGTGCGGGTTTCAGGTGCGGGTCCAGGCGGCCGTGTATCTCCAGAACAGGCCTCGCCGGATCCTGACGCCGGGAAGTTCGTGGCGCATCACCTCGGCGATCTCTGTGAAGGTCTGAAGCGCCTCGGTGGCCGGTGCCGCCATATGCGGTGGAAGGACGGGGACGCGCCGGAGCTGCCGGAATACTCCGATGACCGGGTTCAGAAGGGTCGAGATGACCGTGTAGGGCCAGTCCGCCGGGCTCTCACGGGCCACCCCCACCACCAGGAGCCGTCCACCGGGCCGGAGCATGCGCCGCGCTCTCTGAAGCGAGTCCCTGAGTGGCATGTGATGGAGCGAGGCGATGAAAGTCACCAGGTCGTATGTTGCGCCGGGCTCTTCTCCGAACGGTCCTTCATGGATCACGGCATGTTCCACGCCGGACAGATTTCTCCGGGCCAGCGCGGCCGTTGCGGGGTCGGGTTCGATCCCTGTCACCTGTTCGACGATGGGGGCCAGGCGTTTCAGGAGGTGGCCGGTCCCGCAGCCGATGTCCAGGGCCTCCGCTCGGCCGCGTCGCCGAACCCGGCGGGCCTGCCACAGTATCCACGGGATGTAGAGGTCGTTGTGGGACCAGGGGTGTTCCCGGTTGAAGCGCTCCAGGCCCCGGAGTGCCCGCTCCGTTGTGCGTCGCAGGGTTTTCAACGGCTGACCGCCCTGGAGATCCGTACCGCCGTCTGCTGGGGCGTGAGGTGCGTGGTGTCGATCATCTCGGCTGCGGCGGGGAGCCAGGTACGCACCGCCTCGGCGTACGGCTCAAGATGCCGCAGTCGGAACGGGGAGTCGGGGCCGAGAACCGTGTCGCTGGCGATACGGCCGCGGAGCGTCTCGATGTCTGCGTGCAGGACGAAGTGCCTCACCGGGATGCCATGCGAGGCAAGACCGCCGCTGATCTCGTGCCAATACTCCTCGATGAGCACCGTCATGGGGATCACCAGAACACCGCCGGTGTAGTCGAGCACCTGCCGGGCTGTTTCGACCACCAGGGATCGCCACGGTGGCCAGTGCTGGAAGTTGTCCGTTCCCGGCAAGCCCGGTTTGATATCCATGAGTGTCTCGCCGACCTTCTCGGCGTCGAACACCCTGGAGCCGGGAATGAGCTCCTGGACCAGGGAACTGGCCGTCGTCTTGCCGGACACCATGGGTTCCATTGAGCCATACGATCATGGACCCCCATGCTAGCGTCCTCCAGCGAGAGGAAGACCGCCCTTTCGACGGCGCCTTACAGCTCCTGCTCTGCCGCCACGCCAGCAGCCTACGGACCAGGCGGACTGGAGCACTGCTCCAGCCATCATTTCCCGACGCCGCCCGCGAGACCGCGGATCAGGTACCTCTGGCAGAAGAAGAACAGGATCACCATCGGCAACGCCGCCATGACCATCCCTGCGAACACCACCGGATACTGAGTGCCGTTCCTGGACATCATGCCGGCCAGGCCGACCGGCAGCGTTTCCACTCCGGTACCACTGGTGAAGATCATGGCGAAGAGGTATTCGTTCCAGTTCTGCAGCACGTTCAGCACCATGGTGGTGGCGACGATCGGCAGGCTCATGGGCAGGATGATCCGCCAGAACGTGGCGGCGCGGGACGCGCCGTCCACCCATGCCGCCTCGTCCACTTCGCGCGGCAGGTCCATCATGTAAGCACGCATGAGGAACACCGTGAAGGGGATGCGGAAGGCGGTGTAGAGGATGAGCAGGCCCCAGAAGGTGTTGTAGAGCCCCAGGCTCTGGAACATCTTCACCAGAGGGATCAGTGCCACGGTGGGGGCCAGCATGAGCCCTGCCAGGATCACCACCGTGAACGTCCGGTTCAGGGGGATCCGCACCCGGGTCAGGCCGTAGGCCGCCCAGAGGCTGATCGCCTCCGTGATGAGTGTGGCCAGGACGGTCAGGGAGACGCTGGTGGCCACGAAGTCACCCACACCTTGCTTCCAGGCCGTCACGAAGTTCTGCCACAGGGGCGTCGCCGGGAAACCGAAGGGATCACCGAACAGCTCCGAGTTCGTCTTCAACGCGCTGATCCCCAGCCACAGCAGGGGGTAGAGCACCAGCACGGCCAACCCCAGCAGCAGTGCCCACACCGCCGTCGTTCTGATACCGCGCCCCAGGCGCATGAGCGTCACCATTCCACCCTCCGGCGTCGTGAATATCCCAGCTGAGCCGCGGCCAGCAGCAGGGTGATGAGGAAGATCGCCACGCCGATCGTGGCGGCCGAACCGAAGTCGTTGGTCCCGAACCCGGCGTGATAGAGCCATGTGGTGAGCACCTGGCTGGCGTTGTCCGGTCCACCGCCGGTCATGACCATGACCTCATTGAAGACCTGGAACGCACCGGAGACGGTGAGGATCATCATGAGCCCGGTCATCTCCCTCACCAGCGGCAGTGAGATGGTGAAGAAGCGACGCACCGGCCCCAGCCCATCCAGCTGGGCGGCTTCCAGAAGCTCCTGGGGGATCCGCTGGAGTGCCACGGAGAACAGCAGCACGCTGTAGCCGAACCCCTGCCACTGGCTCATGGCGATCACGGCGAACAGTGCCGTGCCTCCGTGTCCCAGCCAGGCCTGGTCGAACCGGCCCAGACCGATCTGGTCCAGGAAGACGTTCAGCAGACCGGTACGCGGTTGATAGATGAAGTAGAAGAGCAAGCCGGCAACGGTCAGGGAGATGGCGGAGGGGATGAAGTAGATGGAACGGAACACCTTGCGCCAACGCTCACTGCGCAGGCCTTCCACGATCGCGGCCAGGATGAGCGCCCCGAAGACCTGGAACACCACGGAGATCCCGGCATACCACGCGTTGTTCCCCAGGGCTTTCCAGAACACCGGGTCCTGGGCCAGCGCGACATAGTTGTCCAGTCCCACGAAGGTCTGTTGACCGCTGTAGATGTTCCACTTCAGGAAACTGAACGCGGTGTTCTGCAGGAGAGGCCAATAGACGAACAGCGCCAGGATCGCCAGTGCGGGCACCAGCCACAGCAGTCCGGATACGGAGGTGCGCGACGACGGCGGCCGGCGGCGCGATGCGCGGACGGACGCCGGCACGTCCACCCGGCCGAGGGGCCGGGCCTCTCGCTCGCGCGTGGCCTCGGGTGCCTGCATGGCCGTCACTTCGCCTTCTCTGCCGCCTGACGGAGGGAGTCCAGGACCGATTCGGGCGTGGCACTGCCGGCCACGAGCCCTTCGGAACCGGAGACCCACATGTCCGCCACGGTGGGGACATTGCCCATGTCCAGCCAGGGGAAGGAACTCTTGGCCTCATTGACCCGCTGCGCACCGTCGACGACGGCGGCCGAGGCACCCTGGGCGGTCACGGCGCCCTTGACGGCGCTCGGCTGCCCGTAGGGCTGCGAGGACAGCGTGGTGGCGTTCTTCTTGTTCGTCACGAACTTCATGAAGTCCACGGCCAGGGCGGCGTTCTTGCTGCGCTGGTTGATCATGTAACCCTCCGGCGCGCCTTCGAGCGTGGCCGGGTCGCCCTTGGCGCCGCTCGGGGCCGGGAGCTGGAAGAAGCCGAAGCCGTCCTTGCTCAGCTGGCTGCCCTTGGTGTTGACACTGTCGAACTCCACGAGTTCCTGGTAGTACATGACCGCCTTGCCTCCGGCTTGTTGCTGCTGCGCGCTCGTGTAGGCCACGCCATTGGAGTTGGTGCCGTCTCCGGTGCACTCGGTCACAAGCTGCTGGAACTGCTTCATCGCCGTGACGTAGCCGGGATCCGTGTACTTCGCCGTGGCCGGGACCAGGTCCGCCTGGCGCACGGTTTCGGGAACGTCATACGCCACGAGCTGGCCGAGATAGTGGAGTCCTGGCCAGCCGTCCTTGTTGCCGAAGGCGATGGGGATGTAGCCCGCCTTCTTGATCGTGGAGCAGCCCGAGACGAGTTCCTCGAATGACTTCGGCTCGGAGAGCCCCAGCTGTGCGAAGAGCTTCTTGTTGTAGCCCATGAACTTGGCGTCGTTGTACAGCGGGATTCCGTAGTACTTGCCTCCGTAGGTGAAGGCCTTGAGAGACGCGGCTCCGAAGGTGTCGCCCCAGGAGGTTCCCGGCGCGATGACCGAGCTCAGATCGGCGGCCAGCCCATTGGCGGCGAAGTTCTCTCCCCAGTTACCCGCGTAGCTGAAGTAGATGTCCGGCAGGGACTGGGAACCGATCAGGACTTTCTCCTTGTCCTTGATGGCGTTGTCATCCGTCTCCTGCTCCAGCGTGATCTTCACGTCCGGGTGCTGGGACTTGTACTCCTTGACCAGGTTTTCGAAGTAGGAGGCCATGGGATCACCTGCGCCCGCGGTGAGGATGCTCAGGCTCCCGGAGTAGTCGGGCTTGGCCGAAATGTCTGCTGCCGTCGTGGCGTTGCCTGAGGAGCAGCCTGCCAGCGCCAGTGTCAGCAGTGCCGCAGTCACCGTGAGGCCTGTGGATTTCTTCACGTTCATCTCCCGTCGTGGCGGGCGCACCCTTGCCGCCCTGACCCGTCGCTGGATCGTCTTCACAGCCACCTCAAGGGGGCCGTTTTCGAAGACTATATCCAAAAGTGATACCGGTATCAATAGAAAATCATGACGGGCATCACAGAGAAGGGGAACTGAACTCCGACTCAGGAATGCGGCGCTGCGACGCTCTCGCGCTCGACCAGGCTCGCTTCCAGGACATGGGTGGCCACGGGAGCCTCACTGCCGCCCACGCGGGCCAGCAGGCAGTCTGCGGCCAGCTCGCCCAGACGCCGCATGGGCTGGGCCACCACGGAGACCGGTGGGCGCATGACGCTGGCCCAGGAGCTGTCATCGAAGCCGATCAAGGAGACGTCCTCCGGGCAGCGCAGAGCCTTGTGGCGCAGGGCCCGCAGGGCCCCGGTGAGCGCATCCGTCTCCGTTGCGAAGATCGCCGTCGGGGGGTCGGCGAGAGCCAGCATTCCCAGCACGGCACGCGAAGCCTGCGCTTCGTTCTTGACCACATGCGTGACCAACGACGTGTCGAAGGGGATCCCGGCCTCCTCCAAGGCGTCGAGATAGCCGAGAAGGCGCTCTCCATCGCTCCAGAGAGCGTCATCGATGATGCGGCGCAGATCCTCGGCGTCGGCCGCCGGTTCGTTCGTCACGGGGCCCCACACGAAGGCGATCCGCCGGTGGCCCTGAGCGATCAGCGCGCCCACCGCCTTGCGCGATGCTTCTCGGTTGTTGATGACGACGGCGTCGGCCGCGACGCCCTCCACCAGCCGGTCCAGGAGCACGAGTGGGATGCCGCGGCGGTTCACGATGTCCAGATGAGGCATGGCGGCGCGACGGCCGGCGGCGGGCGCAAGGACGA
>Ga0153950_1000836_pt1 | contig 13773 bp, 12 predicted proteins | sample TSNJ034MetaG_FD_104737 | JGI IMG/M metagenome (GOLD analysis project Ga0153950, IMG submission 104737) | Attine ant fungus gardens microbial communities from New Jersey, USA - TSNJ034 MetaG | ecosystem: Host-associated > Fungi > Mycelium > Unclassified | place: USA: New Jersey, Wharton State...
CATCCCGGTCAACGGCGGCCCGCTCCATCAGTACATCACAGATGATCTGCCGGTTGGGTACGGTGTTCACAAGGCATTCACCCGCCTCTCCTCCAATTCGGCCATGGCGGCCGCGTATTGCTCCGCGGTGGGCACCTTGTGGTGCCATCCGGCTTGGTTTTCCGCCGCCGAGTACCCGTAGCCCTTTACCGTGTTGGCTATAATAACGCTGGGCCTGCCCCGGCACCCCTTCGCCCGGATCACGGCCGCGTCCAGCGCGGCGATATCATTCCCCTCCGCCTCCAGCACGTTCCAGCCGAAGGCGGACCAGCGTTCGCGCAGGCTGTTCTGGGCCATCACCGTTTCGGTGGAGCCGGAAATTTGCAGGCCGTTGCGGTCGATTACGGCGGTGAGGTTGTCCAGTCCATAGTGACCGGCGGCCATGGCCCCCTCCCAAACCGAGCCCTCGGCCAGCTCGCCGTCGCCCATGACGACGTAAACCCGGAAGGGCCGCTCATCCATCTTGGCGGCGAGAGCCATGCCGACGCCCACCGAAAGGCCGTGTCCCAGCGATCCGGAGTTCATCTCAATGCCACAGACCTTGTTGTTGGGGTGACCGATGTACTTGGAGCCAAACCGGGAGAAGGTCGCGAGCTCCTCCCTGGAAAAGAACCCCCGGTCGCACAGTACGGCGTAGAGGGCTTCCACCGAGTGGCCCTTGCTGAGGATAAAGCGGTCCCGATCCGGGTCGTCCATCCTGTCCGGGCCGACATTCATGTGGAGGCAGTACAGCGTGACCAGAATGTCCATGACGCTGAAATCGCCGCCAAAATGTCCGCCGCCTCCGCGGCGGATCATTTCCACCACGTCCTTTCGCAGCGCGAAGGACTTGGCTGTGAGCTCCTTGCCGTTCATTTCACAGTTTCCCCCCGAATCTCGGCTTTGATCTCTTCCTCGATGGGATCGTACAGGTCGGGGACCACGCCGATGTATTTGCAGGCTTCATACAGCGCCGCGACCACATTGCCGTGAATTCCGGTGCAGTGGTGGATGTACGGCCCGCAGACGATTTTATCCTCCAGCCGGTCGAGGTTTTCCACCTCCACCCACAGGTAGGTGCCCTTGGTATAGGGGCCCTCCACCGCCTTGGCGGTGCCCAGCAGCAGCGAGTATTCGCCGTTGTCGCCGTCAAAACGGGCGAGAGTTACCTCGCCGGGTTTGCTCTCGGCCTCCACCGCGCCGGGATGCGCAAAGGCGAGGGGATAGCCCAGCACCGGCTTGGTCTTCGCTATGGAAAGCGGCCAGGGGCCACAGTGCTGAAGCAGCTCGGCGTTCTCGTTGTCGGGGTGGCGCACCGTCCAGTCGGCAAAGAAAGTGGGGGTAGCTCCCAACCCCGCCGCCTGCACCAAAATCGAGGTGACAGCGCCGTGGATATCGGTTTCGCAAACCACCGGCAGGCCTTCTCCGGTCAGCAGGGAATTGGCGGCGCAGGGCATAATGCCGATCTCATCCTGGAGACAGCTCCAGCACTGAAGGGCCACGGCGTTGCAGCCGTACTTGTCGGCCAGGGCGCGCACAGCCACCTTGAGGGCGGCGACGGTCTCAAGCGCCCCCGGCTTCACACGCACCTCCATATTGGCGTTTATGTAATCAATCGTTTTGATGACCTCGGTCTTTTCCTCCCTGGCAGCCTTGACAGCGGCGGTCAGCTCCGGCATGGGGATGGGGGAAAGCTGGATATTGTATTTCTCCAGCAGCTCGCCTTCGTTGCACATGGTGGTCCAGAAATCGAAGGGCCGGGTGGAAATCTGCAAAATACGGGTAGCGCGAAACGCCTTAACCACATTGCAGACCGCGCGGAACCGCTGCATCCCCTGTCCGAAGGCGGGGTCGGTGAGGCGGCAATTTTTGAGGTAGGTAAAGGGCACTCCGAAGCGGCGCAGCACCTTGCCGGTGGCGAACAAACCGCATTGGGTGTCCCGCAGGCGCACGCCGTTCTCGTCGGGGCGCTCGTCCCGGGGGCCCCACAGCAATACAGGGATATTCAGCTCCTTCGCCAGCCGCGCCACAATATATTCGGTGCCAAAGTTACAGTGCGGCACGAACAGGCCGTCCACCTTCTCCGCCTTGAACTTGGCGGCGATTTTGTGCATGTCCTCGTCGCTGTAGAGCAACCCCTCGCCGTTGAATTCGGTAATATCCACAAACTCCACCTTCAACTCCCGCAGCCGGTCCCGCGTCAGGTTTGCATACCGGACGGCGTCGGGGGCGCTGAAGATACTCCTTCTTGTGGGTGCAAAGCCAATTTTAATATGATCCATATTTCAATCCCCATCATATATTTATTAAATTTTATTATAAATTTTAAATACATATTATCATTAAATATTTTGCTTGTCAACCAGTAATTTGTACTAAATTTCTAAATTTAATATTTATTGTTGCTTTATTTAGGGATTTCATTTTTAATTGGATCGATAATTTAATAAATTTAATAAATATTATTTGCCATTTTACCTGCTTTTTAACGACAATTTTTTTGACAAATTGAGAAAAATACGATATAATTAATAAGTTACGGATCTGTACTATATTGAGGAGAATGACCATGTCCAACCTACGGGCCAAAGATTTGGCCGACCAGTTGCAGTTATCGCCTTCCACAATCTCCCTGGTTCTAAACAATAAACCGGGCATTAGTCCGTCCACCCGCAAGCGGGTTCTGGATAAGCTGAGCGAGTTGGGGTGCGGTGACCTTCGCGCAAAATCCCAAGCGCCTAAAACAGGCTGCATACGCCTTATTCTTTACAAAAAATATGGGAATATCGTAACCGATACCCCTTTTTTTTCATCGCTGTTTGACGGCATCACCACGCAATGCCAAAGGCACGGCTACGCATTGCTTACCACACAAATTGAAGGTGGTCACATCGCAGCCTCGTCCCTGTTGGATTGCGACGGTATTATTCTGTTGGCAACAGAAATGCAGCGGGAGGACGTCATCCCCTTCGAGGAGCTGCCCCTGCCCCTCGTTATATTGGACAGCAATTTTGAGGGCTTACGGGTGGATACGGTGGTCATCAACAACTTCCAGGGCGCTTTCGACGCCACCTGCCATCTGGCCGAAATGGGTCACAAGGAAATCGGCTATTTAAAAAGCAGTGTTCCCATCAATAATTTTCAGGAGCGCTTCCAGGGCTATCAAAAGGGACTGCGGCACAGCGGCCTGAGCTTCAGCCCGGACCGGGTGTTCACCCTGGACCCCACCACCCTGGAAGATTCCTGCTCCAGCTTTCAAAAATCCATCAATAAGCAAATGCCTACGGCATTCTTTTCCGACAACGATATTATCGCCACCGGCGCCATGAAGGCCCTGATCAGCAGTGGCTGCCGCATTCCCGAGGATATCTCCATAGTGGGATTCGATAATCTGCCCATGTGTGCTATTCTCCAGCCGTCTATGACCACCGTGCATGTACCAAAGCAGCAAATCGGGCGGCTGGCCGTGGATCGGCTGGTCCGGCGGTTGGAGGACCCGGGCGAGATCTACGTAAGGGTGGAGGTCGGCACCACGCTCATCACCCGGGACAGCGTGTGCGATTTGCACAGATAACCTTTATTGCCGCCGCGCCTTTGGCGCAGGCAGAAGTATTGATACTAAACACTGACTAAAAAGCGACATAACTTGCGGTCTATTTTCCGCCCAGCGTTGTCATCCTCCTTGCCGGGCGTCAGTCCGCCTGCGTCGTCTTCCTAGCTGGTCGAAAAATATCCTTGCAATTTATTATCACTTTTTAATCAGTGTTTAGTATGACAACACCTGCGCTGCTTTCTTTAAAAATAAAGACATATCTTGAAGAAACCGCGGCAAAATATCATTGAAAGAAAGCAGGTGATAATACTGAATTTTTTGAGCATATGTATTCATTCACTTAGGACAGTTTTAATCGTTTTATCAATTTATCATATCTATAAGCGTGACTTTAAATTGCTCATATCGACAGGCGCGGTATTTATATTAACATTTCTGCTTTGGTTCCTGGACAAGGTCTTTGCTATTCGGTTGGATTTGTTCGGCGGCGTTTTATATATCGCAATTATATTTATGACAATATATCTCGGAAGCGCGCTCAAGTTTTACGATAAATACGCATGGTGGGACAGGTTGATTCATGCTCTGTCCGGCATTGCCCTTGTTAGCTTTGGTGTTGCGGTTTCAAGGAAAGCAGAGAATTTGAGCAGCCTTTATATCCTATTCTTCAGCTTCACATTTTCTATTTCACTGCACGTAGTGTGGGAAGTTCTGGAATACATTTTTGATTGCATATTTCACATGGACAATCAGAGATGGCAGAAGGTAAACGCTTCCAATAACCATGTGTCCGAATCGGCTGTTCAGCCTGCCGGGTTGGTGGACACAATGAATGACACTATCCTCTGTATCGTGGGAACTGCAATTGCATGCCTTGTATGGTGGTTTATATTATAAACATTGTTTTGCCGTTCAAGTACTTGCGGGACGTTTTTTTCTGATGATGGAGTAAAAACCCTTTGATTGCAGACAATAACTATTGAAACTTTGCATAAGGATGGTGAAACAATGGCGAAGGCAGGAATGAGACGGCCCGACCCCAAGGAGCCCCACGGCACCGAGAGCAACAAAAAAACGCATCTGCCCAAAAACGATGTGGCGCCGGTGCCGGAGCTCCAGGGAAAGGCAAAAACAGGAAATAAAAAGGCCAAATAGAACGAAGGGCATTTCGCAGCGCGAAATGCCCCTTTGCTATTGTTCAGGGTGCCCGGTGATTGGTGTTTAGTATTACGCATTACGAATATTGCGCCCCGAATGGGAAACACTTCAAATGAGGTGAATAAAATGTCCAAAGAAAGCGCCTATTTTCAGCTAAAGGATATTACCGGCAAGCACGATACCAAGGAGCTCAAACGGGAATTGGATACCTTCCACGGTGTTGTTTCCGTGAGCGTCAACCCGCAAAAAAACAGCCTTGCCGTGGATTTTGACAACTCCGGCGTCAAAACGGAGCAGCTTGTCAAAAAGCTGGAATCCCTGGGTTATGAGATTGAGCGGCAGGAATCTCAACAACACATAATGTAGGAGTGGTAAAATGAGTGGTGAAAATAAAATGAAAAACACGAAACACAACAAAAAGTCCGACGGCAAATTCAAATCCAAGCACATTGACCACAACCCACAGGACGAAAGCGCCCGCAGGAAATACGGCCTGCAAAACACAACCTCGGACAACAACCGCACGGCCAACGAGAAATAGAACTCAATAGAATAAAAATATAGCCAAAATATCTGCGCAAAAGCCCATATATAAGCTTTTTTCGCAGACATTTTGGCTGTTTTTAAATTTGGATTGGCGTAGTCCAAATCCTGGCGTTGTTTCAACGGGCTATTGGGGCGCGGCTTCTTTGCTCACCGGCGCCTCCGGTGTTTCCTGTGCTGCCTTGGATGCCTTTGTTGCCTTGGGGGCTTTTGGTTCCTTGGGCGCCTTGGGCGCCTTTTTTACCTTTTCATCCTTTGTTGGTTTGGCGCTTTTTTTGCGCCCCTTCTTTTTGGGCTCGTCGGGGTATTCAATCAACTCCCGGGGGGCCTGTTCCAACAGGCCTTTGTACAGCGTTATGTACTGGCCGGCCGAATTGCCCCAGCTGAAGTCGCTGCCCATGACCCGGACCACCGCGCCGTTCCAGAAGTCCTTGTCCCAAAAGCCCTCCAGGGCGCGGGTGATGGCGTAGAGCATGTCGTCCCCGTTGAAGGTGAGAAAGGTGTATCCGTTGCCGTTTTCGCCGCCCATATCCCTGATGGTATCGGCCAGTCCCCCTGTGGAACGCACAATAGGGATGGTGCCGTAGCGCAGTGCGATCATCTGGGCCAACCCGCAGGGCTCGCTCCTGCTGGGCATGAGAAATACATCCGCTCCGCTGTAAATCCGCCGGGCCAGCTGTGGGTCAAACCCCAGGGTAACCGATACGCGGCGGGGGTAATCCTCCGCCATTTTGCGGAAGAATTGCTCGTATTCCCACTCCCCGGAGCCCAACATCACAAACTGCACGTTTTGCTCCATGATGCGGTGGAAGGCGTACCGCACCAAATCCAGGCCCTTGTGGCCCACCATGCGGGTCACCATGCCGATGACCATGGTTTTTTTGTCGGGAGCAAGGCCCGCCAGCATCTGCAAATCCTTTTTGTTGGAGGCCTTGCCGGAGATATCCGCGGCGGAATAATTCTGGGTGAGATGGGGGTCGTTTTGCGGGTCGTAGATCTGGTAGTCGATGCCGTTGAGAATACCGGTGAGCTTGTGCTGCTTCTCCTGCAACAGCGCGTCCAGGCCGTGGGCATACCACGGATCCAAAATCTCCCTGGCGTAGGTGGGGCTCACGGTGGTCAGCGCGTCGCACTGCTCAATGGCGCCCTTCATCAGGTTGACGTCTCCGTTGAATTCCACCATACCTGCCGCCGGTACCGGCAGGCCCAGCACATCGTAGGCAATCTGCAAATCATAGGTACCCTGGTACTGGATGTTGTGGATGGAAAACACGGTTTTGACGTTGCGCAGCTTTTCCATATGCCGGTAGAACACATTTAGATACACGGGGATCATGGCGGTTTGCCAGTCGTTGCAGTGGATGATGTCGGGGTCAAACTCAATGCGCTGGAGCATCTCCAGCACCGCCTTGGAAAAGAAGGCGAAGCGCTCGGCGTCGTCGTAAAAGCCGTAGAGCCCCTCCCGCTGATAGTAGTACTCGTTGTCGATAAAATAATACTTGACACCGTCCACCGTGGCCTCAAAAATGCCGCAGTACTGGTTTCGCCAGCTCAGCGATACGTTAAAGCTGGTGACAAAACGCATTTGCTGGCGGGCCTCCCCGCTGATGCTCCCGTACAGCGGGAGCACGACCCGACAGGCGTGACCACGGTGGCGGATGGCCTTGCTCAGAGCGCCGGCCACATCGGCCAACCCTCCCGAGGTGACAAAGGGAACCGCTTCACTGGCAACAAACAATATTTTCATAGCAATGACCATTCCTTTCTATAGGCAACATGCGTTGCCTTGGGAATATGTGCCGGTATATTGCTATAGCGGCCCATTCCCTTCCAGGTTGGTTCGGTGCTCACACAACCGAGCCCTTTGATATAAACACGGGATACGTGTGGAAGCCCATAAGCGTCCGCGTGTCCCGCACGGTTACGTTTTTGTCGGCGATGACGTAATCCAGCCTGGCGCCCGCCCCCACGGCGGTGCCCTGCATGAGGATACAGTTGCGGATGGAAGCCCCCTTGGACACAGTCACCCCCCGGAAGAGGATGGAGTTTTCCACCAGCCCCTCTATGATGCAGCCGTCGGCGATAAAGGAATCGTGCGCCTGGGCGTCCAGTCCGTAGCGAACCGGCGATTCATCCCGTATTTTTGTGTAGATGGGGCTCTCCTTGGGGAACAGCTCCGCCCGGGTCTCGGCTTTGAGCATGGACATGTTGTTGGCAAAATACCCCTGCAGCGTGGCGTAGCGGTCGTAGTAGCCCGTAAACTCCCGCCCAACAATGTGCATGCGGCGCAGCCCCGACTGGAGGACATCCTTGTCGAAGGAGAATTGGTTGCGGCTGTAGCAGTCTCCCACCACCCGCTCCAACAGGCTTGTGGACATGATGAACGTGTTCATATATACATTCTGCACCCCGGTGACGTGGGGATTGATGAGCATATCGCAGACCTGGTCCCGCTCATTGACGGCAAAGACGCTGAGATCCTGGTCGTTGAGCCTGGAGACGTCCATGGATTTGTACATCACGGTGATGTCCGCGCCGCTCGCCATATGATCCTTAATAAACCCGGTGTAGTCAATATTGGCCACAAAATCGCAGTCACAGGCCAGCACATAGGGCTGGCTGCCCTTTTTGATATATTGCATGATGCCCTGGAGCGCCTCCACACGGCCACGGTAAACGCCGGTCTCCGCGCGGCCATAAGGGGGAAGTATCACAAGCCCGCCCCGCTTGCGGGAGAGATCCCACTCCCTGCCGGTGCCCAGGTGATCCATGAGGGACTGAAAATTGCTCTTGGTGATGACACCCACGTCCTGGATGCCCGAATTCACAAAGCTGGACAACGCGAAGTCTATAAGCCGGTACCGCCCGGCCACGGGAATGGATCCCATGCACCGGTGGGCGGTGAGCTCGCCGATAACGCTGTCGTGTACGTTGGAAAAAATAATGCCCAATACGTCGTTCATTAAATAACCATTCCTCTCTTCGGGAATTGTGCCGGTATTGCGTTAGCAATATTTCGGCGTGAGCCGAAAAGGCGCAAAACCGGTTGTTTGAAAGTTTACTTTCAAACTATCTCCTCCTCTGTGCCGGGCAAGCTGTGGTTTACCATGCTCTTGGCGGGTACCACGACCCCCTGCCCCACGGTGACGCCGCCGGCCACCACGCTGACGCCCCAGTTGGCTTTGTCCTCGGTGTCCTCGGGGCGGCTGCCCACCTGCGCGCCCGGACCGATTTCACAATCCTCGGCCACAATGGCGTATTGCACCACGGCCCCGCGGCGCACCACACTGCCGGGCATGATGATGCTGTCCCGCACCACGGCGCCCTCCTCAATGAGTACGTTGGAAAACAGCACCGAAAAATCAATGACGCCGTGGACCTCGCAGCCCTCGGTGATGACGGAATTCTGCACATGGGCGGTTTTGGCGATGTACTGGGGCGGACGCACGGGGTTGCGGGCGAAAATCTTCCAGTTGGGGGAGAGAAGCTCGGTGGGGATATTGGGGTCCAGCAGATCCATATTGGCCTCCCACAGGCTGTCGATGGTGCCCACATCCTTCCAGTATCCGGAAAAATTGTAGGCGAAGAGCCGCTGGTCGTTGTGCAGCAGATCGGGGATGATGTCCTTGCCAAAGTCCCTGGAGGAGCCGGGGGTGTCGGCGTCCCGGCGAAGATACTCCCGCAGGGTGCTGGTGTTGAAAATGTAGATGCCCATGGAGGCCAGGCGGCTTTTGGGTTGGGGGGGCTTTTCCTCAAACTCGTAGATGCGGCCGTCCGGCTGGGTATTCATAATGCCAAAGCGGGAGGCCTCCTCCAGACTCACCTCCAGTACCGAGATGGTGCAGTCGGCCTCCTTCTCCTGGTGGAAGACAAGCATTTTCTCGTAATCCATTTTGTAGATGTGGTCCCCGGAGAGAATGAGCACATAATCCGGGTCGTAGCGCTCGATAAAGTGCATGTTCTGATGGATGGCGTTTGCGGTGCCGGTGTACCAGTCGGAGCCGGAGCTCTTTTGGTAGGGGGGCAACACAAACACGCCGCCGTGGACCCTGTCCAAATCCCAGGGCTGGCCGTTGCCGATGTACTCGTTGAGCACCAGGGGCTGGTACTGTGTGAGCACACCCACCGTGTCGATGCCGGAATTGACGCAGTTGCTCAGCGGAAAGTCAATAATGCGGTATTTTCCACCAAAGGGAACTGCGGGCTTGGCGAGCTTTTGTGTCAGGGAGTACAGCCTGCTGCCTTGGCCGCCGGCCAGTATCATGGCCAGCCATTTCTTTTTGTTTGTCATACCAATCATCCTTCCATTGCGTGCAAACAGCCACCGAAAGCTAAGTATAGAAATCAACCGGACGTTTTGCGCTTTACCTCTGTGAGCTTTTGCCGCTTCACCTTGCGAAGACGGTTTGGCTTTAAAATCAGGCAGGCCAGCGGCGGAATGCTGAGGGCAACGGATTGCTCCAGGCCGTGGGAGGGCACCTCCTCCACCGGAATGTCCTCTGTCCGCGCAGGCCCTGTTCCGCCATAGGCGGGGTCGTCGGAGGAGAGTACCAGGGTATAGCTTTGGGCCGCGGGCACACCAAAGCGGTAATTCCCGTAGTGCGCCGCCGCAAAATTACACACCACCACCAGTTCGTTTTCCTTTTCGTCTATGCGGCGGAACACAACCGTGTTCTGGGTGTTGTCGTCTGCCACTATCCACTTAAACCCGTCCCAGGAGTCGTCCACCTGCCACAGGGCCGGGTTATCCAGGTAAAAGTGGTTGAGGGTTTTTACATATTGCTGCATCTGCCGGTGGCTGTCGTAATCCAGCAGGAGCCAATCCAGCTCCTTGTCGAAATCCCACTCGATAAACTGCCCGAATTCACTGCCCATAAACAGCAGCTTCTTGCCCGGGTGGCTCATCATGTAGCCCAGGAACACCCGCATACCCGCAAATTTTTCCTCGTATTCACCGGGCATTTTGTTCAGCAGCGACTTCTTCCCGTGGACCACCTCGTCGTGGGATATGGGCAGGACAAAATTCTCGCTAAAGGCATAAAACATGCTGAAGGTGAGCTTGTCGTGGTTGTAGGCGCGATAGATGGGGTCCAGCTCGGTGTAGCTGAGGATGTCGTTCATCCAGCCCATATTCCACTTAAAGTTGAAGCCCAGCCCGCCCACCTGGGGCGGCTTGGTCACCAGCGGCCAGGAAGTGGATTCCTCGGCGAACATGAGCACGTCGGGGTGTTCGGTGAGCACCATTTTGTTCAGGCAGCGGATCATCTCGGCGGCCTCCAGGTTTTCGCGGCCCCCGTTGGCGTTGGGAGTCCACTGGCCAAATTCCCGCTCATAATCCAGATACAGCATGGCCTCCACCGCGTCCAGGCGAATGCCGTCAATGTGGTATTCCTCCACCCAGAACATGGCGGAGGAAATGAGAAAGGACTGCACCTCTCCCTTGCCGAAGTCGAAGATCCTGGTTCCCCAGCCCAGGTGTTCCCGCTTTTGCGCATCGGCGTATTCAAAGCATATGGTGCCGTCGTACTCGTAGAGTCCGTGCTCATCCTTGGGGAAGTGGGCGGGCACCCAGTCCATAATCACCCCGATCCCCGCCTTGTGGCACTTGTTTACAAAGCTCTGGAACTGCTGGGGCGTGCCGTAGCGGGAGGTGGGCGCGAAGTACCCCGTCACCTGGTAGCCCCAAGAGCCCTTGAAGGGGTATTCGGTAACCGGCATGACCTCCACGTGGGTGTAGCCCATATCCTTCAGATAGGGGATGAGCTCGTCGGCGCATTTGTCGTAATCAAAATAGTGGCCGTCGGGGTAGCGCCGCCAAGATCCGATGTGCATTTCGTATATATTCATGGGGCTCTGGTAAGGATTTTGCGCGGCCCGCCGGTTCAGCCATCGCTTGTCGGCCCATTTGAAGCCGCCGATATCCTTGAGCTTGGAAGCCGTTTTGGGGGGCGTCTCGCAATGGAAGGCAAAGGGATCGCTTTTCAGCGTGATCTTCCCCGTGATACCCTCAATGCTGTATTTGTATGTATCGTACTCCTGCAGACCCGGAACAAACACCTCCCAAACGCCAAAATCCGCGTACTTGCGCATGGGGGTTTTCCGGCGGTCCCAGCCGTTGAAATCCCCCACCACGGAAATCGTGCGGGCATTGGGCGCCCAGGTGCGCAGCACAAAGCCCTCCCTGTCCGCCTTTTTTGCCTTGTGCGCCCCCAAAAGCTGATACGCCCTGGGGTTTGTGCCGTTCTGGAAGGTCACAAGCTGCTGCATCATCTGTTTGCTAATTGCCATTTCAAACCCTCCATTATTGCGGGAACACGCATTCCTTGCCCCTCGCACACGCGCGGATAAGAAAACTGGTGTCTCCATAGTATCACTTTAACTTATTCTACCAATTTTTCAGCGTTTTGACAAGAGAAATTTAAGATTTAACACAAAAAGACAATTGTTTTTTTTAGATTATTCGACATATGTTACAGTGTTTTCAAACAATTCCACAGCAAAGTAACAATATTATTATTTTGTACAGGATTTATAGAATCCCACATGGCCACAGGCCAAAGTACAGTGTACCACCTCGTCCATGTCGGAAAAGGGGGAAGAAAACCAGTAAACAGAAAACCCCCACCGGCTGCCGGGCAGCGACGTTGGGGGGATTGAAACAGGGCTCATAGTATAGTCAATTCTTTTATTTTTCCATCACTATTTTTTGAAATTGCTGTCGCCGCCGGGTCCCTACAGTTTTTCGGCAATTTCGTAAATCAAACGCTGGGTGTCGGACCAGCCGAGGCAGGGATCGGTGATGGACTTTCCGTGGACGCCGCCGCCCACCTTCTGCGCCCCCGCCACCAGATAGCTTTCAATCATAAGCCCTTTGATGAGGCGGTGCAAATCCTTGTTGTAATTGCGGCTGTGAATGATCTCCTTGGCGATGCGGGGCTGCTCACCAAACTGCTTGTTGGAATTTGCGTGATTCACATCCACAATGACGGCGGGGTTCTTCAGCTGGTATTGGTTGTACATTTCCAGGGTATTCACCAAATATTCATAGTGGTAATTGGGCCGGTTTTCGCCGTGGCGGTTGACAGAGCCCCGCAAAATGGCATGAGCCAGCGGATTGCCGTCGGTGACCACCTCCTCCTGGCGGTACAAAAACGTATGGGCGCATTGGGCCGCCACAATGCTGTTGAATAGAATGGTCAAATCGCCGCTGGTGGGGTTTTTCATACCCACGGGCGCGTCCACGCCGCTGGTGGTCAGGCGGTGCTGCTGGTTTTCCACCGAGCGCGCCCCGATGGCGTGGTAGCTGAGGAGATCGTCGATAAACACATAGTTTTCCGGATACAGCATTTCATCGGCAGCGGTGAGGTGGGATTCGGAGATGGCCCGCAGATGCAGCTTGCGTATGGCGGTGATTCCCTCGCTGATATTGGGTGCGAAATTGGGGTCGGGCTGGTGCAGCATGCCCTTATAGCCCTGGCCGTTGGTGCGGGGCTTGTTGGTGTACACCCGGGGCACGATAAATATTGTATCCTTTACCTTTTCCTGTACAGCGGCCAGCTTGGCCAGATATTCGCATACCGCGTCGGCGTTGTCGGCGGAGCAGGGGCCGACAATGAGCAAAAACCGGGCGTCTGTGCCGGTGATGACGGCGCGCAGCTCCCTGTCGCGGTTCTGTTTGATGGCCACAAGCTCCGGGGATAGAGGGTACTCCTCTTTGAAGTACTCCGGATTGGGTATTTCGTTGACGGTTCGAAACAAGCTATTCACACTCTCTATTTTATTCAGTTTTCCTCGGAGGCGGCGTGCTGCGCGTTATATGCCTCCACCACCTGTATGTTTGCCACATGAGCATTCCAGTCCTCGGCGTAGTAGTAGTTTTTCCCGTTGTCGGTGATAAAGTAAAAGTAGGGCGTGTCCGGCGGACTGAGCGCCGCTTCAATAGCAGCCATACTGGGGTTGCATATAGGCCCGGCGGGCAGCGCGGCACACTTGTAGGTGTTGTAATACTCGTTGTACCGGTTCAAATCCCCGGTGATAAACGGCTTGATGGCCCCCTCCACATACGTGATGGTTACGTCGCATTGCAGCCGCATCTCCGCGTCCAGCCGGTTGTGGAGCACCGAGGACACCCCCGGCATATATTGCTGGCCAAAGGATTCCTTTTCGATAATGGAGGCCAGTGTGAGTACCTCGTCCACGGTATAGCCGCTCTCATCGATGAGGGCGCGCGTCGCCGGGGTAATTTTGTCCTCCATATTGGTCAGCATCCGGCCGATGATGGCGTTGGCGGAGTCGGTGGCGTAGATATGGTAGGTGTCGGGGTAGAGATATCCCTCCAGGGAAAAGCAGCGGTTCTCATTGGGCTGCTGGGCCGCTACAAGCGGAAAGCTGCTGAAATTACCGGACTGGGCCTCCATAATAAACTCCCCGGCGGTACAGATTCCCATCTCCTCCAGCTTCATGCCGATGCGCGCCAGGGTATACCCCTCGGGCACGGTGAG
>Ga0153950_1000837_pt1 | contig 13758 bp, 10 predicted proteins | sample TSNJ034MetaG_FD_104737 | JGI IMG/M metagenome (GOLD analysis project Ga0153950, IMG submission 104737) | Attine ant fungus gardens microbial communities from New Jersey, USA - TSNJ034 MetaG | ecosystem: Host-associated > Fungi > Mycelium > Unclassified | place: USA: New Jersey, Wharton State...
CGCCGCGTCATCGGCAGCCGTGCCGCGGGGATTGCGGAGCAAGGCGGCGTGGCGGCCTCCGATGTGCTGGAGGGCATGCCCGCGCTGCTCACCCACATGATGGAGCAGAAAAACAGCGAGCTGCTGGCATTGCTCCAGGAGGTGGCGGCGGGGGATTTGGTGGACGCGGTGATCCGCCTGGCGCTGGAGAATCCGATGCGCTCCATCCTCCAGTCGCTGTGTTTTCTCATTTTGTTCGCGCTGTTTTGTTTTTTGGTTCGCCGGTTGTCCCGCGTGCTCTCGGTTGTGTATAAACTACCCCTTGTGGGCCCGCTGAACACCCTGTTGGGCGGGCTTTTGGGTGTGATGCAGGCGGTGCTTTTTCTATATATATCGGGCTTTCTGCTGGAGATAGCCATACTGTGGACCGGCGGCGGCTGGGCCTTTTGCAACGCGCGGGTGCTGGGCGACACCTATATCTACCGGGTGTTCTTGCATTTTTCTGCTTGACTTGTGGCGCAAAGCCTGCTAAAATAAATTGGAAAACAAAGCAGAACACGTCAGTCCGTTCTCACCCGCCGGCAGTTTTGCCCGGCGCGGTCAATAGATTGGCCCCGGTATCCCGGCTATGGGATGGTGGCGCCTTTGTATTGCGGCGCGGACACGGCATGTGTCGGCGCTTTTTGTTTTCGTGAAGAGGGCCCGGGCGAATGGTGTGGCCCGGCACCCAAATTGGGCTTGTGGAGGTGTACGATTATAAAAAAAGAACTGCTGATCAACGAGGAGATTCGGGACAAGGAAGTTCGTCTTGTTGGAGAAAACGGCGAGCAGCTGGGCGTTTTGCCGCTGGCCAACGCCATGCGCATCGCCACGGAAAAAAACTTGGACCTTGTGAAGATTGCTCCCCAGGCTGATCCGCCTGTCTGCCGCGTGATGGATTACGGCAAGCACAGGTTTGAACAGGCAAAACGCGACAAGGAAGCGCGGAAAAACCAGAAGATTATCGACATTAAAGAAGTGCGCTTATCTTTGAACATCGACAGCCATGATTTTGAAACCAAGCTGAAAAATGCGATTAAGTTTTTGAATCACGGCGATAAGGTCAAGGTGTCCATCCGGTTCCGCGGCAGGGAAATGGCTCATCCGGAGCACGGCCGCGTGCTCATGGAGCGTTTTGTAGAAGCCTGTTCCGAATATGGCAGTGTGGATAGGTTACCCAAGATGGAAGGGCGCAGTATGGTGATGTTTATTACATCCAAGCTGTCCGCCAAATAGCACAGGAACAAAAAGTACAACCCGGGGCGTTGATGAGCGCACAGCGGATTTTTGCTGCGCGGTGGTTTTTTTGCGGCCTGAGCTTGTATCATAAAAGGAGGAAACTGGAAATGCCTAAGCTGAAGACGCACAGCGGAGCGAAAAAACGCTTCAAGCTGACAAAAAATGGCAAGATAAAAAGAGCCCACGCATACAAAAGACACCAGTTGGGCAACAGCATCAAGGGCCCCAAGCGCAAAAGAGGCTTGCGTAAGGCCACCTATGCCGATAAAACAAATGTAAAGGCTATCAAGCTGCTTTTGCCATACAAGTAAGAATGGAGGGGAAAAAGAATGGCTCGTGTAAAAGGCGCGATAATGACCCGCAAAAGACGCAATAAGGTCTTAAAGCTGGCCAAGGGATATTTTGGAAGTAAAAGCAAACACTTTAAAATGGCGAAACAAGCCGTCTACAAATCCGGCCAGTACGCCTATATCGGAAGAAAGCAAAAGAAGAGAAACTTCCGCTCGCTGTGGATTACCCGAATTTCGGCGGCCTGTAAGTTAAATGGAATGAATTATTCCACCTTTATGAACGGCCTTAAAAAAGCCGGCGTTGACCTCAACCGCAAGATGCTCTCGGAGATTGCAATCAATGACGCGGCGGCCTTTTCCGCCCTGGTGGAACAAGCCAAGGCAGCCCGTCAGTAATAGGTATCAGGCGCCCGATTCACAACGACTCGGGCGTGTTTCATTATTATTGGGGAAAGGGTTTGGCCTCATGGAGATTATCACATCCCGGGATAACGCCCACGCAAAAAGGCTGGCGGCCCTGCTGAGCTCCAAAAAGGAGCGGGAGGCCGCCGGGCTGTTTGTGGCCGAAGGGCTGCGCCTGGGCCAGGAGGCCGCCGCGCACACAAGGCTGTGCAGCCTGCTGCTCACCCCGGAGGCCGTGGGGCGGTATCCGGCGGCAAGGGAGCTTACGCGCAAGGCGGAGCAGGTGGTGTGGCTGGACAGCGCGTTGGCGCGGCGCATCGCCGACACCAAAACCACCCAGGGGATTTTTTGTGTGTGTGAAATGCTTGACAACGGCGAAAGGGCTGTTACAATAAAAAACAGTGGAAAATTCTTACTGTTGTCGGGGCTGCAGGATCCGGGCAACCTGGGCGCCTGTGTGCGCACCGCCGCCGCCCTGGGTCTCAGCGGGCTGTTTCTCCACCAGTGCTGCGAGCTGTACAGCCCCAAGACGCTGCGCGCCTCCATGGGCGCCGCGTTTTACACCCCCATCCGCGTCTGTTCCCGGCTGGAGGGAATTCTAGGGTCGCTGCGGGACGCCGGAATTCCCGTATACGCCGCCGCTGTGCACCCCGGCTCAAAAAGGGTGCAGGACGTGGATTTCTCCGGCGGCGCGGCGGCGCTGGTGGGAAACGAGGGAAACGGGCTCCCCCGGGAATTGGTGGAGGCCTGCGACGCAAGCGTCGTCATCCCCATGGCGGAGCATGCCGAATCCCTCAACGCGGCGGTGGCCTCCGCCATTCTCCTCTGGGAGATGGTGCGCGGGCAGGGGGGAGAACGGGTATGAAGGAAGACCGCTATTGGATCTGGTTCCAGTTGGTGTTTGGCCCCGGCAGCCGCCGGTCCCAGCAGATGATGGACCGCTTTGAGAGTCCCAGGGAGATCTACGAGGCAGCCGTCGACCGCGGAACGGCCCGGGAGGCCATGACCCCGGCGGAGCTTGCCGCCGCGGCGCCCGCCATGGAACAGGCCGCGCTCACGGAAAAAAGGACACGGGACAAAGGGGTGGACATCCTGACCCCGGACAGCCTCCTCTATCCGGGGCTGCTGCACAACATTTATGCAAAGCCCGCGGTGCTCTATGTCCGGGGGGATATCTCCTGCCTGCGGGACTGCGTGTGCATCGCCATGGTGGGGGCCAGGGAGTGCACCGGCTACGGGCGCAAAGCCGCCGGGGAGCTGGCGGCGGACCTTTGCCGAAGCGGCGTTGTGATAGTCAGCGGACTTGCCCACGGCATCGATTCCGCCGCCCACCAGGGGGCGTTGCGTGTTGGGGGAAGTACCGTGGGCCTTCTGGCTTGCGGTATGGATGTGGACTATCCCCGGGGCGCCTTCCCCCTGAAAAAAGAAATCTGCAAAAACGGCGCCGTAGTCACCGAGTTTCCCCTGGGGGCCGCTCCAAAGCCCTACATGTTCCACATGCGAAACCGCATCATCTCCGGTGTGAGCAGGGGAGTGGTCGTGGTGGAGGCCGCCCGCAAGAGCGGCTCCATGGTCACGGTGAGCCACGCCAAGGACCAAAACCGGGAGGTGTTCGCCGTGCCGGGGGATATTTTTTCGGCGGTACAGGAGGGCCCTCATCATCTGATCCAGGACGGAGCCAAGCTGGTGACCTGTGCGGGGGACATCCTGGCGGAGTACGGAATCTGTCCCGAGGCGCGGGAATCCCGGAACGCTCCGGCGGCAATGGCCCAGCCGGATAAATCCCCGCCGCGCCTTCCCACAGGCGGTGGCGCGCAGGCTGTGTACGCCCTGTTGAACACAAAGCCCCAGGGTGTGGAACAGCTGGCGTCGCTTTCGGCGCTCCCCGTGGGGGAGCTGCAGGAGGCCCTGACCGAGCTGGAGCTGGAGGGACTGGCGCAGTCGCTGCCCGGCAGGCGGTTTGTGAAAAAGTGAAAGCTTGCTCCGGATTCCGGGGCCTTCTGTGGCCCCGGGCGGAGCTTTATTAATAGAAATGTCCCTTGGGGGGAAACAATAACAATGATGCATTGCGGCGGGTGGATACTCAACAGCCGGACTGCTTGGAACGGAGGCAATGAATAGGGTATGTCGAAACTGGTAATTGTGGAGTCGCCGGCCAAGGCGAAGACCATACAAAAATATCTGGGGGGGGGATTTGAGGTCCTGGCGTCCAACGGGCACATCAGAGATTTACCCAAAAGCAAGCTGGGCGTGGACGTGGACAATGGCTTTACGCCTCAGTACACCGAGATCAAGGGCAAGGAGACCCTTGTAAAGACGCTGAAAAAAGAGGCCAAAAAGAGTGAAAAGGTGTATCTCGCCACCGACCCCGACCGCGAGGGGGAGGCTATCTCCTGGCACTTGGCGCAGCTGGTGGATTTGGACATGAATGGCGCCAACCGCGTGAATTTCAATGAAATCACGAAAACCGGTATTCAGGACGGTATGAATGCGCCTCGAAAAATTGATCAAGATCTCTTCAACGCCCAGCAGGCGCGGCGCATTCTGGACCGGATTGTGGGCTACAAGCTGAGTCCCTTCCTTTGGCGCAAGGTGCGTAAGGGCCTGTCCGCCGGGCGGGTGCAGTCGGTGGCCGTGCGCCTGATTGTGGACCGCGAGGAGGAGATCCGCGCCTTTAAAAGCGAGGAGTACTGGACCATCGACGCCAAGCTCACCGGCAAGAAATCCAAAAAGGCCTTTGACGCAAAGCTTCACTCCAAAAACGGCAAAAAGCTTGCCATCAAAAACGAGGAGCAGGCCACCGGCATTGTGGCGGAGCTAAAAAAAGAGGACTTTATTCTGGACGACATCAAAAAGAGCGTGCGCCGCAAATCTCCCGCGCCGCCCTTTACAACCTCCACCCTCCAGCAAGAGGCCTCCAAAAAGCTGGGTTTTCAATCCCGGCGCACCATGAAGGCCGCCCAGGAGTTGTACGAGGGCGTTGAAGTGGAGGGCATGGGCGCGGTGGGCCTTATCACCTATATGCGTACCGATTCGCTGCGCATCTCGGCGGAGGCCCTGGCTGCCACGGCGGAATTTATCGAGACCACCTACGGCAAGGAGTACCTGCCCCCTTCCACACGGGTTTATAAGACCAAAAAGAACGCCCAGGACGCCCATGAGGCCATCCGGCCCTCCATGCCCAACCTGACGCCGGAACAGGTGAAAAACAGCCTGTCCGGCGACCAATTCAAGCTGTACAAGCTCATTTGGTGCCGCTTTATGGCCTGTCAGATGGCCAACGCCCTGCTGGATGCCGTCTCCGTGAAAATCAAGGTGGGGGAGTATCTCTTCACCGCCTCGGGCTTTACCGTAAAATTCGACGGCTTCACCAAGATCTACGAAATAACAAAGGAGGGGGAGGACGACGAGAATTCCGGTGCGCTGCCCCCCCTTGCCAAGGGCGATGTGCTGGGCGTCCAGGCTCTGGATCCCAATCAGCATTTCACACAGCCGCCGCCGCGCTACACCGAGGCGTCGCTGATTAAAACGCTGGAGGAAAACGGCATCGGCCGCCCCAGCACCTACGCCCCCACCATCACCACTGTGCTGGCGCGGAATTATGTGGAGCGCGAGGCCAAGGCCCTGCGGCCCACCGCCCTGGGCGAGGTGACCACAAAGCTCATGCGCGAGCAGTTCCCCAATATCGTGGATGTGGATTTCACCGCCAATATGGAGGAGCAGCTGGATCAGGTGGAGGACGGCAAGGACCAATGGGACAAAGTGCTGGATGGCTTTTACCAAGGCTTCGCCACCTCCCTGGAGACGGCGGAGAAAAATATGGAGGGCACCCGGGTCAAGGTTCCGGACGAGGAGACCGACGTTGTGTGCGAGCTGTGCGGACGCAACATGGTGGTCAAAATCGGGCGCTTCGGCAAATTTCTGGCCTGCCCCGGCTTCCCCGATTGCCGCAACACCAAAAAGATTGTGCAGGAAACCGGCGGCGTCTGCCCCCAATGCGGCAAAAAAATGCTGGCCCAGAAAAGCAAAAACGGCAAGACTTATTTCGGCTGTGAGGATCACACCGACTGTAAATTCATGACCTGGGATCGCCCCCTCACCGATAAATGCCCCCAATGCGGCACAACGCTGTTCCGCAAAATGGGCCGGGGCGGGAAGATCCATTGCCTGAAAGAGGGCTGCGGGTATGAGCAGGAGGTTGTCAAGGAGGAGTAATTTGAAGGCAACAGTGATCGGCGCGGGCCTGGCGGGGTGTGAGGCGGCCTGGGCTCTGGCCCGGGAGGGCGTGGCGGTGACGCTAATGGAGATGAAGCCGGAAAAGCGGACCCCGGCTCACCGGTACGGCGGGTTTGCGGAGCTTGTTTGCTCCAACTCGCTGAAGGCCGCCCGGGCGGGGTCGGCGGCGGGGCTGCTGAAGGCGGAGATGCGCCGGATGGGCTCGCTGCTGCTGGAATGCGCAGACAAGACGGCGGTGCCCGCCGGGGGAGCGCTGGCGGTGGACCGGGAGCGGTTTTCCGATTTGGCCACGGAGGCGGTGTGCGCACACCCCCTCATCGCGGTGGAGCGGGGGGAACAGACGGAGCTTCCGGCGGGTCCGGTGATTGTGGCCACGGGCCCGCTGACAACCGATGCGCTGGCCCGGAGCATTGAGAGGCTGTGCGGCGCCGCCACCCTGCGTTTTTACGACGCGGCCGCCCCCATTGTCACCCTGGACTCGCTGGACAGGGAGCGCGTCTTTTTTGCCGCCCGGTATGGCCGGGGGGAGGACGACTACGTCAACTGCCCCTTTACCCGGGAGGAATACGAGGCGTTCCACGAGGCGCTTGTCCAGGCGGAGGGGGCGGACCTTCACGATATTGACCGCGATTCCCTGGCGGTGTACGAGGGCTGCATGCCGGTGGAAGTGATGGCGAAGCGGGGGGCGGACACGCTGCGGTACGGGCCGCTGAAGCCGGTGGGTCTCACCGACCCGCGCACGGGCAGACGCCCCTGGGCGGTGGCGCAGCTGCGCCAGGAGAACAGCGAGGGCACGCTGTACAACCTGGTGGGCTTCCAGACCAACCTGAAGTTTGGGGAGCAAAAGCGCGTATTTTCCATGATCCCGGGCCTCGCCCAGGCGGAATTTGTGCGCTACGGCGTGATGCACCGCAATACATTTCTCGATTCGCCCCGCCTGTTGGACGCGGATTTTTCCCTGCGCCGGGAGCCCCGCATCTTTTTCGCGGGACAAATCACCGGGGTGGAGGGATATATGGAATCGGCGGCCAGCGGGCTGCTGGCGGCGAAAAATCTGGCGGCCCGTCTGCGGGGCGGGCCGCCGCTCCGCTTGCCCCCCGATACGATGCTGGGGGCGCTGGCGAACTATATCAGTGATGCGGGCATAAAAAACTTTCAGCCCATGGGAGCCAATATGGGCATTCTTCCGGCGCTGGAGGACAAGATAAAGGACAAGCGGCTTCGTTACGAAGCACTGGCCCGGCGCGCGCTGGAGAGCTTGGAAAAAACCTTAGAAAGTGGTGGAGACTATTGAAGATTGCAGTGGACGCTTTTGGCGGGGACAACGCGCCGGTGGAGGTGCTGAAGGGCTGTTCCATCGCCCGGGATGAATACGGGGTTACTCCCGTTTTGGTGGGGGATGAACAGGCGCTGCGCCAGTCGGCGGCGGACAACGGCATTTCGCTGGAGGGCATGGAGATTGTCCATGCGCCCGGGGTGATCCCCGTGGAGGCGGATCCCGGCGAGATTGTGAAGAGCCACGCCGACAGCTCCATGGCGGTGGGCCTCTCGCTGCTGGGTGAGGATGCGGCTCAGGCGCTGGTGAGCGCGGGGAGCACCGGCGCTCTGGTAGTCGGCGCCTCCCTGATTGTGGGGCGCATCAAGGGAATACGCCGCGCGGCCCTGGGGACGATTATCCCCGCTGTCACCGGTTGCTATATGCTTATTGACGCGGGGGCCAACGCCGTATGCCGTCCCGACATGCTCATGCAGTTCGGGCTCATGGGATCGGCCTATATGGAAAAGATTATGGAGCAAAGAGCCCCCCGGGTGGGGCTTGTGAACATCGGCACGGAGCGCACCAAGGGCCAGGAGCTGCACCAGGAGGCCTACGCGCTGCTGGAGAAGGCCCCCATCCATTTTACGGGCAACGTGGAGGCCCGGGAGCTGCCATTAGGCGGCTGCGATGTGGCGGTGACCGACGGCTTTGTGGGCAACGTGGTGCTGAAGCTCAGCGAGGGCATGGGGAAGATGATCAGCATTGAGCTGAAAAACATGCTGCTGAAAAACGCCATGAGCAAGCTGGGGGCCTTGATGCTCAAAGGCGGCATCATGGATTTCAAAAAGCGGCTGGATTACACCGAATACGGCGGCGCGCCGCTGATGGGCGTGGCGAAGCCGGTGATCAAGGCCCACGGAAGCTCCGACGCCAACGCCTTTAAAAACGCAATCCGGCAGGCCAAGCTGTGCTGCCAGAACAGGGTCATCGAAACAATTCGGGAATCGCTGGCACAGCTGGCCTAATGAAACCCACGATGGGACTGCAATAAAAAATGGAGGTGAGCGCATGGCGCGGCCCGATTTCACCAAGCTGGAGCAAACCATTCACTACACATTTCAAAACCGGGAGTATCTGTTGGTGGCCACCACCCACTCCTCCTACGCCAACGAGATAAAAAAGGGCACTGCAAACAACGAGCGGCTGGAATTTTTGGGCGACGCCGTTCTCAGCATTGTGGTCAGCGATTACCTCTTTCACCGGTACCGCCTGGCCGAGGGGGATCTGACCAAGCTGCGGGCCTCCCTGGTCTGCGAAAAATCCCTTTGCGGCTTTGCCCGCGGCATTCGGCTGGGCGGCTATCTCCGGCTGGGCAAGGGCGAGGAGATGACCGGGGGGCGGGAGCGGCCCTCCATACTGGCCGACGCCTTCGAGGCGCTCATCGCCGCTATCTACCTGGACACGGGTATTGACAGCGCGCGGGATTTTGTCATCCCCTTTGTGGAGATGACACTGCGTTCGGAGGACGGCGGGAGCTTTAAGGATTACAAGACGCTGCTGCAGGAGATAGTGCAGCAAAACCCCCAGGAGAGCCTGCATTACGCGCTGACGGAGGAGAGCGGCCCCGACCACGACAAGCGGTTTGAGGTGGAGGTGCACCTGAACAGCAATGTCATCGGCAGGGGGGTGGGCCGCAGCAAAAAGAGCGCCGAACAAAGCGCCGCCAAAGAGGCGCTGAAGCTGATGGGCCAATGAACCGGCACAGGACGGTGGCGGTGTTTGTGCCGCACCTGGCCTGCCCCAACCGGTGTAGCTTTTGCGATCAGCGGGCCATTTCCGGCGCGGCACAGGCCCCCTCGCCAAAGCAGGTGCAAGCGCTGCTGGAGCGGGCGGCCGGTGCGCTGGGCGGCAGTCCCGCCGAAATTGCCTTTTTTGGCGGCAGCTTCACCGCGGTGGAGCCCGCGTATATGCGCTCTCTGCTGGCGGTGGCACAGCCGTTTTTGGGGGAGGGCTTTACGGGCATCCGGGTGTCCACCCGCCCCGACGCGGTGACACAGGATATTGTGGAGACCCTTGTGTCCTATGGCGTGTCCATGGTGGAGCTGGGCGCGCAGAGTATGGACGACGGGATTTTGCGCCGCAACGGCCGGGGGCACACCGCGGGGGAGGTAGCGGCGGCGGCCCGGCTCATCCGCGAAAATGGCCTGGGCCTGGGGCTGCAGATGATGACCGGGCTGTGCGGCGACACGGACGGGGGCGCGTGGAAAACCGCCCGGGCGCTGGCGGCGCTGGAGCCGGACTGTGTGCGCGTCTACCCCACGGTGGTGCTGCGCCACACCCGGCTAAAGGAGCTGTGGGACGCGGGGGAATACCACCCCCAGCCCCTGGAGGACGCCGTGGCGCTGTGCGCGGGGCTGCTGGAGTTTTTTTACCAAGGGGGCATTCCGGTAATCCGGCTGGGACTGCACCACAGCGAGAGCCTGGAACAAAACAGGGTGGCGGGGCCCTATCACCCCGCATTCCGGGAGCTGTGCGAGGGCCGGCTGTATCTGCAGCGGGCGCTGGCACAGCTTTGGGAACGCCGCCTGCCCCCGGGCAGGGTTACCCTTGGGGTTACCCGGGGCGCCGCCTCCAAAATGGCGGGCCAGAAGCGGGCAAACATCGCGGCGCTTCGGGAGCGGGGATACCGCCCCGCCATCCGGGAGCGGGACGATTTGGCCTATCTGGAGGTGGCGGTGTCCGCCGACAAAATATGATTAGACAGTGCGTTATACTATGTGTATTACAGGCAATGAATGAATTGAGCGAGGTGAACAAAGCTTGCGTCTGCGCGCATTGGAAATACAGGGGTTCAAGAGCTTCCCCGACAAGACGTCGCTGGAGTTTGGCGACGGCATCACCGCGGTGGTGGGACCCAACGGCAGCGGAAAGAGCAACATCGCGGACGCGGTGCGCTGGGTGTTGGGCGAGCAGTCCACAAAGACACTGCGCGGGGGCAAAATGGAGGACGTCATCTTTGGCGGAACCCAATCCCGCAAGGCGGTGGGCTACGCCAGCGTCCGCCTGAGCATCGACAACGCCGGCGGCGCTTTGCCCGTGGAGGGGGAGACGGTGACCATCGCCCGCCGCCTGTACCGCTCCGGCGACAGCGAATACCGCATCAACGAGGTGATGGTGCGCCTGCGCGACATTCACGAGCTGTTTATGGACACGGGCCTTGGGCGGGACGGCTACTCCATCATCGGGCAGGGGCGCATCGCCGAAATCGTGTCCAGCAAGAGCCAGCACCGCCGCGAGATTTTCGAGGAGGCGGCGGGCATCTCCAAGTTCCGCTACCGCAAGGAGGAGGCCGAGCGCAAGCTGGTGGCCACCGAGGACAATCTGGTGCGTTTGCGGGACATTCTTGTGGAGCTGGAGGGCCGGGTGGGCCCCCTGGCGGAGCAGGCCGAGAAGGCCCGGGCGTTTTTGGAGTACAGCGGCGAAAAGAAGACGCTGGAGGTCTCGGTGTGGATGAACAGCCTGGAGAAGCTGAAAACGGGACTGGCGGGCCAGGAGGACAAGGTATTCATCCAAAAAAACGAGTACGAACAGTTGGAGCGGGAGTCGGCGGAGCTGGAGGAGCAGCTGACCGAGGCCTTTGACAAGACCCAGAGCCTCCAGGTGCAGGCCGATGACCGCCGCCTGCGCATCAAGGCCATGGAGGAGGACATCGCGGGGGAGGAATCCCGCATCGCGGTGCTGCAAAACGACATCCACCACAACACCCAGAGCATTGCGCGGCTGCAGGGCGAGCTGGACAGCGCCGGGCGCGGCAACAGCGAGATTCAAAATGAATTGACCCAAAAGCGGGGGGAGCTTCTCGGCCACGAGCAAACGCTGGCGGAGCTCGCCGCCGGAATTGCCTTGGCGCAGGAAACCCTCACCGGTAAGCAGGCGGAACTTGCCCGCGCGGGCGAGGAGGCGGGCGTGCTGGAGATACGGGAGGCGTCGGCCGCCCAGGCGCTGGCCGAGGCGCGGCTCTCCCGCACCGCTGGGGAGACCATGATCCAGGAGAGCCTTGGCCGCGTGGATGCCCTGCGGCACAGCAGCACCGCCCACGACGACGCGGTAATGGAGCTGGAGAAGGCCATCGACGAGTGCCGCACCCAGGCGGCGGAGGAGGAGGAGACCATCTCCTCCCTGGAAAACACCCGCTCGGGCTATGCGCTAAAGCGGGAAAGCCGTGGGCGTAAGCTGGAAAAGCTGGGGGAGCAGGCGCGGGAGCTGGACACGCAAATCGCGGCCAAGCTCCAGCGCGCCAAGCTGCTGGAGGATCTGGAGGCCGGCATGGAGGGCTTTGCCGGAAGCGTGAAGTTTGTGCTGGGCCAGGCGAAAAAGGGCGCCCTGGGGGGCGTGTGCGGCCCGGTGAGCTCCCTCATCGGGGTGGACAGCCGGTACGCTCTGGCGATTGAGACCGCCCTGGGGGCGGGCATGCAGAACATTGTGGTGGAGGACGAGAGCACCGCCAAGGCCGCCATTCGCGCGCTAAAGGCGGCGCGCGCGGGAAGGGCCACCTTTTTGCCCCTCACCTCCATCAAGGGCGGCAAGTCCCTGAACACCTCGGAGCTGCGCCGCACCGACGGATTTGTGGGTGTGGCCGCCGAATTGGTGGAGTGCGACCGGAAGTATGAGCGGGTCATCAATCAGCTGCTGGGCCGCGTGGCCGTGGCGCAGACCCTGGACGAGGGCGCGCAGATGGCCAAGGCCGCGGGCTACACCTTCCGCGTGGTGACGCTGGACGGACAGGTCATCAACGCGGGCGGCTCCTACACCGGAGGGTCCTCCGCCCGGAGCGCGGGCATCCTGGGCAGGCGGGGCGAGATTCAGAAAATGAAGGAGGAAGCCAAGGCGCTGAAGGGCAAAAAGGACGCGCTGGCGCCGGAGCTGCAGCAGGTTCAGGAGGAGCTGTCGTCGCTGGACGCCTATATTGGCGGCGCGGCCTCGGAGCTGCAGACCGCCCAGGAGGAGCGGCTGCGGCTGGGACTTTCGCTGGAGCAGCTGGAGAAAAACCTGGAGGCCGCCCGCCGGAACCGGGAGCTGGCCCGCCGGGAGCTTGCGGGTCTCACGCAGCGGCTGGAGGAGCTCCAGGGCAGCGAGGTGAACGCGGCGGAGCTCATGGAGGAGCTGGGCGGCGAGCTGGAGGAGCTGCGCCTGGAGACCGCCCGGGCAAAGGAGCGCCGCCAGACGCTGGAGACCGAAATTTCCATTGCCTCGGCGGAGCTGAGCGAGCGGCGCATGGCACATCTGGCGTCCCAAAAGGACGAAGAAATTCTCCGCCAGGAAATCCAGCGGCTGGAGCAGCAGCTGGAGGGCATGGGCAGCCGCGCTTTGCAGATTGAGCGGGAGCGCGGCGGCCTCGCCGCCGCCAACGCGTCCATAGAGCGGGAGATAGAGACGCTGCGGACGTCCGCCGGGACCGCCCGGGACGCCGCCTTGGGGCTAAACGGCGAGATCACCGGCCTGCTGGAACAGCGCACCGCCCTAGAGGCCGAATCCACCGCGCTGCGGGCCCGGGAGCGCGAGCTCAGCGGCCGCCGGGAAACCGTGTCCCGGGAGATGGCGCGGCTGGAGGAGCGGCGCATCTCGCTGCAACAGGATTACGACAGCATCATCGCCAAGCTGTGGGACGAGTACGAGCTCACCCGCAGCGGGGCCATGGATTTGATTATCGAGCTGCCCGACGTGGAGGCCGCCAACCGCCGGCTCACCGCGCTGCGGGGTAAGATCAAGGCGTTGGGTTCGGTCAATGTGGCCGCTGTGGAGGAGTACGCCCAGGTGAGCCAGCGGTACGAGTTCCTTCTGGAACAGGTGAAGGATGTGGAGACGGCCAAGGCGGAGCTGCTGCGCCTCATCGGCGATCTCACCGCGGAGATGCGCCAGCTGTTCAGCGAGACCTTTGAAAAAATTGCCGCGCATTTTTCCCGCATATTCGTGCAGCTCTTTGGCGGGGGGAAGGCGCAGCTCACCCTCACCCAGGAGGAGGACGTTCTGGAGAGCGGCGTGGAGATCCGGGTGGAGCCCCCGGGGAAGCTCATCAAAAACCTCACCCTCCTCTCCGGCGGCGAGCAGGCCTTTGTGGCCATCGCCATCTACTTCGCCATCCTCAAGGTAAGCCCCGCGCCCTTTGTGTTGCTGGATGAGATCGAGGCGGCCCTGGACGATGTGAACGTGGTCAAATTCGCGGCCTACCTGCGAACGATGTGCGCCCGCACCCAGTTTATCGCCATCACCCACCGCCGGGGTACCATGGAGGAGGCCGATATGCTCTACGGCGTC
>Ga0153950_1000839_pt1 | contig 13749 bp, 12 predicted proteins | sample TSNJ034MetaG_FD_104737 | JGI IMG/M metagenome (GOLD analysis project Ga0153950, IMG submission 104737) | Attine ant fungus gardens microbial communities from New Jersey, USA - TSNJ034 MetaG | ecosystem: Host-associated > Fungi > Mycelium > Unclassified | place: USA: New Jersey, Wharton State...
AATTGCGAGGATATTTTTCGACCAGCTAGGAAGACGACGCAATTGCGACCTACGGTCGCATTGGGGCATGTCGCCCGGCAAGGAGGATGACAACGCTGGGCGGAAAATAGACCGCAAGTTATGGCGCTTTTTAGTCAGTGTTTAGTATTATACTTCCCTTCTCTGACTGGATATTCGCCATGCACGACACACCACAAAAACAGCCGCGCACAGCGGCTGTTTCAGCCTGTAGACAAAAGGACAAAACTCCCCCCCGATATGGTATAATAGACATATCGGGGGGAAGTAGCATATATCGAAAAAAAGACCGGATGGGGCAACTGGAAATCAAATGAGTCCCTCTAAAAACCCAAGCAATGAGAGTTTCTCTTTCAGCAAAGATAAGAAAACACAGCCAATAAGCGGTTTGGGCGGGGCTATACCTAACGAACCTGATATATACAACGAGCAGGGTATTGGACTTTCCAGTACCCCGCTTTTCCTGTATCCGAAAAGTATCAAAATAACGGATATTTTCTCCCTTATGGCCTTGTAACCGCAAGGTTAAAGAAATCCTTAACCTTGCTTGGCGACCAAACAGCATAGGCTAAAAGGGTTGTCAATGGCGGCGTTAGCCGCTCGTCTTGACCCTTGACAATGCTTTCATGCCTATGCTAATCGCGTCCCCCGGAATGGAGGATATATGAGCAAGTTTGAGTATTATTACAGTCGACAAGCTGAACAATTCACCTTTTATCGTATCCCCAAGGCATTATTTACTGTAACTGGCAACCTCGAAAGGTCATCCTCCCCCTTATAGCCATCGCAAAAGCATATCTAATTACTGCGCTGCGTATGCAAAGCGGACCACTTCGGACGGTCAAATCAAGACTTGCAGGCTATCGATGTATGCGATATCCTCGGGCGACAGTGCCTTCACCTGGTAGCCCGCCGCCGTCACAGCGTCGTAGATGCCAATCACATAGCACATCGTCTCCTCCAGCGTGGCCGCTTGCCCGGGCGTGGCCCGGTACTCTATCTGGCCCTCTGCGGGGTAGATGAGACACTTGGCCTGCGGGTTTCTCGGCTCGCCCTTCACAAATTCGATGTTTCCATAAAGATAGGGCCGCTGATAGGGGAACACGATGCAGTCCTCCGTAAAGAAACGCTCAGTGAGATCGCCCTTTTTCAGGCGCTTCTTCAGCAAGCTGGTTCCGGACACAAGACCGCCGTCCGGCAGAGCGTACACTCGCACATCGGGATAATCCTTCGGGTAACAGTGAAAAAATTCCGAGAACCACCGGTTGATTCTCTCGTGGATGTCGATACAGTACACCGCATCGTTACCCGAGACAAAAATGCCGTGGTTTTCCAGTATCAGCACTGCGCTCTCCCATCCGCCCGCTTCGGCCAGCGCAGCGCGAGTGGTATTCATCAGTTCCATACCGGGATTTCGGTAAGGAATATATATAATTTCCATTCCCAATTCCCCCGCCGCTTTTTGAACGATTTCCCGGCCCATCCGGTTGCAGGCGGCCAGGTTGACATACATGGAGTGCGTGTGCAGCACATATTTTCCCAAAAGCGCATGCAGACCCACCTCAATTGATGCCTTACTATTGCTGATCCCTTCCACCGTAACGAGCCGACCGTCGAATTCCCCTAACTCCGCTATCTGTCTGTGGGCGCGCTGATAATCCACCACACTGTAGCCGAAGCGCTCGTTCACGTCCGACAGGTGAGAGCCGGATGCCTTTACCGCCATCAGCGTGTCCGACAGCTTGACCGAGGTATTGCCGCCGCCGCCTTGCACATAGTCCTTCCGTTTCCCGGTTTCCACGCACATGTCCGCAAACTTCCGGATGTCCTGCCCATACTCTTTCAGCAGTTCATCGATGTTCCTATCATAGACCATTTTTCTTCTCCTTCATGCGGGTAAATAACGGCGTCGCTTTCGCCCCCGCCGCCTTCAACGCCGCTTTACAAGCAAAACCATATAGGAAATTTCTTTGCATTCCCCACCTTGGGGACGGAGAATCCAAAGGCCATCAAAATATTCTGCAGGTGCGTTCAAACGCCACAATCAGCATACCTTGAACCGCGTCGTACCCGTTTCCAGCAGTTCCCGCAGCTGTTTAAGCAGCAGCACCGGCGCCTTGGCAAAACAGTTGTAGGTATCACCACCGCGGTGGTTGGTCAGCGTAATCTCATCGGCTTGGAGCAGCGGTTCCCCCTTGGGCAACGGCTCCACCGGGAAAACATCGATAGCCGCACCCATAATTTTCCTTGCCTTCAGGGCTTCTTCCAGAGCCTTCATATCCACCAGCGCGGCGCGTGCGGTGTTGACGAGGTAGGCCGTAGGCTTCATGGCTCCAAGCTCTTTTTCACCGATCAACGGCGGCATCCCCTCCGGGATACGTCCGTGCAGCGAAACGATGTCTGAAATTCTCAAAAGCTCGTCCATTTCCACTTTGCGAACTCCCAGCTCACGCATTGCCTCGTTGCTTATATAGGGGTCACTCGCCACCACCTCCGAGCCGAACGGGCGCAACCGCTCCGCCACCAGTTGTCCAATAGTACCGAAGCCCACCAGTCCCACCACGGCATCGCTCAGCTCGCCGATATAATCGGAGTTGGGGTATCGCTCACGCCACTTGCCCCCGCGCAGTGCCTTGTCGGCCCGCACGATGTTGCGCATCTCACACAGCATGAGACCAATGCAGTATTCCGCCACAGCTACCGCGTTATGGGCGGGACAGTTGATAACCGCGATACCGCGCTTTTTCGCCGCCTCAATGTCGATATTCTCCACGCCGCCGCGTGCCGAAACAATGTATTTTAGCCCGGGGGCTGCATCCATCAGCTCCACCGGAATGGGGTACTGATGGACGAACAGGATGTCCACATCCCCGATAGCGTCATAGACTTCCCGCGAAGGCTCGTAGGCCCGGGAGCCGTAGGTTTCCAGTCTGCGAATGACATTGCGGAAATCAGCGCGGGAGCACCCCTCCGACCAGGTGATGGAACGGTATTCTTCAAACAACCCGCAGCCCTTCAACACCATATCAAAGTCGACTGCGGGCAGCAACAGATCGGCGATTGCCAAACACTTCATGTTTTCCTCCTTACCCGTCAAACGCCATTGGCATGGAACATGCCGCCGGACCCACAGTGGGCCGACCGGTGTTTGACGCTTCTTTTACCTTATATTCTACTGCGATAAACGTGCGCCGGGTTGCGCTCCGTTAGCTTTTTGATGAGATCCGGTTCAAAACCGGCCGCATTGAGTTCCTGGCGAAATTTTCCAGGAATATGGGCATAACCGGGAGTGCCACCCGTCTCCTGCAGGCAGGTGAAGCGGCCGATATCGCTTCCGCAGAGGATATGGTCCTGATAGCCGCGCTCGCACAGCTGGCGGATAAGCTCTATTTTAGTCTTGTCATCGCCATATTTCGGCTTTCCCAACTGGTCGAACGAGATGTTGACGCCGCCCTCCAGCACTTCAAGCAACGTGTCCAGCGTCAGCCCCTGTATCATGTCCAGATGCCCGATAACAATATCGCCGGGTGCCACCTCACGCTGCGTGAGCAGGCGCATCTGTTTAGCGGCATGGCGACCGCGCTGACAATGAGTGCTTATCGGCGCCTTGGCCCGGCCATACGCCTCCACCACCATGTCCAGCACCTTGTATTCCATTTCGGTAATGTCGTCCAGCGAGGTGGCCCATTTGTAAAATGAGGCGCGCGCGCCTGTTTTATCATCGCCATAGGTCACTTCTTCCGCCAGCCTGCGGGTGACAGCTCTTGTGTCCTTGTCGCGGAAATAATAATCCACACCCGGGCTTCTGTAAAATCCGGTTCCCATCAGAACATGAACGCCGGTGCTCGCACTGATGCGCATCATCGCCTCGGCGTTCCGGTGGTAATCCAATGGTGTGAATTCCACCACAATGCCGCCGCCGGCCGCCTTGAATCGTTGAAGTTCCGCTTCTACCAGGAACTCATTCTGTAAGTATAGATCCGGGTCAGTGCTCACATCCGGGTGCGGCCTGCACCACAAGTGTATGTGTGCATCCCACACGTCGCCATCCTGGCATTCATACGGTCCCAAAACCGTTTCTATTCTGATTGGTTCCATAATTGGCTCCACTTTCCCTCCGCGTTTACTTCTTTTCTTTCGTGTGCTTCAGCGCCGGGGCATACTTGCCAACAGGCAGCCTGATATCCAGCGTTTCGGGACAGTACAGGTTGCCAATCTGCATGGGCCGGCCATGCTCCGCGTAGTTCACCATCTTGGCATAGAGAACAGGATCGCCCACGGCAAGGCCCAGGTGCTTGGCCAGATAACTGGTAGCCGTGCACGCTCGCATGGTAATCTCGCCCCGTTCGGGTACCATTTTTACTTTTTGTTCAATAAGCTTGAACAGCGAACGGTTGGACAAATCCACGCCCTTAATGTGTTCCCACATAAAAACTGGCAGGTACGATTCATCCAGTACAACGGGAATAGAATCGCAACATCGCACCCTGGTAAGCTTGACCACCCGGGCATTTTGCGAAAGCTCCATGCCATCGGCAATATCGTCCGGCGCCAGCACCACTTCGCGCTCTATCACAATGGACACCAGGTCTCTTCCCTGGGAGCTAAAGTCGTCGTAAAAGCCTGTAATGATGTTGGGCCGCAGAATCCTCTGCACGGGCTTTGTGAGCAGGAATGTGCCGTAGCCGCGCTTGCGGGTCACAATCCGCTGGCGGATCATTTCATCCAACGCCTGCCGCACGGTCATTCGGCTTACGTCGAACGTTTTTGCCAACTCCACTTCCGGCATCAGCTTATCACCCGGCTTCAGCTCCCCTTTGCTGATTTCTTCCATAAGAATGGATACAATCTGCTGATAGAGCGGGATATCGCTGCTTCTGTTAATGTCTCTCATACCAAGCCTCCATATTAGATGGCGATTCGTGTCTAAATTTGTCTGCTACCATTTTACACCATATTTCTGTCATTTGGCAACCTGCGCCATCGGAATGAGAACTTGGTATTGTAAATGATAATGAATATCAAAAGGATGGCGCCCTCCAGAATGTTTTTATCTGCCGTGGTCATGCGCAGCACCATCAACAGGTTCTCCAGCGTAATGAGGATGAACACGCCGATGGCTACACCACCGTAGCCACCTTTGCCCCCCAGCGGCGAAACGCCGCCTAGCAGAACGGCCGCCACGCCTGGCAGCAGATAACCGTCACCTGCAGCCAGCGCCGTGGTGCCCGTGTAGCCCAGCACCATAATGCCGGCGAGCGCAGCCATCATGCTACAGATCATGTACACCGCCATCTGCACCCTGACGGTGTTCACACCTGACTGATAGGCCGCCTCCGGGTTGGAGCCCAGGATGTATACTTGACGGCCGAACACGGTGCAGCGCAACAGCAGTGTGACGCTCACGCCCACAACCAACCACAAAATCACCGACCCGGTGATGCCATACCCCAGGTTCTTGTTGGCAAAGTTCTTCAGAAGGCTGGAGTTGCCAGAACGGGTAATGCCGTTTGTAAGGATGAGGCTGACTCCCTTTAAAATGCTACCCATAGCCAGCGTCATCACCATGGGGTGGATGCGCACCACCGAGATGAAAAAGCCGTTGACCGCGCCGATGAGAAGACCTATTGCCAGCACCGCCGCTAGCACCGCGCCAAGCGGCAGATTCATGGTGAACAGCACGCTACCGGTGATGCCGGCCAGCGTGATCACACTGGCAACGGACATATCGATACCGCCGATTAGGAACGCAAACATCTGCCCCGCCGTCACAATACCCAGAAAGGATGCGATTTTAAGCAACGACATTAGGTTTTTGACCGAGAACACGCTGGATGTGATCAGAAAGGTGGAGGTGTACAGCAAAATACCGACCGCGAACAAGATCACCAGTTTGCGGTTGTGTGTCAGCTTTTGCCATATCGTTGGCTTTTCCAGCGATATGCCGCCATTAGCCTGTTTCATGCTCTTTTCCCCCTCTCGCGTATCAGGTTTGCCGCTACTGCGAATATGAGTATACCGCCCTCCACAACATAGGTGTAGTGACCGGGTACACGCAGGTAGAACAGCACGTTCACCAGCATACCAACCACCATGCCGCCGACCACGCTGCCGATCATTTTACCTTTGCCGCCCGAGAAGGCCACGCCCCCCAGCACGGCCGCCGTGACCGAGTTGATGGTGAGCGGCCCGCCGATGTTCGGATCGCCCGATGTGGTGATAGCGGAAAGCAACAACGCCGCCATGCCGATCATCAGCCCAGAAAAGCAGTAGCTGAACAGATAGGCTTTCAGCACCGGCAAGCCGCTGGTGAAGGCACCCTCACGGTTGTTTCCCACCGCGTAAATCAGCACGCCCATAGAGGTGCGCTTGACGAGGTACCAGAACGCGATGAAAAGAACGATGAGCAGCAGGGGCGCCGGGAGCACTCCGCCAATGTTAGCGGTGAGCGGCCCCACCACCGTATTCGGTATGTGGCCGCCGGGCACCGACATCACACGTAGCGCAACGCCGCTCCAGATAAAGGAGAACGCCAGTGACACCACGATGGCCGGCAGCTTGAACCAGTAGACGACCAGTCCCGAAATCGCGGACATGACCATGCACAGCGCCAAGATACCGAGGATGGTGATAAGATCGAGCGCGCCATGCCCCAGCGTGCTGGCGAACATCACATTGGCAAAGCTCACCAGCGAGCCCAGCGCCATATCCATCCCGCCCAGCAGCAGCACCATGGTCTGTGCCATGGCAATAAAGACATACGGTGCCAGCTGGCGCGCCAGCACTTGAAAATTGGATACCGACCAGAAATTCGACTGTAGCGTCATGGTGATGAGAAACATGCTGATAAGGATCAGGATAATCGGCAGGATATCACCGTGTTTTTTTAGCATTTTTTTTGGCATGACTTATTCCTCTTATACACCCATAATAGCACTTGTCAGGCTCGCCTCGTTCAGGGCTTCGCCTTCCAGCATCGCGTGGATGCCTCCTTCGTAAAATACATAGATGCGGTCGCTGATGCCCAACAGCTCCAGGGTGTCGGTGGAAACGGCCACAATGGCAACGCCGGTTTCCGCCAGCGCGCGCAGAAATTCATAGATTTCATGCTTGGTGGCCACATCGATGCCCCGTGTTGGTTCGTCCATCAGCAGTACCTTGAAATCGGACTTGAGCCATTTGCCCAACACCACTTTCTGCTGGTTGCCGCCACTCAGGCTGCGCACCTGCTGGTTCCATACACTCTGGCCGATGTTCAACGACCGGCGGATCTCCCGAATGGTGTCCCGTTCCTCCTTAAAACGAATGCGGGAATACATCCGTTTTTTCGTCACTGAGGTCAAGTTCACTTCGATGGACAGCTCCTGTGCCACGCCCTGGGTCTTCCGGTCAGCCGGAACATAGGCAAACCCACTTTTGATGGCGTGAATCGGGTTTCGGGAAACATAGGGCCTGTTCCCCAGATTTACCTTGCCCTGCTTACACGGGCAAATGCCAAACAAAACACGCAGCAGTTCCTCCTGGCCGTGGCCGCGCAGGCCTGCCAGTCCCACGATTTCTCCAGGGAGGATCTGCATTGAAACGCCGCGCAGCTGGTCGTTGACCAGCCCCTCCACATCCAACAGCACCTCTTTGCTCCGCGCGGTTGCCTTATTGGGGAAAACCGCCTCCACTGCCCGGCCCAGCATGGCCTCCACCAACATATCCTGGGTGGTGTTCTTCATGGCCTCATCGTCCAGACTGGCTACGATCCGGCCGTCTTTCAGCACCAGTGCTTGGTTGGCAATTTCCTCGATCTCATACATGCGGTGGGAGACAAAGATGATGGCAACGCCTGAATCGCGCAGTTTGCGCACCGCGTCAAAGAGCCGCTTCACCTGGTTTGGATCCAGCGCAGAGGTCGCTTCGTCCAGTATCAGTATCCTGGGGTTCCACACCAGTGCCTTGGCCACTTCCACCAGCTGTTGCTCTGCAAGCGACAGGTCGTTTGCAGAGACAGTGGCGTCGATTTTTAAGCCCAGCATTTCCAATATTTCACCGGTGCGCCGGTGCATGGTCTCGCGGTCAATGCGGCCGAAGCGCAGGTTGATCTCATTGTTTCCGGCAAATACGTTTTCCGCCACAGTGAGATTGGGAAACAGCGTGAGCTCCTGGTGAACAACGGCAATACCCTTTTTGATGGCCTGCGCGGGACCGGTCCATTGTACCGGCTCGCCGTCCAACTCAATGGTGCCGCTGTCCGGGCGGAAAAGCCCGGAGATAATATTGATAAGCGTACTTTTCCCCGCGCCGTTTTCCCCCACCAGCGCTACCACTTTCCCTCTGGGCAGCGTCAGCGTCGTATCGGAAAGCGCTAAAGTACCGCCAAACCGCTTGGAAACGCCCTCCAGCGCAAGAATGTATTCTTTGTTAGTGGTTCTTGCCGAAATCTCCATGCCAGCACTCCGTTTTCATTAATTGGATAAGCGTACAAAAAATCTTTGGGGCGATGGGCACTCATAATCGGAACGTTCCCGGTAAAACTAGATAGCCTAGCCCCGGCACACTCCCGGCTTCTACCGCCTGGAGTTCTAATTCCGCGCTTACTTGGGCATATTGGGCCAGATGGTTTCGATATCGTTACAGGACAGAATGTTCATGGTCCAGTAGTCATCCGGCTTATCCATCTTCACAAAATCTCCCAGGTTGTCGTTGGTGATGGTGGGTAGGTCGAGCTTGTAGCTTTTCTGTAACTGCACGCCTTCCTTGATGCGCAGCGCGGCTTCCAGAGCTAAACAGGCCAGGCGGGTGTCGACACCCGTAGCAAACGTGCTGAAGCCGGGGACGTCCAGGTGCTCGTTCCACACTTTCAAAAATCCGTTGAAATCCTCACCAGTCATCGGAATCAGAGGCATGTCGTTGTTTAAAAGAACATTCATGGCACCTAGTGTGCTGGCGCCGCCCTGCGACCACACGCCGTCAATTTGGGGAAACGCGGTGATCCAACTGGTCATCAACGCTTCGGCGGGGGCCTGCGCCCATTCGGCGTTATCCACGGCCAGCACTTCGATATCCGGGTATTTCTCAAACACTGACTGCGCGCCGTCCCAACGGTCGGAGCTCAGTTTCACACCGGAAAAGCCGTTCATGCACACGATCTTGCCCTTGCCGTCCAACGCCTTGCACAGGCTCTCGGCTAGGCTGGCGCCCCACTCCACGTTGTCGGCGTAGAACTTGGTATCATAGGCTTGTTCATCTTCCACTTCGCTGTTGTAGTTCACCACCACGATGCCGGCATCGCGCGCCTTTTTCAGCGAGGCGTTCAGGCCGGTGGGGTTGGTAGCGTCAATCAAGATGATATCGTAGCCGTCGTTGATCATGTTCTCAATATGGGTCACCTGATCTGCTACTTTGTTATTTGCGTTGAAAACGTCCAGGGTGAGCTTGTCGGCGTATGTCTCTTGCGCATAGGCCTGCAGGTTGCCAATGTTCTGGGATTGCCAGGTCACTTCAAGCGTAAAGGTGGTCAGGCCGACTTTTAGCTTATCGGCGGCGGAATCAGCCGGAGCTTGGATATCGGCGTCCGAAGGGGTGGAAGATTGAGACACGGCCTGTGACGAGGAACTGCCGCCGGAGCACCCGGCAAAGGCAACCATAGCCATCATAAGCGCCATCATCATACAGGCGGCACGGGCAACAGACGACCTTTTTTTCATGAATTCTTCCTCCTAATTTGTTGTGTTTGTGTTGCGGACTTGAGGTTAACCACACTTGTCCATATTGTCTAGACAATTTAACGCTCTTTAATTGTAACTACTTATAAAAGAAACGTCAATACATCTATGCTACAAAAATTGACAAATTATATATTGCAATTTCAACAAAATTATTACTTAAGTATTGCATTTTTTTGAAAATAAGTATATCATATAGTCTGTCTAGACAAATACCCGATTTGGGGACTGACAGCCCTCAAATAGAACCGAGGAAGCTCACAGGCATAATCGGCCTTAATTGAAAAGGACTTTGGGAATACGTTCTTAGTATGGGGGATTAAGATGAAATATATTTTGTGTATCGACGCAGGTACATCCGTAGTAAAGGCCATGTTGTTTGACCTCGACGGTAATATTCGGAAAATAAGCAGTCGAACAGGTGATGTGGAAAACCCCAAACCCAATTATTACGAGCTGGATCTGGACGCTTTTTACCAGCACCTGTGCGCCGCCATAGCGGAGGTCATTGAGGGCTACAAAGCTTCGGATATCATCGCGGTGGGCGTGAGTGCCTATATGGCAGGCACCATTTTTCTTGATAAGAACAAAAAGGAGATTGGCAAAAGCGTGCTATGGATTGATGGCCGCACGGCTCCTTATTTCAAGCAGTGGGATGAGGACGGCCGCGCCGCAAAGCTGTTTGAGCTGAGCGGCACCTCCATGCTGGCCGGGCACACGCTGGCTCTGCTCTACTGGTGGAAGCACAACGACCCTGCCATGCTCGAACGCGCCCATCACTGTCTGTTTACCAAGGATTGGATCCGCTACAAGCTGACGGGCGAGCTGTGTACCGATTCCTCCGAGGCCAGCTGCATCCCCGCGGATACATTCAATCGCAGCTACTCCCCGGAAATTATGGAGCTGTTCGGCCTGAGCGGCTGTATGGGCATGTTTCCGCCCATCATGGCGCCGGAGGCCGTTGCTGGCCATGTGACGCATAAAGCGGCAGATGATACCGGCCTTGCCGCTGGAACGCCGGTGGTATGCGGGTTGGGTGACATGCTGGCGGGCATTCTGGGTTCCGGTGCTATTGAGGCGGGGCAGGGTTCCACCATCATCGGCTCCACGCTGCTCAACGGCATAATCCAGGATACGCCCAACTCCACCCCCAATGGCATCGGCATGACTCTGGCCACAGTGGATAACAAGTGGGCACGGCTGGTGAACAACACCGGTGGCGGAACTATCAATTTTCAGTGGGCGTTTGATCTTTTCACCGTAATGGAGCAGCAGAGCATGAAAGGCGACTTTTACAGCTGGGTGGATGAAGAAATCGACAAAGTGCCACCCTGTGCTCACGGCGTGATGTATCATCCCTATATCAATTCCACAGGCGTCACGGCACCGTTCCACAATGTCAATGCGCGCGCGCAGTTTGTGGGTATTGGCATGCATCATACACGGTTTGACATGCTGCGAGCGGTCTTCGAGGGGATTGGCCTTTCCATCCGTGACTGCTACAACGCTGTACCCGACCGAGTAACGGAGCTGCGCGTGACTGGTGGAGGCAGCCGAGACGATACCCTGTGTCAGATCGTTTCCGACTGCATGGGCGTTTCACTGATTCTGCCCAAAGAGGCCCAGTCCACCGCGCTGGGCACCGCCATTCTTGCGGCGGTGGGCACGGGCGAATACGACAGCATTGAGGAGGCCGTGGCACAGATGGTGCATATCAAAAAGGAATATCATCCCAACCCCCAAAAACAGGAGATTTATAGAAAATGGTATGAACTCTATAAGGAGATACGCACCGTGATGATGCCAGTTTGGAACCAGCGACGCACCGTGCTGACGGATATTGGCGAATCCTGACGGTCCGGCTCGCAAACGCCACCAAATAAAATGCAGACATAAAATTCAGTTTCTCCAGCGGTAACATCAGCTTTTGCTTGGTGTCGCTAAGTTAACAGCAGTAATCGGGAGATAGCAAAGTGGAGTGATGCTATTGCAGAGGCGGAGGCGCGGAGGAAAGCAAGTCCCCCGGCGGGGAGGATCCCCCGAACCTTTGTACACCCTGGCCGTACAGGCGGGCGGGGCGTGGACGATGCGGTCAACGGCAGCTGCGCGGACTTCGTCCGTCGGATAAATGGAGAAAGGCTGGGAGTTAACCAAACGGTTGTCTCCCAGCCTTTGTGTGTCGAAGAAAATCCAATACTGCTTCCAAGCAATTTCATCCTACATTTTTAAAGCCCCAAAAGAACAAGAGCTTTCAGTTTATTCCGGCTGCAAATATATTTCTAACCGTTTGCGCCATAAGCAATGCCATATCAGCGTGGCCTTTTTCAGTATAATGCACCCCATCCCGCTCGCTTAACTCGATAGCGTCTCCGGGTTCGAGATAGTGGATTTTATTTTTATCCGCAACATGCCGATAATAAAATGCAAGCTCCCTGCTTTTTTGAAAGCCTCCTGCAAGCATCAAGTTGAAATCGCGATTGCCAACATCACGAATTGGTACTGGCGTTACAAGTAGGATTTTCGTTGCTTGACCGTCCGGCCCAGTTCCAGAGCCGAGTATCGTTTGCACCAGATTATTCACTGATTCACCAATATCAAAGCTGGAAACCGAAAAGCGCATTTTTAAATCGTTTGTTCCAAGCATAAGAATAACCATATCCAGGGGCTTGTGACTGTGCAGGCACGGAAGCAGGTAGTATTTCCCGTTTTTGTGTTCTTCAATAGGATCGTTCCAAAGGGTGGTGCGGCCGCCCAGTCCTTCCTCAATAATATAGTAGCTGTCGCCCAACAACCTTTGAAGCTGTCCGGTCCAACGGATATCCCGTGAATAGCGTTCTCCGTTTGTTCCCGCAATCTGTCCGAATGTATTGGAATCCCCATAACAAAGTACCGTTTTCATCTGTCATGTCACCTTTTCTTCACGCTTCTTGAATTTGCCGCTGCGCTCCCGATTCGAAAGCGCGTCAAAAGCTACCGCTAGAATCAATACAACGCCCTTGACCACCATTTGATAGTACTCTCCGATATTCATTATAGTCAGCCCGTTGCTGAGGATGCCAATAATAATCGCGCCGATGAACGCTCCCAAAATAGTACCCTTGCCGCCGTTGATGCTTACACCGCCAATTACGACAGCTGTTACAACATCCATTTCCATTCCGGTACCGGATGCCGGCGCACCTGAACTCACACGGGCCATAAGCGTAATACCCGCGATACCTGCCAGCAAGCCACTAAAAGAATATAGGCCCACTTTCAGCGTGTTAACGGGAACGCCTGCCAATCGTGCGGCCTCTTCGTTACCGCCTATGGCGTAGATAAACCGTCCAAGATAAGTCCGTTTTAATACAAACGCGGCAAACGCTACAATTACCAGCATAGTGATAACGGGAACCGGAATCGGACCGATATAGCCTTGGCCAAGGAAAACAACACCCTCGGGAATTTTATAAATCGGCACTCCACCGCTGATGATGTAGGCAAGGCCGCGTGCTACCGTCATCATGCCCAATGTAATTACAATTGCCGGCACTTGAAGCTTGACAATAAGCATTCCGCTGCAGGTTCCCATGAGTACCAACAGCAATAACGTCACCGATATCGCTATAATCGGGTGCAGCTGGTAGTCCACAAGCAGCTTGGCGCAAAACACACCGGTCAGTCCCAATAAAGCGCCCACAGTCAAATCCATGCCGCCGGAAATGATTACAAATGTCATTCCCGCCGATAGGATTCCAAGTACGGCTATCTGTCGCAGCACATTGATGAAATTCCTCCAAGTGAAGAAAGAATCGGCCAGTATGGCGAATACAGCAATAATGATACAAAGGATTATTACTGTACTGAATTTTTTTAAAATGAATTTCTGTTGCATGTGCAAGCTCCTTTCTCGGCTTTTTATACTGAACACTGATTAAAAAGTGATAATAAATTGCGAGGATATTTTTTGACCAGCTAGGAAGACGACGCAGGCGGGCTGTCGCCCGGCAAGGAGGATGACAACGCTGGGCGGAAAATA
>Ga0153950_1000840_pt1 | contig 13729 bp, 12 predicted proteins | sample TSNJ034MetaG_FD_104737 | JGI IMG/M metagenome (GOLD analysis project Ga0153950, IMG submission 104737) | Attine ant fungus gardens microbial communities from New Jersey, USA - TSNJ034 MetaG | ecosystem: Host-associated > Fungi > Mycelium > Unclassified | place: USA: New Jersey, Wharton State...
CCCGGATAACGCGGACATGGCGGAGGTTGGGAAAAAAATTATCCAAGCCACTGACCAACTCCAAAAAGCTGTTGGCATGAAGACCATGAAGGAATTGGGCTTAGACCAGAAATTTTTGGATACCAGCATTGAAAACATGAAGAAAAATGACAAGTGGAAAATCGTGCCCGCGCAGCCCGACTGGGATGTTGTTAGGCATTCATTATATGAGGCGTTTAATTTATAAGTTTAAGAGGTGAATAACATGAAATTATATCTTCTTGATCTCGGTTATATGGAAGTAGACATGAATTTTATCGTAGCAAACAGCACTTTCGCGACAACAGACAACCCCGACGCGGCCAGCAAGTGGGGCAAGATCCCCATGATCGCGGCGCTGATAATTACGGATGACGGCAGGAAAATCATTTACGACTGCGGAAGCAACTATGACGGCATGAACGGCTACTGGCGCGAACTCACTATAAAGATGTCCCCATTCTATTATAAGCCGGAGCAGGAGATCAATAATCAGTTGGCTCTATGCGGCGTAAAGGCTTCTGAGATCGATACTTTAATCATCTCTCATATGCATGTGGACCATATCGGCAATATTGAGTTGTTTAAGGACGCGCAGGTAATAGTTGCCCGGAAAGAGCTTGCTCACGCGCTGAATATGGTTCATCATTCGATGGATGAAAACGAACATGGCTTCTATGTAAAACGAGAAGTCACCGCGGAAGTGAAGAAGTACACCTTGGTAGATGGGGATACATATATCTGTGATGGCCTGGAGGTCATCTCCTTACCCGGACACTGCGCCTGCGTGCTCGGTCTCAAGATTTATCTGCCCAACACCGGGCTTGTCGTTATGACGCAGGATGCCTGCTACACCGCAGCCAACTACGGCCCCCCTGCTACTGCTTCCGGCGTTGCCTACGATACAAAAGCATACTTTGAGTCTGTTGAAAAGCTCCGCCAGATCGCGCAAAGAGAAAAGGCGTCCATGGTTATTTTTGGTCATGATATCAACCAGTTTTATTCTCTCAAGCGCGCTCCCGAATATTACGATTGATTGGTTCGATAGGAGTAGCTTGTTTTAAAAATATAAAAATAGGAGGATCGACACATGAAAGCACTCGTACTGGAAGGTGTAAAAAAGCTTGTTCTCAGGGATGTTCCCAGGCCGTCCTGCGCAGATGACGGCATTGTGATCAAGGTAATGGCGAACGGCGTTTGCCGTAGTGATTGGCACAAGTGGATGGGACATTATCAACGCCGGAGCGACCCTATCATTCTCGGTCATGAGTTCTGCGGCGTAGTAGAAGAGGTAGGTTCCAGAATTGTACGCTTCAAACCAGGCGACCGCGTTATCGTTCCCGTTTCGGGAAGCGACGGCACCTGCGACCACTGCAAATCCGGCCACTCCAACCTCTGTGATTCCTATTTGGTTCCCGGTATTGCGTATAACGGAGGTTTCGCTGAGTATGTAGCCGTACCCGTGGCCGACCGCAACGCGGAGTTCCTTCCTGATAATATCAGCTACGCGGAAGCGTCCTCTCTCGGTTGCCGCTTTATCACCTCATATCACGCGTTGGTTGACCGCGCGACGGTGCAGCTCGGCGATTGGGTCGCGGTTTTTGGTTGCGGAGGCGTCGGCCTTGCGGCAATTAACATCGCGAGCGCAATGGGCGCGAATGTAATCGGTGTCGATATCAATCAGGGAAATCTTGATTTCGCGAAGCAGTTGGGCGCTAAGGTCGCCATTAACTCCGACGCGCTGGACCCCATTGCGGAAATCAAGCGTATCACCAATGGCGGCGCGGATGTCTCGATGGATGCCCTTGGGCATCAGATTACCTGTCTGCAGGGTATCAATAGCCTGAAAAAGGGCGGGCGTCATGTTCAGGTGGGTATCACAACCAACACGCGGGAAGGTGATGTGCCCATGCCAATCACGGACATGGTGCACAACGAAATCTCCTTCTACGGCTCTCTGGGTATTCCGGTTTATGAGATGAAGAAGCTGCTCGCCCTTGTTGCGCAAGGCGTGGTCAAACCGGGCAAGACTCTGGCTGGCGAGATATCCCTTGAAGAAGTAGTGCCCGTATTTGAGAGGATGGAGAAAGAATCCATCACCGGCTCCTATGTCGTAACGAAATTTAACTAGTAATTATTTAATTATTTGAAAGGTGTTGACAAGAATGAAAGATCTTAACAAGTTGTACATCAATGGCCGTTTTGTCGCGGGAAAAGGAAAACCCGTTGACATAATCAATCCTGCTACAGGTAAGGTCATTACCTCAATTCCAAGCGCTACTGAAGCCCAGGCGGAAGAGGCGCTGGTAGCCGCTCAGGAGGCGTTTAAAAGCTGGCAATTCACAAGCATAAAGGAGAGAGTTGGCTGGCTGTATAAGCTTCGCGATGCTTGCATAGCCGAAAGAGAAGAATTCATAGAGATTTTAGCTCATGAGTCAGGCAAATCCTATGGCGTTTGCATATCCGAGGTCGATAGATTTTTTACTTACTTTGATTTTTTTGGCGAAGAGGCAAAGCGTGTGAATGATGTAGGCTTGCATGACTACGACTCTCACCGGGACTCATTTTACAGAGTGATGAAGCGCCCGCTTGGCGTGGTAGTCGGACACTTGCCTTGGAATGGGCCGATGGTCTTTATAGGGGCAAAGCTTTGCCCTGCCATCGCTTCCGGATGCACCACCGTGATCAAACCCAGCTCAAGCACCCCTCTGACGCTCTTAAAGGTGGCGCAGCTGGCCGAGCGCATAGGTTTACCGGCAGGGATATTCAATGTGGTTACCGGTCCGGCAGGCGTGATTGGAAAATATCTTAGCGCCAGTAAAATCCCTGCGATGATTACATTGGTCGGCTCCACTGAAACAGGTCTGGAAGTAATGAATCAGATGGCAACCTCCATTAAGAAGGTTTCACTTGAATTAGGGGGCAATTCACCAACCATTATCATGCCAGACGCTGATATTGACGCCGTTGTCGAAAGCATAGTACGCCTTAAAGCGCTTAATACCGGCCAAGCCTGCGGTACAGTTAACCGTATCTTCGCCCATGAAGCAATTCATGATGAATTCGTTGCTAAATTAGTAGCTAAAGTGAAAACTCTTGAGATGGACTGGAGTAAAGACAATCCTGACGCAATAGGAGCATTGATAGATACAAAAGCCAGGGATAGAATATGCAAGCTGATCGATGATAGCGTCGCCCTTGGAGCCAAGCTGCTTTACGGCGGCAATATCCCCAATATGCCTGAACATCTCAAGGATGGCGCCTTCTTAACTCCCGCGGTTCTGGATGATGTTACGGACGATATGCCTGTGGCCGTTGAGGAGGTATTCGGACCGGTCTATTCGGTTTTGACCTTCAACGATCTTGATGATGTCCTCGCCCGAGCCAATAATACCATCTATGGGCTTGGCGCGTATCTTTTCAGCCATGATTCCAGAGTAATCGGGAAAGTAATAGAACGTCTAGAATTCGGCAAAGTACAGGTAAACGGCGGGGCCACAGTTTCGCCCAATATGCCTCATATCGGCACTAAGCAAAGCGGTGTAGGCTGTTTGTTCGGGACATGGTCTATGGAGGAATATTACAAGCTTAAGCTTGTTTCAATTCAACCCTAAAGATACATAATGCCTCAGCTGAATACTTTAAAAGGGGAAAACTAACTATGAAAAAAGCACTTTGCTCAATTCTCGCGCTATTTTTGATGGTAGGGATTATCACAGGATGCGGCGGTTCCGGATCCCAAGCCTCGGCCACGACAGAAACCTCAACCTCGACTGAGGCGCCTGCTGCCGAAAGCGGAGCAGCGGCTCCAACCGCGGACATGGAAGACTACTACATTACCGTTTCAACCAGCGCTTCAACATCTTCATTCTACGCTTTCTATGCTAGCTGGCCGGACGCGGTAGCTGCTGTATATCCCAACGTGCACATCACTGCCATAGAGGGTGGCGGCGCTGTTAATAACAATCTTGCCGTCACTACCGGAATTGCCGATATTGGCGCGGCGTCCTCCACTGGTAACTACGAGAATTACAACGGCATTGGAGCATTTGATGCGGCTGATGAGACTATCCGCACGTTTGTAAACTTCCAGGTATCTCCCGTTATAATGGCAGTTTCAAAAAGCTCTGGCGTGACAACTTTTGCCGAATTGGGCGGCAAGCGCGTATGCCCAGGCTATACCGGTACCACCACCGAAGTTATTTTCAAGGAGTTGGCTATGGCGATGGGGATTGAGCCGGAATGGATGCCCGCGGCTGCCTCTGACGCTGTCGACGCCTACTCCGACCGTCAGACTATTGGCGTTGGTAAGAGCAGCAGCGGCAACTATGACAGCATGATCATTCAGCTCCAGGCTGCTCATCCGGTGGACATCATCTCTCTTACTGATGAGGAGATTGAAAAAGTGATCGAACTGTTCCCCAGTCTTCGTCCGTACACCATTCCCGCAGATGTCTATGATTTTATTGACCACGAGATCAAGACAGTGGCCTTTTACGCCAGTGCGGTCTGTTCCTCCAAAATGCCTCAGGAGGCCGGTTACTTAATTTTGAAGGCGATGATAGACGAAGGCCAGGGCAAAGTTATTCGCGACTCCGCATTCCCCGGTGCGGTAGAGGAGAATTGGTTTGAAAACAGCTTGAACGATTCAGTGCCGCTTCATGCCGGCATGGTGCAGCTTATGGTGGAAAACGGTTATGATGTGCCTGCTGAACTGATTCCGTCCGAATATGTACCTGTTTCTTAAGGAGAGGAAAATTTTGAGAAAGTTGACTGGTTTTTGGAACAAATTTATCATTGTCATATCCATTGCTTTGATTATATTCCAGCTTTACACTGCTGCGTTTGGCACTTTTATTGATATAATACAGCGCAGTGTCCATCTGTTCTTTGTTATTCCCCTTTTATTTCTTCAGCTCCCAGCAACCAAAAAGCAGTCCGGTTCAGATAAGATACCCTGGTATGATCTGCTGATTACTGCATTAGGCATGGCCGGCTGTGTGTTTGTATTCATATATAGTCAGCCATTAATGATTAACGCGATGCGTTGGATGGGACCTCTGGGCGGAAAGCTTGATATTTTACTCTCTGTTGTAATGGTACTGCTGTGTCTAGAGGCAAGCCGCCGTTCCGTTGGCTGGATTTTCCCCATTATGGCGTTGATATTGTTTTTCTACGCGTTCCAGGGTGAGCTTTTCCCAGGTATGTGGGCCCACAAGAATATGTCATTTGACTCTGTTTTCTGGCAAATTTTTCACACTACGAACGGCATCTGGGGAAGTATGCTTAGCCTTTCCGCCGGTATGTTGGCTATGTTCTCCATCTTCGGTGAGATTTTGGGAAATACCGGCGGCGCCTCAACTTTTATTAAAGCAGGAAAGAAAGTGACTAGTAATACCGTTGGCGGCTCTGGTAAGGTAGCGCTGCTTTCCAGCGGCTTGTTCGGTATGATCTCCGGCAGCGTCATGAGCAATGTCCTTGCCACAGGGACTTTTACTATCCCGATGATGAAGGAGGACGGATACAGCGAGGAATGGGCTGGAGCGATAAGCGCCGTTGGAGCCACTGGCGGACAGATCATGCCCCCGATAATGGGTTCCGGCGCGTTTATCATGGCGCAGTTCCTTTCCGTATCCTATATGGTAATTGCAAAATCCGCCATTGTGCCGGCGCTTTTGTACTACTTTGGATCGTTTGCGGCCGTCCATTATGTATCAAAAAAGTTTGGCGTACTTGGGCATAAAGAGAAAATTAGCTTTACCGTATCCGAAGGGTTGATCATTGCAGTGCCTCTGGTTGTATTTATCGCGATACTCGTCATGGGTTACACCGTCACGAAGAGCGCGCTTTGGGCAACCCTCGCTTCTTTTGCAATCAGCACGTTCTTCTATATATTCGATCACAGAGACAATAAAAAGAAAGCGGTTCGCCTTACAGGCGATCTCTGTTATAGAACCGCGCTCTCCTCCGCCAACACCATAGTCAAGATTGCAGGTTTGCTGGTTGGCGCGCAGATTATTATCACTTTGATTTCTTACACCGGCTTTGGAGTCAAGCTGTCCAGCCTTATTGTCAGTCTTGGACAGGGTAACTTGCTCATCTGTCTGCTCCTGTCCATGTTTGTATGTATCCTTCTCGGTATGGGTATGCCTACTACAGCGGCCTATGTCTTGGCCAGCGCCATTCTGGTGCCAGCCTTGAATACCTTGGGGCTGCCGCCGTTGGTCTCGAACATGTTTGTATTCTTTTTCGCCTGCATGTCCGCCATCACGCCGCCGGTTTGCGCGGGTGTATTCATGTCCTCCAGTATTGCGCAATCCGATTGGTGGAAAACCGGTTGGTTATCCGTGGCATTGGCGTTACCTGCCTTTATCGTGCCGTATACCTTTGCCTACAATGACGCTCTTATGCTCAATGGCGCTCCCTTTGATCTATTCACCGGGGTTGTAACAGCAATTGCAGGCGCTTTCTTCATTGGAATAGGTGTCGCGGGCTATTTGAAAAAGCCCATCGGCATACCGATGCAGCTTCTCTTCATAATAAGCGGGGTATTGCTAATTGTCCCTGTGCTCTTTGTTAGCCTGATTGGTTTAGTAATTGCCATCGTTGCTTGGGTTATCTCCGGAGGCTTGCAGAAAACGCAAAGGATTGCAGATGCCGATAAGAGTGCCTGATTAATTATTTTTAATTAAAAAAGGAGATTCCAATTATGAAAAAAATATCAAAAGCATTGCGATTGTTTTCAGTTATTATGTCATTTGTGCTTGCTTTAGCTGGATGCTCTGGAGGTTCAAGCTCCGCCAGCTCTAATACAAATCAACCGGCCGCGGCTACAGCTTCAAATGCAAATGAAAGCGCGCCCGACGAAACAGTCTATGAGATGAGATTGGTTCTCCAGCATCCGGAGACCACACAACACGGTAAGAATAGTCTTAAGTTTAAAGAAGTTGTTGAAAAACACACAAATGGCAGGGTAACGGTTACTTTATATCCGGCCGGGCAATTGGGAGGGCCTGACAAGGAACCGCAGATGGTAGCCTCGGGATCGGTCGAAGCCATGCATACTTATAATGGTACAATCATATCTCTGGTTCCGGAAGAAATGATCTATGACATACCTTTCCTTTTTGATGTGGAGCCGGGTGATGAGAGGCTAATTAAGGCCGTCCAGGGTAACGCGCTGATTAACGACGCGATTAGCGCGGGCGCGGAAAGGGCTGGCTTCAAAACATTAGGCAATGCGCCTACATGCTACGGAGTTTTTGTGGTGGCGAATAATAAAAGACCGGTTCAAATCCCGCAAGACGCTGCGGGCCTTCAGATTAGGCTTGCCGCCTCGGAAATGCTAAAAATAATAATTGACTCTATGGGCGCCGCGCCCGTTTCGATTGCGGCGTCGGAAGTTCCGGTTGGATTGTCTCAGGGAGTATTTGACGGTTTGGTAACCACACTCGCGTATTATCACGACGCCAGGTGGCACACCAAATATATTACAACAAACTTCGCTACAGGAGGATCTTATCCAATCTATGTAAATCTTAATTGGTGGAACAATCTGCCTCAGGATCTCCAGGATGTCATTGAAACCCAGGCAATGCCGGAGCTCTGGGAATACTGCTATGAAGCGGTCAGTCCAGCTGAGGCCGAGGTTGTTAATCTGATGCAGCAGGATCCATATAATGTGGAGGTAACGAGATTTGACATGGACGACCCGGCTATTAAACAGTGGGTCGAGGAAACACAGCAAAAAGGCATCGACCATTTTGTTGGGATAACAGGTGAAGTTGGTCAAGCTATGGTAGACGAGGTTTTAAAAATACGCGCTGAGCTTTTTGGGTAAATAGCAAATCGCTAATTGTAAAGCGCCAACAGATGTGGAGAGTAAAAACATCTCACATATCTGTTGGCAAATAGGATAATACTAGGAGGCTGCGCCATGTACTACCCGTTACTATTAAAATTCAAAAATCGTTTAGAGAGTGTTTTATACGGCATTGGCATGATATCGCTTGGATTAGCCACTTTTTTAGTGTTCCTTGGTACGTTATCAAGATACTTTGCCAGTCTTAGTTACGAATGGGTTTCTGAAATATGTAGGTATTGTGTTATTATGGCGGCGTTTTTTTTGAGCGGCCCCATGCTGTACAACAAAGATAATGTTGCCCTCGATGTGATTCCTAACCTTGTCAAAAATCCTAAAATTAAAATGGTCTTAGACATAATCTACTATTTGTCCAGCTTGGTTGTAGTAGTAGTTATGTTTTTTGTATCAATGCAGTTATTTATCGCTTCTAAAGGGCAAGTCACTTATTCGTTGGTATTTCCGCTTAGGCTGCCCTATAGCTTACTACCGATAGGTATGCTTCTCTCTGTTATTTTTATTACCTTAAAATTTTTATTAAGGAATCATGATATAAAAAATAGCGAAGGCACAGCAGAGCTGTCTGAGTAACCGGGAAAGGAGGTAGAAATAATGTTAGCAGCAGGGCTATTATTAACGGTATTCCTTTTTGTTATTGGCGTCCCTATATGGGTAGCGCTAACTGGCGGTTCAATGTTTTTATTGTTTTTCCACATTTCTACGAACGCGCAAATGATACCGCTGTCATTTTTTGGCGGTATTGATAGTTTTACATTAATGGCATGTCCATTTTTTCTCATTGCGGGTAATGTGATGGCTTATGGAGGGACTTCACCTTACATCTATAATGTTATTAATTCCTTTTTCGGGCGCAAAAAAGGCGGAATAGCGTTCACAACTGTTTTGATGTGTATGATCTACGCTGCAATCACCGGATCTACTCTGGCTACACTCTCGGGCGTTGCTACCATAGCTGTACCCAATATGCTTAAGCAGGGATATTCCAAAAAGTTCTGCGGAGGATTACTAGCTGTGTGCGCGACCTTGGGTCAAATGATTCCCCCAAGCGTCTACATGATCATATACGGAACCTTAACTCAGGAGAATGCCGGAACTTTGTTCATATCCGGAATAGTTCCAGGATGCATCTGCGGCTTAGCTATTGGCGCAGTGGCGTTCTTAAAGAGCCCTGAAATAGATGTTGAATATATAAACAGCCTGGATCAATCTTATTTTTCATGGGGAAGCAGAGGCAAGTTTTTTCTTCGAGGCCTGGGGGCTCTGATGATGCCGGTTATTGTTTTAGGCGGTATCTACTCCGGCCTTGCCACACCAACCGAAGCAGGCGCTTTTGCCGTAATTTATGGCGTATTGATAAGCGTTTTTGGGTACCGCACAATGACCTCCAAGGGTCTGGTTAAGGCTATGAAAGAATCGGCCACCACAAATTCAATGATCTTTATGCTTGTTCCCGCTTCACTTTTGTTTGCTATCCCTCTTACATTCGCCCGTCTTCCTCAACAGTTAGGCGAATATGTGGCGTCATTGGGGCTTTCAGGCACAGAGATCATAATAGCTGTTACTATACTTTACTTGATCTTAGGCTGTTTTCTTGATTCCCTTCCAATCATGTTCCTTACGATACCGATTTTGCTGCCCTCATTGCAAGCGGCAGGGGTCAATATGATTCATTTTAATATTATAACAATTTTGGCCATGCAAATAGGGCAGGTTACACCGCCTTTCGGCGTATCTTTGTATGTTACTTCAAAGGTTGTCGGAGCGCCAATGGTAGACGTATTGAAAGAAGCGCTCCCCTATCTGTTTGTATTGGTGGTATGTTTGATACTGTTTATTTACTTCCCTCAAATATCGCTCTTTTTACCCCAGCTAATGCTGTCTTAAGGCGGAGATGAAAATCTCCGCACTACAACTCACTGAATGAAAGGAAATGAGTCAAATGAAAAACTACACAGATTTTACAGGCAAAGTAGCGCTGATTACCGGAGCTGGCTCTAAGCGAGGTATTGGTTTTGCGGCGGCGCAAATTATGGCAGGATACGGCGCGACTGTTATCATCGCCGACCTTGACGATGCCGGCGCCGGAGAGAATGCGAAACAGATTTGCGCGGATACCGGACGTAGCGATGCCGCAATCGCCATAAATGTTAATCTCACCAGCGAGGACAGCATTAAGGAGATGACCAAAACCGCAATAGAAAAATGCGGCAAAATAGATATTTTGGTCAACAATGCCGGAATTTCTATTCCCACTCCTTATAATGAAATCTCTTTAGATGAATGGAACCTTGTAATTAGCGTCAACCTGACCAGCGCGTTCCTTTGCTGCAGAGAGATCATCCCCCATATGCAGGAGCAAAAGTACGGCCGCGTCATCAATGTCGCCTCCGTCGCCGGCAAAAACGGCGGTGTTCTGGGCGGCGCGCACTACACCACAACCAAGGGCGGAATGATCTCCATGGCCAAGTGTATAGCCAAGCAAGTGGCTAAGGACAATGTTACTGTCAACTGTGTTGCGCCCGGAACCGTCAAAACCGATGGCGCCGGTGTGCCTTGGGAGCAAAAAAAGCCTTCCGAAAGCCCAATGCAACGCCGCGCCGAGACAGACGAAATCGCATATGCCATTGTCTATCTTGCCTCTGATATCGCGGCATATAACACTGGCTCCACAATTGATGTCAACGGCGGACTTTATATGGATTAATTCGCGTACTAAAAGCATTACGTTATAGCTTTTTGAAGCAAAAAGGAGGTACTTATGTCTCAGGATATAGCTTTTACCCTGGCAGAATACGCAGCTTCTCTAAAATGCAAGGGTTTGCCGCCCTCTGCGGTAACCGCGACTAAGGAGAATATTTTTGATACGCTGACCTGTGCCACTTCCGGCTCGACTGCTCCCGGTATCGGCGAAATGATGAGCCTTGTAGATGAGTGGGGCGGAACGCCGCAGGCAACCTCGCTGGTCTTCGGAAAAAAATACCCGGCGCACCATGCGGCTTGGCTCAACAGCGCCATGGCGCACGCCAACGACTTTGACGATACCCACGATAAAGCAATGTTGCACGCTGGTGTGCCCGTAATCCCTGCGGCCCTGGCCGCAACGGAGCTCAAGGGAGAAGTGAGCGGCGAGGACTTTTTGGCGGGCGTAGCGGCGGGATTAGACATTATTTGCCGTTTGGGCCTTTCCACCACCATAGGAATTGTGGCCAGCGGGTGGATTTATACATCGTTGCTGGGGTATTTCGGCGCAACCGCCGCCGCAGGCCGCATTATGGGATTAAGCAAAGAGGAAATGGTCAGTGCATTCGGCATTGCGTACAGTCAATGCGCCGGAACTTATCAGCCCATTCGCGACTCTGCTATAACAAAGCGTATGCAGCCCGGCTTTGCGGCAAAGGGCGCGTTGATTTCCGTACAAATGGCCAAGAAGGGAATCTACGGCGTACAGAACACCTTCCAAGGCGTCGATGGATTTTACCGTGTTTATCTGCAAAACCAAGCGAAGCCAGAGGTGGCTATTCAGGATCTCGGAGTTAGATTTGAGCAGGAAATGCTTAGCTACAAGCCCTATCCGTGCTGCCGCGTTAATCACACTTCGATTGATGCCGCAATTGAAGCAAAGAAGAAGTGGAATCTGTCTCCCGAGCAGATACGCAAGGTGGAAATGCGCGTGAACAAGCATTACTACTCTGCGTGCTGCACGCCGATCGATGTACGAAAGGCGCCCCGTTCTCCGGTTGAGGCGCAATTCAGCACCCCGTATACTGTCGCGGCGGGGCTTTTGTACGGACGCGTCGGGCTTGCAGATTTCACCAAAGAGGGCATCAAACGCAAAGAGGTTCTGGACTTGGCAGCGCGGGTCGATGGTGTGCTGGACGAAGAGATTGAGAAGATGAGCAGCGCCCAGATGTCTCCGGTTGTTATCCGTATCGAAACCGTGGATGGAAAGGTCCACGAGCTTCGCATGGAGCACACGTTGGGAAGCCCGGAAAAGCCCATGACTCAAGCAAATTTTGACGCGAAGCTGGCCGACTGTATTACCTTCAGCGCTAAGCCTCTGCCGGAGGCAAATCGCTTGAGATCAATTGTGGAGGGGCTTGAAACACTCCCGGATGTCAAGAAACTGATTGAGATTTTGTCTAACCCCAATTAAACTGTGAATTGATTAGTTATTACAGAACTTGGAGGCGATACGCATGGAACAACTCAACTATCAGGCAGGTGACCGCTTCAGCGCTATCCCAACGTTCGAACCTGGCTTGCAAACAATTACGGCCGAGAAGTTTATGAAAGTGAATGATAAGCCGCTTACGTTAGAAGGAATCTGCTTTGACAGGCAAGGAGACATGTACTTTACAAGCACGATGGGCAATTCCATTTTTAAGATTGATATGGAATCCAACATAATGTCGCTAATCTTCCATCGTAAAAATGTCCGCCCCGCAGCGGTAAAAATCCATAAGGATGGGCGTTTATTTGCCTGCTGCCTTACGAACGAAACTATGGGCGGCATCATCGTTATGGAGCCGGATGGTTCCAATCCCGAATATCTTCTCAGGGGATACAGCGTGGATGATATGGTGTTTGACGCTGACGGCGGATTTTATTTTACGGATTTTATAGGTAATTTCCGAGATCCCTGCGGCGGTGTGTATTATGTAACGCCGGATTTTCAGAGAATTACACCTTACTGCAAGAATATGTGTCATCCAAATGGTATTGCGCTTTCTGTGGACGGTTCCATTTTATGGGTCACAGAAACACAGGCGCAGAGATTGCATCGGTTTGTCATTCCAACCGACCAGGCTTGCATCCCTTATCGTTTCACAGGATTTGTAGGCCCGGATTCCTGCTCAGTCGACGCCGATGATAATCTGTACGTGGCAATGCCGGACCAGGGGCGTGTTATGGTTTTCAATAAATTTGGCTCGCCCATTGGTCAGGTGCTGACGCCCGGGCGGGCGGAGGGCCGTCATTTGTTTACGACCCACCCGATGGTACGTCCCGGCACGAAAGAACTCTATATAACCTGCAAGGATACGGCTCCGGATAGTGAAGGCTCGTGGATATTTGTTGCCGGTAGCTACGCAAACGGTAATGATAAGGCGTTTCAATTCGCCTGATCAGAGGTGTATAGTTTTGGATCGGGTGTTAAGGGGTATGTTAAATTTAAAATCGAAACACACCAACTATTTAACGCTTACATTTAGCTTCTTAATTCTATTTTGAGACCGCGTGAACACTTGAAAAATGCAGGGTATACCAAACGCCTTTCGTGCTTGATATACCCTGCTAAATCGTCTTTACATTTTATACGTTCTACAAACTTTTTATGAATGTTGTCATAGATTTTAGGCATTTATATAAACCTCCGCATGATAATCAAAGCACTTCGCAATCAATATTTTATTCACTTCTCATACTCATCTAAACTCATCTTTGCCAAAGCCTTATCCCGAAGCTCCTCGTAATCTCCGCCCACGTCTGAGCAAGTCTGCAGGGACCGCGTTTATTTTGGCTCGCCCTAACATACGCTACATCCCCGCCGCGCACCTACTCATATACATAAGAACCTTTTCCTTCAACCCGCGGTTCTCCACCGCTTCCATCCAATTTACTTCACTAAGCTCTATAGCCGCCTGCTGCGCTTGCTTTAAAACCTCCATATCCTGATACAGGTTCGCCAGCATCATTTCCGGCAGGCCGTGCTGCCTTACTCCAAAAAAATCTCCCGGCCCCCGCAGCTTAAGATCCAGCTCAGAAAGCACAAAGCCGTCCTGATTATCCGTTATGGCCTTCATCCTGGCCTTGCATACCTTGCTTCGGTTA
>Ga0153950_1000841_pt1 | contig 13726 bp, 20 predicted proteins | sample TSNJ034MetaG_FD_104737 | JGI IMG/M metagenome (GOLD analysis project Ga0153950, IMG submission 104737) | Attine ant fungus gardens microbial communities from New Jersey, USA - TSNJ034 MetaG | ecosystem: Host-associated > Fungi > Mycelium > Unclassified | place: USA: New Jersey, Wharton State...
AAATCAATATAAGTCTGTTTATTTTCTAAATAAATATGAGTATCTAAACAGTTAACATGCCATGTCATATCTTCATCTACATTGACCTCATCACTTTCCAACAATTTAATAAGATTTATAAGAAATTTTACTTCTTCTTTATCATTTGATTTTGTGATATCCGTTGTTAAATCTTCAATTATGCTAACTTTATTTTCTTCAATATATTCTTTTAGTTCCTCTTTTGCTTCAAAAAACACTCCCTCTAACAGATTATTAAAAGATAAATTGTTATTCTCCACTAAGAAATCAATTATTTCATCTAAATCATAATTAATATCTTCTAATAACTCCAAATCAGCAATTCCGCAATCTAATAAATGCATTAAAATACTTTCTTGTTGTGTAAACATATTATTGACAACCCTCCAATCCTTTTAACTCTTCTCTAATTCTTTTAAAAGCATATTGCCTTAAATTATGATGTTGGTCATAATCGTTACAATGTGCTAATTCTTCATTGATGATTTCAAATACTTTATTACTATCATAAATTTCTCTTAATCGCTCTTCTTCTTCATCATCTGCCATTGAATCTGTAATATATTCTTTCCACCAATTAAAAGTATCTTCATCAGCAATATAATACTCATTTTCTCTATCCAAAATAAAACTACCGTTAGTTGCAATATCCGCAAGGTCTTTAGTGCAATCAATTCCATTCCAGATGTATTCTAGTTCTCCTAGCTCGTTTGTTTCTTTAATTAATACTTTCATTTCTTTTTCCTCTTTTCATTTTTTTTATATTAATAATCTTCATCTATCTCTCTTTGGATATCTTCGATTTCTAATTCATTTTTCCACAAACCCTTTTCTAAATCATTAATTAAATCTTCTAAATATTCTGTGATTTCATTGTTTTCTTCGCCACAGCTATATAATAAATCTCTAGCATGATTCATTATTGAAATAGCATATGAGTAGTTAAAATTATCGCCTTTTAAATAAGCTTCCAAGTTAACAATATCTTTTTCTTCAAAATATTCAAATTGTACATTCATACATTCTTTACAGCTCCAAATATGGGTAGTGCGGTATAGAATGTGTTTCATATTTCCATCACACATATTACAAGTCAGATTTTGATTGCCATTTTTATATATTTTCATCTTTCATTTTCCTCTTTTCATTATTTTTTCTCTTTAAAATATTCAATAGCAAACGGAGCCATAAGTACTCCAGTAAATAATAAATGACTGATTACATCAGCCATAATTCCTATAAACCACATTATAAATACCTCTCTTTATTCTGTTTTTAGATATTATCTTTAATGACAATATCTATTGATTCGTCATTAAAGTTTTTTTTACATCATTTCTTTTTCGTAGTTTTCTATTTCTTCCAATGTCAACCACTCGGGTTTTTTGTCCTTAGGAAATGAATTCCATAGCTTTCGCATTTCAGCTATATGGCTTGCAACGCTTTCGTTTACTAATCGTGTTAGACTTCTACATCCAAATCCTAAAAAATAGTCACAATCGCTTTTTAACCTACCTAATATTTGATAGTTAAAGCGTATATTTGGATTCCTTTCAAAATCTGAAACAACTTCTATTTCAACATTGAGGTAAAAGTCTGTTATTCTTTTTCTATTAGTTAAGTTGTATTCCCAATCGTCGTAGTCGTCCATGAACAATTTAAATGAATGAAAGTCTGGGCTTCCTTCCTCTTCCCAGTTTACATCACCCCAATAGTTCCCATGTTGGTCTTTGTAAATAGGCAAACTGCTAAAACAGCCAGTACCAATATATTGTAATTCAATTTTATTCATTTTCTTAGCCTATCCTTTCTATATTTCTTGACATAAATTTTAACGTATCTATAATACTTTCTTGCTTTTGAATGCTATACACGCCTAAGGCATAGTATCGATTATTGATTTCTTGGAATACTGATACTTCAAGTTTTTTATTCCCGCATCTATCATATCCAGCATGTTTTATATAAAATACTAAATCGTTTATTTTTTCCATTTCTACAATGGTACTACTTTTTAACTTTCTCATTTTTTTATCCTCTTTCTTTACCCTAATTTAATAAACATATTTCACTTGGATTATCCCAATCGCAAGCGTTGGATTCGTCTTCTAATTCTGCAAAATTTTCTAAATCTTTAATTTCCCAGACTACCATATATTCATTACCATTTTCATCAATCGCACTAGCTGTATAATAAGGATTTGCCAATGCTCCAGTTACATATGTGTCCTGAATTAGCACATATTCCCTACAATTAAATCTCACACTTCCATATTTGTTTTTTAATTCGTTTAATTTTGTCATTTCTCTTTTCCTCATTTCTTATTTTTTTATATTAAACAAGCTAATCAACTTGCTTTTTCCATTGATTCCCACCAAACTAAAAAGCACCTTATTTTTTAAAGTGCTTTTTACTGGGGAACGTGACCATATACAATACATAAAAGTATTGATCAAATCACAATTTTATTTTATGTTAATCTGTTAAAGGCTACACTATAATCAATCTCCTTTCCACCTTATTATTTCTGACTTTTTTATATCTAGCTACCTCGTCAGCACCTGATAACTACACCAGGCAGACAATAGAACAGCTTGGTTGCTCTATCTATTGTTTCGGTTTTGATATTGTTTCTATAGATTCCAATTCTTTCTTATTAATATTTTATCTATTTCTTCCGCTCCTTTCTCTAGCCAATCATTAATGTTTTTTCTATTCTTGCACACATTACCTATTGCTATCAATAAATCATTATAATTTTTTTCTTTACGATATTTCAAGTTGCATTCTTCCATATATTTTTCAATTTCACGTTGTGTTATTAGTGGTAGTTTTCCTAAAAATATACCCTCATAAAATATTTTAAATGCTAATTTATCTTGTGATAACATATTACAACCTCTTTTCTTCTCAAATTTCTCCTTGTAGCGATTTTTGTATATTTAAGTATAAATGTTCGTACAGTATTATGAATATTTCACTACGGTGCTTATTTAGTATGAGAATGAGCACCTGTTTGAATCACGTACATAGATATCTATAACTGTAATATCTTTGTTTTCATTTCCGTTATCATCAATATCATAGTCGAATTCGATCCTATCATAAATAGCACTGTTTAGTTCTTCATCTGCAAGTATATTTTTAACAGTGTCATGAATACGATTATAAAACTCGTCATCATATGGAAATTCCTCACAAATAAACACTTCTTGATTCTTGTCAAAAAACTGTAATACATCTTTTAATAGTATTGCTTTCTCAACTTTCTGTTTTTCGGTTTCTTCTATTTGCTTGTATGACTCTTTTAAAGTTTCCAATTCATCAATCAATGACTTGGCAGCTTTTACTACTTCATCTTCTTCAAACGATTCTAAATAATTTATAATACTTTCTATACCCTCTAGACTGTCTAGAGCTTTCAATGTTTCTTTGACGTCATCTTCGTAGCCATTTGTGTAATCTGTGAATTCATAATGGTCATAATCTTTTGAAAAATCTAATAGTTTATTTGCTAATTGTTCTGCTCGCCTATTTTCTATTGTCATAATGTTTCAACTTCCTTTCTATTATTAGAATTCAACGTTTCTATTGTTCACTGCTTTTTCATATGCTTTTATACGACTACAACAATTTTCACAGATTAGATTGCTATAGATGTATTCTTTTGGGTGTGGATATTTTGTAGTAGCGGTTTTCTTTTCTTCACCGCAGAAATCGCACGGAGTTTTTCTTTTAATAAATTTCATACTTCTATTCCTTCTTTCTTTATTTGGAGTAAGTCTCTCCAACACAGCTACCATATTTGTTGTAATAATTTGTTCTTACCCAACCATTATTTTGAATAGTATCAATACTCAATTCTCCATTGTCAGGATCGATACCATTAATTATTATGGTTTCACCTTCTTCGTTGGTGCCTGTAGCCCATATCGATATGCTTCCGTCTGCCACTCCTGTATAAATTTCTTTCATACTAATCATACTTCCTATCCTCTTTTCTCTATTTCTGTATATACGATTATTATTCTAGATGCCTTTTCATACTTTCCATAAAATTTTGACATGCTTTCTCGGCTAGTGGTTTTAATAATTCAAACGCTTTCTTGTTTGATATTCCCTCACCTGTTCCGTCTCTTCTTATGTGGACGTAGTCCACTTCATCAATAGTTACATAAACCCCACAACCTTGCGTAAAAAACAAGGTTACTTTGTGGTTAGTTTCTGTATTTATTAGGTACTTTTGTGTTTCTAAGCTTTGTTTTGATACTCTTCTTTTCTTCATTTTTGATACTCCATTCTTTTTCCCTCACTCTGCATTTTATACGGACTTGTGACCGTATAAATAGCTGGATAATATGCTTACCAAATCTTATATTTTGTGCTACATTACACTTACTAAATGATATGTGAAATATTTATGTGTGCCATTCTCATGTAACATTCTAGCTACTTTTTTACTACATGTGCCTTTATTTATTTGTTCAATTAACGTATAATAATAATCTTTTGTTATTTGATTACTTGTTGTTGCGGGGAATATGTCATATTTTATCATATTGATTACTACCTTTCTTTTTATTTTTTTATCTATATTGTGATTCTTCATCCCAATCTGCTTCTAAGCTATTATAATCCTCTTTCAATTTTTTAAGTTCTGCATTTTCTGCATAATACTTATTTTTCCAATAATTATTATTATCTTCTAGTTCCTCTATTTTTATATTGTTCATTACACAATATCGTATATATTGTTTGTATTGTTGTCGCATTAATTTTTCTTTTCCAATATTGCACTCTGCTTGCCATATTTTTCGGAGTGTACACACTTCTTTGTGAGTTAAGCCTAGAACATTTTCCAATGTCACAAAATCATCATATAATCGCTGTTTCACATTATCATAATGAGTCTCAGTTTTCACGTATCCAAAATGTTCTTCTGCTCTTAATTTATAATTTTTAAATATCTGACTTAATGTGTAAGATTTTTCCATTATTTTACCTCTTTCTAGTCTGTCATCTTCGGTACTGGTAGACCATTTCCAGCAGACTAGCCTTGTGGCTAGTTTCGACTATTTTATATAAATGGTTACTTCTGGTTTACCGTGTGCAATATCCAATGAGTAGTATTTTATCGTTCTATCTCTCCTTTCAATTTTATTGAAATTATTTTACAATCACTATTTAATATTTGTCCTAAATTGTGGGTTATTTCTTGAATAGAATATCCTAATAAAACATATCTATAAGTGACCCAATCATCTTTTTTTATTGTTACTTCATAAACTTTCATTTCTCTTGTCCTCATTTCTCTTAAATTTTTCTCTCTTCTATTAAGATAGCTAATTCATTGTAATTTAAAAATTTAACGTCCTGTATAAATGCATTGCTATCTTGATTTTTATATGCCATTAGTTCCACTTCTACAGCAAGGCCGCTAATTTTGGAAAGTTCTGAAATTCCAAGATCGTATTCTACCTTATTATCAAATACCGTTACAAAAGTTCTACCGTCCAATATTCTTAATAATGTTGCTAATCTCTCACCTTTCATTTTTTTACCTCTTTTCTTTCTTAGTCTCATAATCTTATACTTGATTTATTTTTTAAATCGTAAATAGCTAATTGATTATTTAGCTTTCCAATTTTGATAGCTGTTAATCTATCTTTATAATTCTTGGATAAGTCAACATAAGCTATGTTTTCATCAATCCATACACCAATAAAAGCCTCGTATTTTTCTGCTAAAATTTGATAATTTTGGATTGTTTCAATTAGTAAATCGTTTGCATTTTCCACACTTAAATCAATAGTCGTTTCGTACTCTTCCATTGATACCATGTAACCACTTGTTAAAGTAGCGTTTTCTAAATCTTGCGTTAGTGTTGCACCACCATTTACTATGATTAATTCAATCGTTTTACTTGTGATACTGATACTTGTTGCGTTCATAATGTACCTTACCTTTTTTGTTTGTTTTTTTTATATTCGTACTCGACTTTTGAGTACAAGGGCTAAGTATAAATTTTAGTAACTTACGCTTAACCCTTGTACTAGTAGCTTCTTTTTGGTTTTTTACTAGTGACTTAATGTCTGTTAGTACTCTTTTGTTTTGCTACTAGTGCAAGACTTATTTTTACTAAGTGTCGAGCTGTTTAGCTTGACACTTAGACTGTTTAAATTTAATTCGCCAAGTCTTGCGACTTGATGACAAGCTTTACAGCTCGATTTATTAGTACAGTTTGATTCTGTAAACAGTATTTTTATGAGGTTGTTAACCCTCCCTTAATTGGTACTTAGTACTTGCTTTCTGGTCTCAACAACGCCACTTTTATATAAAGCGGTAGCTGTCTTATTGCATACTGTCCGTATGATTGCATACTTACGTGGAGCTATTACGTTTGCTCTCAGGGGTTCCACCTGCTAGACTTTAAGGAAGCCTAGCACCTAACCACCTTTTAACGTGACTAGGATTTATCTTGTATTCCGACTTGAGGACAAGTTTTGCAACTTAGCGACAAGTCTTATGTTTTCAATGTTCTTGTTTTTTTACCCTATAGATACAAAGAAAGCACCAACTCGTTGTGTTACAAGTTAGTGCTTTTCATCTTTTTTAATATCTCGTGTTAGGTTTAGTAGCTTGATAATTTTATTTTTAGTTGATTAGAGCTATATTTTATATAGGGATATAATCTTAATAAAGTTTATCGAGCGGTTAAGCTTTTACCTTTGATATTAAAGTGAATGTTAACATAACGTATAACATCTATTGAATTGTGTCCTATTTTGTTAATAGGGTTTCAAACCTTACGGTTTGGTAGTTAGATTTAAGTTACCTCTCCTCTAACTAACTTGATCTTACCATACCTTTATACTAATTGCAACCTTTTTATTAAAATATTTTGATTTATTTTAATTTGTTTTTTGCAGTAGTATGGCAGTTAGAAATTCATTTTATGCTGTGTTTATCCAGTAATTTTATATCCTTTCTAACTAACTTGATCTTAACATACTTTAATATATATTGCAACACTTTTATTAAAAATAATTAAAAAAGATCACTATTTTTAAAGCATTGTATAGTATGGTTGACATTTTGCAGTAGCTCCTATATAATAATAAAGTGTATAAAGCTTATATTTAAGCCCTACAAAACGTTTATAATATAAAGGAGATGATATATATGGCAGAGATAAAGCTAAGTAAAGATAAGAATAACAATTATATATATGATATAGAATTATTAAATGAGAGTGACTTAACAGTAACGAGGGAATTAATCGACGTGATGATGCTAATGAACAAGTGTAAACCTCAAGCCCTAGCCGACAAACTAGGAGTATCTAGGCAAAATATTAATAAGATAATCAGCGAAAAGAACAATGTAACGCTGTTGACTATTGTCAGAATCGCAGAAGTATTTGGGTATAAAATCAATATGACACTGGAAAAGATTGATAGCGTTAGCAGTAATATAGACAAGGATAGTTAAAGATAGGTGACTAAATTGGGTGTGCTGATTAGTATTATGCATACCCTTTTTTGATGTTTAGGTGTGTGATTCGTGATGACAATATGGCTAATTAGTGTTAGCTAAAGTGGTTAGTAAGTGCTAGCTGTGGTGATTGATGTGCTATGTTATATTGATGATATGTGTGCGTTGATTAGTGTTTGATGAGTGATGAGTTATAGTGTTGAGGTATGGTATGTATGATGTTATGATATGGTATATGGCGTTAGCGTGTTGAATAGTTGGGTAGTATTGATAGATAGTATGATAGGCAGTGTGATAGATATTATGGGTGTGTGGCTGTGTGAATCAAGGTGTAGTTTGGTATATTTGGTGTGATTCGTGATGTGTGTTTGATGTGATTGTATGTAATTGAGTGTAGCTAAAATGTAAAGTAAACTTTACATTGTTATAGTATGATTTGTGATAGCTGATGTGGCTTGTGGTGTAAATGTTGTGTGATAGTTGGTTAGTGTTGGTTGTATATCTATGCTTCTTATGTATGATTCACTTGTATCTATGCTTAATTGCTATGCAAAGTATACTTGGCAAGTTTATCTAAGCCAATAAGCGTTAGCCAATGCTAACATTCCCTGTTTTTGGAAGTTAGAATCACACATCATCATCAAACACGATATGAATCAAAATACATGAAAATGGGTGACAATACTACAGTATAGTTACCTTTTTTATTGCTCGAAAGAGGGGGTATATTCTCAGATTTAGCGAATTGCGAGACCATGAAAAAGGGCTATCAGATACACATATCTATCCAGACCATTTTTACCCACCGTCTACAAACACCTCCGTTTTCACTTAACACTCCCCTCACCCTAAAATCCTCATATAACAACCGAAACCTCCACCGAAGCACATTATCAAACATCTCACCTTTGCATATCTCTCACCAAACACCTCAAATCGCACCTAATCGCACCGAAATGTACCCAACCTTATCCATACTCTAAATTTACCACTCACCTCTCACAGCTCAAATATCAGCACTAGCCCTACCCTTAAAATCTCACCATATCCCCTATTATATCTAAACTTTCAAATCGTACACACCTATCAAATAATCATTGAAAATCACCCAATCACCTCTCCTAAACATCTCAATTACCCTCTGAATTTTCACGAAACATAAAATTACCTCAAAAATATCACCCATTCACTCATCACATCAAACTGTTGATACACTCTACACTCTCATCGTCATCAACATAACAAAATAATTTCCCCATTTTCACTATCCTTCCCACTTGAAAATAACAAGCCATTCATACAAAATCAAAATTATCACCATAGATACACCATTTTTATATCATCACACCTTAAAATATACAACCATTCAATAAACACTTTTCAAGTAGCTTAACACCATCAAAAACACCCAATATCGGCTACAATTTAAAATACCTTAAATAACACCTATTATATCATCTGAAACCATTGATAGTTACTAGTACTTTCTTACCATCATATACCTTGTTGTTATCGGAGTTGTTACCGTTCATATAGATCATCTCTTAAATTCAACTTTCAAGTGGTCAAGCTAAAATTGTAATTTAATCATATTAAATACTCTTAATCAGTCATATGAATAAGAAAGCATAAACACTAATCCGCAGGATTAGCAACAAGCTGCAAGCTTGGTGTTTTTTATCTTTAATCTTTAGTTTTTAATCCTTAGTCTTTAATCCTTTGGAATTAAATTGACCTGAGCAATAAATAGACACCATTGAAGAATATCAATATAATTACAAACACTTGATCCTAAACACTATCTCTATATCATAAGTTAGACACCCCTGTCTAAAACCCAATAAAGTATAATACCTAACCATCTAAATACAATCTAACAACATCAAATAGCATCTGCAAATTTAAACAGACATCTTAACTTCATCTATCCATAACAATCCCATATGGAATATCAACTTAATAGATTAGCTATTCAACTTAATAGATTGACTGTTCAATAAGATTAACTATCTACTTTTCAACCTCATGAATACCAGCATCTAATAGCAATTCAAAATTAATCAAATATATCTTAACTACTACTTGCATAATAACAACATATGTGTTATAATACTATTGCGTATTGAATGTAGATATTTATTTTCTTATTACTTATTTATCTATTGCGTATTAAAGTTAAGAATTTTTGCTTCTCTGGAGTGCATACCGCGCGTAAGAGTTATTTAATTCTGTATATTTAATAGATGATTAGCGACCGTAGGGAGATAATCATCGTATCTTATTCTGTATTTAATCTTTTAATGGAGGGTTTTCTGCATATTGAATTGTAGTAAATTGGAATACTAAAAATAGTATATCACATATTTTTGTAAACTTTTCAATTATGGGTTTAACAAAATGAGAATATAAGATACATTGATAATTAATTTGGAAGGAGGTGAAATATGAACCTAATAAATAAATACGATTATGAACGAATAAATTCAATAAATAAACACCTAAAAAACCCAGACTTTTGGATAAAAGTACCACAAAGCGTCATAATTGATTTTTCTATAAATAAATCAGTTTCAAAAGAGGATAAGAATATAATACATGATGCCCTATTGATAATTGTTTATCTATCAATTAATTATAACAGAATTGGAATAGTGACTTTTACCTTAGAAGATATAATTGAGTTCGCTGGCTACGAGAATAGCAACAGAGATAAAATAAAAGACTTTAGAAGTGCTTTGGATTATGTTGTGAAAAAATATAGTATCATAAAAGCCAGTTCTAAAGAAATCACTCAATGTTCATTAAGGACATCAATACGGTTATATATATGTGCTGACACATTCAAATTAGAAAATGAAAAATTCTTTGCGAAGTTACAACTAAGTGATATCTGTAAAATAGTTAATAGTAAAGATATTATCACTAAATTTAGAATTGAAAATAAAGATGAAGATGAATTTGAAAAATTATTACCTAACTGCAATGTGTCTGTGAGTAAGATTTTATATCTAATATGTTTTTACAGACTAAATATGAGTAGAAGACGTGGCGATATTCACGATACATCACATATTGAAATGCAACCAGAGTTTTATGCAACCAATATCAACGACCTATCTAGTGCAATTAAAATATCAACAGACACAATATATAATGCGTTAAAAACCCTTAGACTGCTTAAGATATTAGAATTCAATAGAAAAAGAGAAAAAAACTTTTACACTGGAAAATGGGAAATGTCACCAATGTATATTGTTCCTTATGACAATACCATTCTTAAGTTACCAAATTCAAAAGAGGTAATAAAACACGAATATGAATTAGAACAAGCAGAGAAGTGGTATAAAAAAGCGATAAATGAAAGCACCTTATCTAATAGAAAAAAATGGAATACAATTTTAAAATTGATGGTACCTGGTGGTAGAAAAATTGATATTGAAAAGATTGAAGCGAATTCAGAGAGATTTAAAGATATCACTTAATAAAAAATTAAAAGGAGAATTATAGAGTGCTCAAAAAAGAAAAAATAGAAGAAGGATTAAGAAAAAAAGATGAGATTTTCACAAATGATAATGTAATTATCAATGGAAAAGCTACATTGTACGAAGATAAAAAAGAAATATTCTATTTACCCAAATGGATTGTTCCCAACTTGACTGAAAGTTTTTTAGACGAGTCAGACATAGCTGTAGAACACATTGGTTTATTATGTTATTTGTTTTTAATCGTCAAAAAACACAAAAGAACTATTAATGGTTATCTTGCAAGAGATACGTTTATCGAATTTGAAACAAGTGAGCTATTGGAATTTTTAAATCAACAAGCAAACATAGATGTAGAAAAGGAATTTGATATATATGGAATATTAAAGTTAATCTTAGATAAATTAAATGCTCAGTTTTGCATTATTAATAAAGATGATGAAGATAAGACGATAAATACTCAATTGATTATCATTTACAACGAAGAAGAAAATATTTTTATTGCAAAGAAAGGATATAGATATGGTACGATTGGTATTGATGCTATAAATAAAATCCTTAATTATGAATTGAAGCCCGACTCTAATAAAGATGAAGAAAAAATAAATAGATATATTAATCTTGTGTGTAGTGCTAAATTGACATATCTATATTGTTATTACCAGTGCTATAAAAATAAAATTGGATATGGGAGTAATGCTACTTACTTGCAAATGTTTAGAAAAGAAATAAGTTTAAAAGTGAAAATACCAATAGATCACATTGATACATATTTGTTAATATTGGAAAAATTAGAACTGCTTATGACACGTATTAAAAATAAAATATATCTTAAAGGAAAGTTTTATGCTGATTGTTTGTTTTTGCTTGATTATACTAAATCCGAATTGTGGAAAAACAATTTTAATGCTGCTGTAAGTGAAACAATTAAGAATAATGAGTATTAAAAACATATAAATTACAATTAATCAAAGAATATAAACAAAAAAACAACAAAAACGAAAGAGAGGAATTAATTGAATAAGTGATTTATTTTGATAATGCTGCTACCGCTCAACCAAGACCAGAAGTAGTAGCTGTTATCACAGACCGTCTATGGTCTTTAAATGGATGGTTCAACCCCAATGGGAATTATAGAAGTGCAAAAGAAATTAGAAAAGGAATTAATAAGGCTAGAGAGACAATAGCAAATTATATTAACTGTAAACCAGAAGAGATTATATTTACTAGTTCTGGCAGTGAAAGCAACTCTTTAGCTATAGATGGCTTTCTAAATAGTAAAATTGGCAAAAAGGAATACTTCTTTATCAGAGATGAAATGAGTCATTCTTCTGTTGCTTTAAATAAACATGGTTGTTATGTTATAGGTAACAATCGAAAGGGAATTTTATATCTTACAGAATTACAAGATGCGATACATCATCTTTACACTAGATTTAATCGCAAACCATTTTGTAGTTTTATTGGTGCAAATAATGAGATAGGAACTATCCAAGATTTAAAAAGAATAAGTAATATTATTCATAATGCAAATGGAATTTTACATATTGATGGAGTTCAACTGTTTGCCAATCAAAGAATTGATGTGAAAGCACTCGGCATTGACATGCTTAGTGTGAGTGGGCATAAGATTGGTTGTCCGCCTGGGATTGGTTTTCTGTATGTTAAAAAAGACATTCTGAAAAAAATGTACCCTACTACACATGGAACTCAAGAGTTTGGTTTGCGTGGTGGAACAGAGAATTCAATTTACATTGAAGCGTTAGCTAAAGCTGTCGAAATTTTAGATTCTCATTTTGAATTAAAAATTGAAAATACAACAAAACATATCAAAAATCTAAGAGATTATGCTATTCAACAAGTGTTAGAAAGAATACCAGATACTTTTCTAGTTGGATCTAGCCTACATAGATTAGTCAATAATGCTAATATTTGTTTTAGCGGTTTAAACGCAAAACAGTTAGTATCTTATTTAGATTTATATGATATATGTGTGTCAGAAGGTAGTGCGTGTAATAACAATTCATTACAATACAGTCACGTTCTTAAAAGTCTAGGCTTGGATAAAAAGTTTCATGCAAATGGAATTTCAAATATTTATTCGTGTATTAGATTTTCATTTAGCGAACAGAATACCTTTCAGGAAATTGATTATATGATTGAGGTAGTTTTACAATATCTTGAAAATTTAAAAACAATTGATGAGGTAGAAATTATTGAGAAAAAATAAAAACTCAGGAGTTTATATCTTATCGCTTGAAGCCAAGGACATTTACTTGGCAAATGAAGTTTATGAAAAGAATATTGAAGAAGGTAAAATTGGGTATAACCCAAAATATAAAAAAGGTAAATTTAAAGGAAAACACAATCTTAATAAATTCATTAATACATTAGATTATTCATTAGATTTAATAAAATTGAGAGAAGTTTACAAGAAAAAATATAACAACTCTAAATTTAGTTTCTTTGTCAACAAACATGAGTACACCACAAGAGTTATTAATGTGACTTTTAAGTATGCCGTAAAAGAATATAATGAAATCAAAAAAAATTTATATGTTAAATTTGGATATAAATTAGAAGACATAGAAAATAAATTTGTAGATTGTTTATGTGTTATTAATAATGAGCTTGTTGGTATTAAAACAGGGCAAGAAATAAAACACTATGATAAAAGCTATGAGGAGTTATTAAGTAATAGTTTTTATTACTCGGAAAATTCAAATTC
>Ga0153950_1000843_pt1 | contig 13721 bp, 14 predicted proteins | sample TSNJ034MetaG_FD_104737 | JGI IMG/M metagenome (GOLD analysis project Ga0153950, IMG submission 104737) | Attine ant fungus gardens microbial communities from New Jersey, USA - TSNJ034 MetaG | ecosystem: Host-associated > Fungi > Mycelium > Unclassified | place: USA: New Jersey, Wharton State...
GACAAAGAGGGCAAATTAAACGGCGATGTTATTGACGGTATTTTGTGTGAACAGAAGAAGGAGGTTGAGAAGGTGATCATTTCCGGTGAGGAGCTCCATAAATATTTTGGCAAGGACAAAACGCCCCGGCAGATGAAGGATCAGATCATCAAGCTGCTGGATGATTGGGCTGGTAAGCACAAAGAGCTTGCGCCACCCCAAAAGAAGCCCGATTTGGAAAAATAACCGGCTTCTGGCCATCGTGACCAGAGGTGCATTGTTCCCCTACTATATATAAAAACAGGCTCTTGGAATATTCCCCGTCGCCGCTTCATTAAAAGCATAGGCGGGAGCGGGCTGTCAAGAGTGGCGCGTATGCGCCACCGCCGTTAGGCGGCCCCGCTCTTGACAGCCTGCCCCGGCTATGCTATCAGCGGCAGGGCGGCGGGGATATTCTCCAGAGCCGCACCCGCCCTTGAAAGGGCGGGCGGGGGGTGGGTTGACACGATCCCTACTCCCCGGCCTGTTCGTCGGGTATGTATTCGGCAACGTCGGGCAGCGCACAATTCAATATTTTGCACAGCGCGTCCAGTGTATTTGTCGAAACGGACTCATTTGCTTTCATCCTGCGTATGGTGGAACTGCTGACGCCGCCCTTTGCCTGTAACGTATATGTCGTGGCTCCCTTTTCCTCCATCGTTCGCCACAGCGGAGCATAAGAAATCATATATCCACATCCTTTACATAGTCTAAGTATCGCGTATAATGGATATAAACCGTTATAGGCAATATCGCCTATAGAAACGGAACGCCCATACTTTGGAAATACTATGGAAAGGAAGAGAAAAGCGGATGCAGGAAAAAATCTGTTGTGTGGCGGGCTATCAGGAAATCCCCGCCGACAAGCTGGACTGTGTGCGGCGGGAATTGGAGCGGGAGCTCGGCGCGGCGTTGGAGGACGGCTACCGATCATTTATCACCGGATTCGTGGAGGGCGTGGGGATGCTCTTTGCCCGGTTGGTGAACGATCAGCGCGAAAAGCACCCGGACATCTTTCTGGAGGCTGTGCTCCATCCCAAAGATTGTGAATGGTTCAGCCGTGCCCAATGGGAGCTGCTTTCCAAAAGTGAAAGCATAAAGGTTCTTTGCGAGGAATGCCAGCAGGATTTGTGGATGTCGCGCCAATCGGGTACTTGGTGCTACCCGGAGCGTGACGTTTATTTGAAAGATACGTCGGCTTTTAACACATGGAACGGTTACGCTACTATTCTTGGCGATATAAACAGCTATATGTCAACCGTTGTCGTGCAAGACCGCATACTTGCTTTTGCCGTGGATATTAAAGGCGTGGAAAACGGGCGCGTAAAAGGCGATATTTACGAACTGGATTACCGCAACCATGTGCGGGAGGTAAACCGCGCCGCGCTTCCCCTGCACACGGTTACGGCGACATATAAAGACGGCGCTACTTTTACGCTACCCCACAAGGAGCATGACGTAAAACATATGGGGCTTTATCATCAGCACGGACAATTACAGACCCTTATACCACACCCGGAGGACGCGGGCGCGTTGAGTGATATTCTGAAACAGGCGCGGGATAAGCGCGAAAAGGACGCAAGACCTGCCGTTTTCAAGTTGCGTACAAGCAACCAAAAGCCGTCTATTCGCAAGCAGCTTGCAGCAGATATGGCCGCAATAGCAGCCGCGCCGAAAAAGGCGACGGTAAAGTCAAAATCTAATGTTATGGAGGTATGAGAGGATTCTCCTCCTCTCCTCACGGTTTCATCACGCTTTGCATTCCGTCGGCCATTGCCTGGAGAATAATGCAGCACGACGTCGCGCCCGCGTCCAATACACCGCGCGAACGCTCGCCAAGGCGCGCCGAACGTCCAAACCTGGCAATCATATCCTTCGTGGAGTCCCTGCCTGCTTGCACCGCTCCCTTCATGACATCCAGCGCCTCGGGAAGGTCCTTGCCTTCTTCGTTGCAGCTTTTCAGCGCTTGCAGCGCGGGATAGATGGTATCGACCAGCGTTTTATCGCCAGGGCGAGCGTTCACGATGCCGTATAAACCGTTCAGGCCGGCCTCGATCATCCGGATGAACAGCGCGAGATCAATGTCGTCCTCGTTCTCCGCCTCGGACGACATATGCATGAACAACGTACCGTAAATCGGCCCCATCGAGCCGCCAATTTTATTGAGCAACACCATTCCGAGGTTATACAAGCCATCGGTAAAGGATGTTTCCCTTTCTCCCAGCTGCTCCCCGTAGATTGTGAAACCCTTGTTCATGTTCATACCGTGGTCGCCGTCGCCAATCAACCCGTCAACCTCGCCTAGGTACTGCTTGTTGTCCTGGATGTCCTTCACCATACGAAGCAATATCCCACAGCCATTCGCATTCCTAATAGTAGCCATGACGTTCCTCCTAAAACTGTTTTAAGCCGACACAGTTGGCTTCAGCGTCGATGAGCTCTTTCAGCTCGTCATCCAGCTTCATTACGGTGAGCGTCGCGCCCATCATTTCGAGAGAGGTGAAGTAGTTTCCTACATAGGAGCGGTACACCTTGATGCTCTGTTCCCCGAGAAGCTTTTGAATCTCGCCGTAGAGGACATACAACTCCATGACGGGCGTTGCGCCCAACCCCGAAACCAGTACGGCAACCTCGTCGCCCGCCTGATAGGGATAATCGGGCACAACGACGTCCACCATGCGCTTAGCCATGTCGGCGGCGGATTGCAGCTCGCAGACTTGAATGCCGGGCTCGCCGTGGTGCCCGATGCCCACTTCCATCGTACCGTCCTCGATTTCAAAGTTTGGGTGGCCGACGGCGGGCAGCGTACAGGGCGAAAGGCCGATGCCGATGCTTCGGGTGGAATCGATGGCCTTTTGGGCAGCCGCGATGACTTCATCGAGGCCGGCGCCCCTGGCCGCCTTGGCGGCTCCGCACTTCCACATGAAGATTTCGCCGGCCACGCCGCGGCGCTTCTCGCTCTCGTTCTTCGGCGCCGACGCGACGTCGTCGTTGGCAACGACCGTTTTGACCGTGATGCCCTCATTCTTCGCCATCATGGAGGCCATCTTGACGTTCATGTTGTCGCCAGAGTAGTTGCCGTACAGACAGGCGATCCCCTCGCCGCCGTTGGCCGCCCGGAAAGCCTCTAGGAAAGCCAGCGCCGTTGGGGAAGAAAAGATTTCGCCAACCGCTGCGGCATCACACATATTCTTGCCCACATAGCCAATGAAGGCGGGCTTGTGGCCCGAGCCGCCGCCTGTCACCACTCCTACCTTACCCATTTTGGGAGCGTCGATGGCCGCGACCACGCCACGGGCGTTGTCCTCGCTCATTTTAACCAGCTTGACAATATCCTTATGGGTGTCGGCAAAGCCTGCCAGCATTTCATCCACAATATCATCGGGATTATTCAGTATCCGTTGCATGTTTAGCCCCCAAAATTATTTAATAGTGAATCCGCCGTCAATCAGCAGATTGTGTCCTGTGATCATACCGGCCGCCTTGCTGCACAGGAATGCGATACAAGCCGCTATCTCATCCGGCTCGGCGAAGCGCTCGGAGGGCATCTCCTTCTTGAATGCCTCTCCTGCGGGGCCGTCCCATGCTTTGTGGCCCAGCTCGGTGAGAACCACGGTGGGAGAGACGGCGTTGACGCGGATGCCGTATTTGCCCCACTCCATCGCCAGAACCTTGGTCATTGAGATGATGCCGCCCTTGGCGGCGCAGTAGGCCACGTGCTTGTCGAGAGCGACGATGCCGGCCTGGGATGCCAAGTTGACAATACAACCGTCCACCCCGTTATCGATCATGTATTTGCCTGCCGCCTGCGCCATGAAAAAGCTGGCCGACAGGTTGGTTTCGATGGTGCGGTTCCAGTAGTCCGCGCTGATGGTTTCGGCGCTTTCCAGCGCCACGATTCCTGCGCTGTTGACCAGGATATCGACCTGCCCGAACGCCTTGACGCCCTCTTCGATGACCTTTCCGGGATAGTAGGCGTCGCATACGTTGCCGGGAACGCCAATACAGTTGCTGCCCAGCGACCTGGCTATCTCAATTACCCTGGGATTGAGATCGGCCAGCACCAGACTGACGCCCTTGTCGCAAAACAGCTTGGCCGTCGCGTACCCGATTCCCGCCGCGCCGCCTGTGATGACGGCGACCTTGCCCCGGAGCGAATAGTCGAGATCTACGCCTTCGTACTTTAGCATACTTGAGCCCTCCATTATATTGCGATTGAATCAGAACGCGTTATAGGTAAATATTTTCGCGAAGGGAAATGCAAATGCCGTTTGGATCGCGGATCTTCATTAACCTTGTGTTTAATTCTATCATTTCGGTGCATCCCGTTTCGATGGTTAATCCTGTTTTTTTCAGTTCCTCCTCATGCTTGCGCACATCATCCACATCAAAGGCAATGTGGTCAACCAAATTATTACTCAATATCTCTGATTTTGCGGCGTCGCCCAACGTATGAATAATCTCAATATCACACACATTCGGCTTGCACAGAAAGGTCGATGCGAATGTATCCGTTTGTTGCGTTTTTCCTGTTTCAAACCCCAGAACATCGTGGTAAAAAGCGAGTGTATCCTCAAGATTTTTCGTATTGATGGCGATGTGATTCAGTTTCTTTAACTCCATTATCTTTTCTCCAATGAAAATAAAACTAACAGGATTCTCGTACAATAATACTTGTTTCCAAGCTTAACTCTATCGGATTGCTTTGCGCGGCTTCGTTGTTTATCCTGCTCAGCAGCAATTCGGCGGCGCTGTTCCCCAGCCTTGCCGAGGGCTGGTCGACAACCGTGAGCGGCGGCGCGGTGATTTCGGTCCATTTAAAGCAATTGCAGCTGATGACGGCAACCTCTTCCGGTATTTTGATTCCATGCTGCCTTATGTAGGAAACCGCGCCAATGGTCATCATTTCATTGGCAAAAAAAATGGCTGAAACGTTGTGTTCATGAATCAGCTGCGGGGCTATCTCGCGGCCGGAATCATAAGTAAAGCTTCCGGTCTTGATCAGTGCGTCCTCTACGCCGATGCCATGATCCTTTAACGCGTTCTTGTATCCCAGAATCCGGTCATAAGTAGTAGACAGCACCGAATCGCCGCCAGCGAAGCCTATTTTCGTATGTCCTTTCCGGATAAGCAGGCTGATGGCCTCGTAGGTTGACTTGACATTTTCCAGAATCACATAATCGCCGGTAAAGCCGTGGGGGCGCCTGTCGGCAAAAACAACGGGATATTTCCCTTTGAGATACTTATCCAAATAGCTTTGACTCCCTATGGCGGGAACCATGATAACGCCATCAATCTGCAAGGAATTATAAAGCTTGATGGCCTCAATCTCATTCGAGACATCATCATATGAATTGCTGAGAATCATATGATATCCGTTTTTTTTCAGCGTGCTTTCCACACCTTCCGCCATGCCCGTATAGTAAAAGTTTGAAATGTCCGGGATTATTAAGCCGATTGTTTTGGATGATTGACTGCGCAGGCTACGGGCCAGAAGATTGGGATAATAACCCAGCTCATCCATTGCGGTCCGTACCCGCGCCGTTACCTCCTCGGATACAAATCGCGTTCCGTTGATAACGTGGGAAACAGTCGCTGTCGATACCTCGGCTTTTAGAGCAATATCTTTCATATTTGGGGTTGTTTCGGATTTATTATTCATATGGCAATACCTTTCAGCCGAAGTGATGGCTCCGTCGAAGCATCGGCGTTATGATAATTTCAGTAGCTTTGCGAGGTTCGCGCCGACGATCATTTCGTAGCCTTCCCTGGAATCGGTCGCCCGTTCCATCTTCCTGAACTCCCATTCGTAGTCCACAAAAGGCGAATCGGTCCCCCAGATGATCTGCTGCGGGCCCACTTCCTTGACGATGCATTGAATCTCAAAAATCGGGATGCGCGAAACGTCCAGGTAGAGATTGGGCGTATCCTTCGCAAGGGCGATGGCCTGGTCGGTTCCCCAGAAATAGCCGGAATGGGCCATGACCAGCGGCACCTTGGGAAACCGGCGCGCCATGATATAGAACTGGGAGGGCGGATTATAAAGGTCGGCCGCGCCGTGTACCAAAACCGGGATCCCGTACTCCTGCGCGATTTCAAAAAGCGGATCGACGAGATCAAAATCGCACAGATGATACCCATGTACAGTCGGGTGCAGCTTGAGGCCCTTGAAGCCCTGATCCCTCAGGCAAGCGGTTAATTCATCACAGGCCGCTTTCATGTTCCAGGGGTTAACAATGCAATACGGGATGAACCGGTCCGGATATTCCTTCGCGATCTTCATCGCCCCGGCGTTGTCCATAACTCCTTCCGGGAAAGTGAATACGACGGCCCTGTCAACGCCCGCCAAATCCATTTTCCCCACCAGTTGCTGCCCGGTCTGTCCCCCGATTCCACGAACGCCGACATGATTGTGACCATCAATAACGATTGACATAACAATACCTCCTGCATCTTTATAGGGTCATGATGATTGGTTTGATTTTCGCATAGTGCCAATGGATAAGGCAATCAGGATGATCAGGCCGTTGATGGCGAACTTGTAGGGCGCTCCCAAGCCCATCAGCGTAATCCAGTTGCCTATCAGGCCGACAAAGAGCGCGCCGACCGCCGTGCCGATAACATTCATTTTGTTGCGCCTCGACAGGATGACGCCGAGGTAAACGGAAACAAAGCATTCCATCAAATATCCCTCGACGCTACGGGGAACGGCGCTGCCCGTCCGCGCGGCCAGGGCGACCCCCGCAATCGCGCTTAATATCGCGCCCATGACAAACGCTAGGCCAAAAACCTTACGGACATTGATTCCGGACAAATAGGCAACTCTGGCGTTCCCTTCGACCGCATCCATCTCTCTGCCGAAAACCGTTCTGTGCCGGAGGAAATGCGCGGCCACAATGATTATCGCCGTAAATATGGTCAAAAAAGGCACGGGACCGACTTTTCCGATCCCCAAAAAGAAGAACGCCCTGGTCATTTTGGGCGGCAGCGTGAACAACACCTGCGCGGCGCCGCTGGTTGTCAGCGTTAGTTCCATGCTGCGAATGATAAACATCATGCCCAGCGACCCGATAATGGCCGGAATTCCCAGATAAGAAATCATCAGCGCGTTCAAAAGGCCGACAATCAGCCCGAAAACAACAGGGGCGACAAAGGCCATCCAAGGAGGGCCGCGGTGGATAATAATAATCGCGGAAATGAGTCCGGCCGCGTCGGCAAGCTGCGCAATGCTCAGGTCCACCGCTTTTACCGACATGGCCATCATCATGCCAATAGACATAATAATCAACAGGGAGCTTTGATTCAGCACATTGCGCAGATTATTAAACACCAAAAACTTCGGGTTAATGATATGGAATAAAAGCATGACAAAAACCATGCCAAGGATGACGCCGTTTTGTAAAAAGAAGTTGTACAGCCTGGATTCTTTGGCTGTCTTTGAAACCGAAACAGCGCCGATCGCGTCTTGCCGATTCGTATTTGCTTTAAGATCGCTCATGGTGAAACCCTCTCCTAAAAAAATGAGATCTGCCCAATTTCCCGTTTTTTGATTACCGTCAACAAAATCGACGCAATAAGGACAAGCCCCAGCAAGCCCGGTTGCAGCATATTCGATACGCCGTTGGCAATCAGCGCGCTTGATAACGAAGAAATAAAGATAGCGGATATCGCCGTTCCGATCACGCTCAGCTCGCCGGTTTTTGAGTAGGTGGTTCCCATCAGCGAAGCCGCAAGGGCGCTCATCAAAAAGTCCATGCCGGTCGTCATCGCCGACGCTCCATAATTGTAGGAGGTTTGCAGCACTCCAGTGAAGCCAACGAGGATGCCGGCGATGATAAAGGACAGGAATACCGCTTTTCGGGGATTGATGCCCCGGATGAGCGCGGCCTGGATGTTTTCCCCGACCGAGTACATATGGAGCCCGGTTTTGGTGTACTTTAAAAACAGGTGCACAATCGACATAATAACAAGCACAATGAGGAATAAAACCGGTATCACCCCGCCGATATAGCCCTGCCCGATATAAAAGAATCCCGGTTTGTCGTATAGCGTAATTGATTTCCCGTCGTTATAGAAAAGCGTCGCACCTGTCATGATAAGCATGGAGCTCAATGTCGCCACAAAGGACGGGATTTTGACATAAACGACCATAAGGGCGTTAAAGAGGCCGGCCACCGCGCCTATCACAACGCCTAGCCCAATGGCGCTTGCCGAGCCGCGGTTGGCCAGAATAAAGCCCGCGGCCAAATTGGATGTCAGTTGGAGCAACGCGCCCGCCGACATATCAAAGCCGCCGGAAATAAGGACGACGGTTTGGCTGATCGCGATCAGCGTCAGCACGCCTCCCTGCTTGAGAACGTCCATCAGGTTGGTTACGTCAAAAAACACAGGCGCCCGGATGCCCAGTACCAGAATGAGCACAAGCATTCCGACAATGGTGCCCCGCTTGAGCAAATAATCTCCGATATTTCCATTCAATATTTTGGAAAGCGTTTTCCCTGCTATGCCCGCGTCTCCCTGTTTCATAGCGATTTCCTTTCCCTCATTCGGCTATAAATTGCTTGTGGCGTATTGCAGCAGTTCGGACTCCGACGCCTCGCCATACCGGAAGGCCTTAACAATTTTGCCTTTTGATATCACCAGAACCCGGTCACACATGCCGAGCAGTTCCTCGAAATCCTGCGATATCATAATGATTCCAGCGCCTTTACTTGCCAAATCGGTCATGACGTTATAAATTTCCACCTTGGAACCAACGTCAACGCCGGTTGTCGGTTGATTGAGAATATAAATCTCGGAATTGGTGGGCAGCCATCGCCCGATGATCACTTTTTGCTGGTTTCCGCCCGAAAGGGTGGTTATAAACTGGTTTATTCCGTCTGTTTTGATGTGTAACAGCTGAATAATTTCATCCGCCTTTGTTTTCTCCGCCAGATTGTTAATGAAACCGTTCTTCGCGGAGCAAGAGGTTGCGGCCAAGGAAAGGTTTTCCTTAACGCTCATATTGCCGACAAGTCCTTCGGTTCTGCGGTCTTCGGGGATGAAGGCGATTCCGGCCTTTTTCGCCGCCCTCGGGGAATTGATCTGCGCCTCTTTTTGGTGAATGAGGACCTGCCCGCTTGTTTTTTTATTGACCCCAAACAGTGTCATTGCCAGCTCAGCTGTTCCGGAGCCAAGGATGCCCGCGATCCCCAGTATCTCGCCCTTGCGCAGCGTAAAGCTGACGTCGCTCACCCTTTCGTTGAAGCTCAGTGACTTAAGCTCCAGCAAATCTTCGCCCAGCGGCAGCGCCTTTTTCGGATACAGCTGCAAGATATTCCGTCCGATCATCGCCTGGATCACATCGTTTTTATTGCATTCATCGACCGTCAGCGTCGTAATTTTTTTGCCATCGCGCAGGACGGTGATCCGGTCGGATATTTCAAAGATTTCGTCAAAATGATGGGAAATGTAAATAATGGTAACACCCTGCTGCTTCAACCGCCGGATGATGTCATAGAGCTTCTGCACCTCCTTCCGGCTCAGCGACGCCGTCGGCTCGTCGAGAATTAGAATTTTGGGGTGTTTCAGCAGCGCGGACGCGATGGCCACTTGCGCCCGCTGGCCAACGCTCAGATCCTGAACCAGCACGTCCGGCTCTAATCCTGCGTCGATGTGATCCAGCACCTCCTGCGAGGCCGCGCGCATGGCGTTAAAATCAAGAAAACATCCCATTTTCTTGATCTCGCGGCCAAGGAACATGTTTCGCTTCACATCAAATTGGTGCACCAGCTGCTGATCTTGATGGATGATCGCAATCCCTTCCCGCTCGGCGTCCAGCGGGTTGTTTAATTTCACTTCCTTGGAATCCACGGTGATGGTTCCCTCGTCATGCGCGTATACGCCGGTAATGATTTTTACCAGCGTGGACTTACCCGCGCCATTTTGGCCGACAAGCGCGTGTATTTCCCCGCGAAGGATCTGAAGGTCGACGTTGTCCAGCGCAACGTTGCTGCCAAACCGTTTCAGGATATTTTTGCAGAACAGGATATGATCGCCCGCGTGTGTCTCTGTGCCACTCTGGTCAACGACTCGCTTGGAATCTTTCATATGCTTCACTCCAGATAACATTTGATCGGTGATTTGCCCGACCAGCCGGCCTTACTGCACCAATCCGCAGAACGCCGGACGGTATCTAACGGAATACCTAATGGTGTTGTCCCCTCCTTTGCCGTCATATATTCGGGCAAAGGCAGGGGACAAATTATATCCTTGTGGCCAACGAGGCTCAGGGCGCCAACGGCCGTACCAGATAGAGATCGTCGGTCTGCGGGTATTTTGTGATGATCTCCTCCTTGTCCAAGCCAAGCTCATCCCAGATCGTGGCTTCGTCAAAACGCACCTTGGCGGCTTCGATTCCGTTATGGCGGGTGATCGCGTAGGCGGAGGTATACATAGCGCCAGCAATCTCGTCCGCCCTGCCGTTCGCAACCTTTACCATGCTTTCACCGGCAATAGTGCCCATCAAGCGGATATTCTCACCGCCGCTTGCCACAAACGGGCTATTTTCCGCATACATCATTTGGAACGCGATTTTGTCGCCGTCCATGCTTGCCATTTTGATCTCGCTGCGCCCGGCCTGCATGATCGCCTGATACGCGCCGGTACCCAACTGGTCGTAGGCAGCCCACACGCCGCCGATGCTGCCCGTATCAGAATTGGCGGTTAATATGTCTTCCATCTGGCTTTGTACTTTGGCCGGATTGTGCTCTGTCGGCACTTCAATGACGTTCACCTGCGGGAAATCCACCAGCAAGGCATCCAAGGCGCGCTTACGTTGCTCGAGCAATGTAGCGCCGGGAACCCAGAATACATACAGATCGCCTTGATAACCCATGCTGGACAGTAACATCCGGCTGGTAAGGGTGGAGCAAAGCATTTCGTCTCCCGAAACATCGCAGATGGAGCCCGGAACCTGAGCCATAACGGCCGTTGTGATAACCGGGATGTTCGCCGCGTTCGCCTTTTCTATCATCGGCGCCAGCTGTTGTTGATCCCCAAGCATGACAATGATACCGTCGACACCCGAGTTGATCAGGTTTTCGATATTCTCGTTGTGCTTGCCTACATCGGCTCCCGCGTCAACAACGACCATCTCGCCGCCGGCGGCTTCAATCACCGCTTTTGCGCCGTCGATGATGTCGCGGTTGAAATCGTTTACGATTTCTCTGGCGGCAAAACCGATTTTCCATTTTTTATCCGCCGGGAAGGACAGGATTTCTCCATCGGCGCTTTGAGCCGCTGATCCGGCAGGATCACCGGAAGCTTGCGAAGCTCCGGGCGCGGCAGGCCGGGAATCCGATGGATTACCAGCTCCGGGCGCGCATCCTGTAGCCGCGATCATTATCAAAGCCAATAAAACGATTAAAACTCTTTTGATCTTCATTGTGATGCTCCTTTTCAATGATAGCATAAATTTTTGTGGTGCGGAACGCCGTGTTGATATACTGACGCAGTGATACTCTATCTTCCCCCTTTTTTACTGGATCAACAATCTTTCATGTGCGGCAATGCCTGATTTTCGTTTTGCGTAATCGTTTGCGTATTCCTTTACTTATGTATTATACATATAAATTATCATATGTCAACCTCTAAATTAGGAAAAACAGGAAGAGAATATTTGGTAATAGAATAACAGGAAAAGCCGGCATGTGGATGCCAGCCGAAAATACCAGAAGTGGAAAAAGCATATTGTCATTATGTTGGAAAATTCATCTTGTTTGTATTTCTTATTTAACGTGAGTTCGACGAAAGACGCAAAATAAAACCAAACCAGCGGAACTGTTAAAATGGAAGTGACAAGCAACCATACGGCAAAGGCATTTCTATCATGCCGTTTATTCCCGGCAAGCGGGAAACCAAGTACGAACAAAGCATTTATTTGGAAAAGCTGCTGCCGTTGGAGGAGTATGATCTGATCACGTCACCGGAGGCCATAGCGCATATTATGACGCAGAAATTCGTGATGGGGACGCCGCTTTACCGCCAAGAGCAAGACTGGAACCGGCAGGGGATCATGCTTTCCCGACAGACGATGTCCAACTGGCTGCTGAAAGCAACCGAGGATTGGTTAGAGCCAATCTACGACGTGCTCCACGAAATGCTCTGCACGTATGACGTTCTCCATGCGGACGAAACGACGCTGCAAGTGCTTCATGAGCCGGGGAAAACGGCACAGAGCAAGAGTTATATGTGGCTGTATCGGACAAGCGGATACAATAATTATGGCAGGGCGAACAGTATGCCGATTGTCCTTTATGATTATCAGCCTGACCGGAGGGCAAAACGTCCGGCGGAGTTTCTTCAGGGATTCAAAGGATACCTACATACCGACGGTTATGACGGATATCATGGGTTGCCCGATGATATCGTGATTGTCGGCTGTTTCGCACACGCCCGCAGGAAATTTGACGAGGCGCTGAAATCTATGCCCGAAAAAGACCGTGAGGGCAGTAATGTCTTGCGCGGCAAACGATATTTGGACAAGCTTTTTGAGCTTGAGCGCACCTTTGCGGATTTAAGCCCAAAAGAGAGATTCGCGAAGAGGCAGGAACTGGCCAAGCCGGTGCTTGAGGAGTTTTTTGTGTGGCTCGAAAAATTTGGTGACATGACGAAAACACCCCTTGGCAAGGCCAAGCATTATGCGCTGGGTCAACGCAAGTATCTGGAGCGGTATTTGCTCGATGGCCGGCTTGAAATCTCCAACAACCGCGCGGAACGCTCCATCAAGCCTTTTGTCATCGACCGCAAGAACTTTCTCTTCGCTAACACGCCCCGTGGCGCCAAGGCCAGCGCCATTATGTTTAGCATCATAGAGACAGCGAAGGCTGCTTGTCCATAATGTACCCCTTTCTGCTCGTAGTAGCCTATTATCATAAATAATCATCTATTACACTTATCGAATGAAGAATTGATTATTATGGAGCATACATGAAATCTCCGCCGCCTGTTGTCTTGACACATACTCCTGAATATTTGCCTAACGACCTGCGTTTATTTAGCGCATTTGGGCTTATCCCCATTTGTTTCGCTTTCTCTTCCGTTGAAAGGTACCCGGTTGAACGAAGATGCTTTTTCAGCGATGGGATACCATAACTGTATTGAATTCCGCGTACACTGGCTAATGTAAAGTCCAAGCCTTTTCCGGATTTTTTACCTTGACTGTTTAAATACTCCACCATCTCTTCAACTGTATGTTTCTTTGATTCTTCCTTTACATATGCTACTATTTCCGGGTCGGTCGTCCATGTTTCATATTTTTTGGGAGGATGCCGTACATTTATGCATTCCGTCAAGCCGCCCTTGAAACGTATTCCTATTACAATTTCATCTCCCAGCACATTAAGTGTGATGTCTTCGACCAGACAACGTACGATCCGCTTTTTATCAGTCATGCTGAGAGAATTATTCCGCCATGCTTTTTCCAGCTTTTCAGGAAGGCTGACGATCTGCTGTACATTTGCCTCCGGCAATCCAGCATGGGATGAGCCTCTGTATTTTCGCAGCTCCGTTTCGGCTTTGGCAAGCTGATTCATTCTTTCGTACAGTAAGTCTGACCTTTGCGATAAGCAAAATCATCCACCCCCACCGTATCACTACACGCAGGTATGGTGATATCACTCAATTTGCGGAGCATCCGTATGATTGTGTCCCCACTAACACAA
>Ga0153950_1000844_pt1 | contig 13692 bp, 10 predicted proteins | sample TSNJ034MetaG_FD_104737 | JGI IMG/M metagenome (GOLD analysis project Ga0153950, IMG submission 104737) | Attine ant fungus gardens microbial communities from New Jersey, USA - TSNJ034 MetaG | ecosystem: Host-associated > Fungi > Mycelium > Unclassified | place: USA: New Jersey, Wharton State...
ACAATTCCTCTGTTAAATCGGTTGAAAACTGCATTCAATTCATTCATTCCTCTAAGTGTTACCCAACTTAATAAGGAATAGAAAAATTTCTGAGACAACGTAGAAAAAAAGTCCTCATAAAAAAGGATACTATAAAGCTACTGCTTTAGAAAATATTATTTCTATATAGTATTAGGTACAAGAATAAATTCTATATTTCCTGATACAAATATAATAATTCAATGTATTACAAGGACTTCATTGATGATAGGATGACAACTAAAGTAACTTTGATTCAATTATTTGTCTGCACTTTTCTCTCCCTATATTCTTAATTAAATTCTTGCTATTTTTATTTTTTATTCAACTTTTGAAACAGAAATTTTATCATTACTAAAATCTAATTTGTAAAGCGTTCTTTCTTGAATACCATCTTCGAAAATTTCCCCATATATAGATAAAAATTCCTCCGTTACTCCATAAACATAAATATAACTTTCACCCTGATTATTTTGCATATCTTCTATATATTTTTTTTCTTTATCATTGATAATTTCATAAAGTTCCAAAACTTCTTTATTTTCTAAAAACTCCTTATACTCTTGATAAGTTGTTGATTTTTTCCATTTAGGCAAGAAATATAATACAAAAGGAAAAGTAGAATAGTATAGGACAGCAGAATCGTTATCAATCTCTCTTACAATATAAACAATATCCTTTTCGACATTGACATAATTTAATATTTGTTCTGTTGCTAAATCATAAGGTTCCCTATAATCGATAGATTCAGTTCGATAACTATGATCTAAAAAATTTGAAATCTGCCATGAGGCTGGTCCAAACTGAGATAGAACAATCAATATAGCTAATGTAACATAATTAAACTTTTTTACTTTGTGAAAATGAATCACTAAAAATAAACCTAAAAATAAACAAGCTGCCACTACAGTGAAGAAATATCTACGTAATGCTTCCAATGATATAAAGATTGAAGCCATAGTATCAACAACTAAAAATAAAAAGATAACATAAATAAAACAACAGAATAAAAATAAAAGGACCATGATGATTGCTCTTACATATTTTTTAAAAAATTCTTTTAAAGAAAGATTGTAATTCTTATAGATAAGAAGAGCAATACCTAGGACTAAGAAAATAATAAGACAAGATTCGTATTCTTTATAAATCAGAATAATTTTATCAAAATAAAGTACTGAATTCGCTAAAAATTCTTTTGATGTCAATTTTCCAAATAACCCAATGGTTTCTGATGAATCATACCACATAAGATCTAATGCATTGACACAAATCTGCCATGAAATATAGGTAAACAAAGACATAAAAACAGGCAAAAAGGTTAGCAACAATTCTTTATAATTGATTTTTGAAAATATATCTTTAGTAAAATGAATATTAATTTTAATTGAAAAATGTTTTTTAAAAAATAATAAATCTATAAAAATAATAAAAGCTGCCAACACAATTAATACGAGTCCATTGGCCTTATTATTTGCTAAAAAAAAGCAAATTAATGATAGGTTTATTATTGTAAATAAATCATAATCATTTGTAAAATAATAATAAAGTATGTAGCTAAAGGCTATTCCAATAATAACATCAACTAGGATAGTATAATAAACGGAAGGCCACATATACATTGATATAGGTATAATAAATATAACAGCAGCTCGCATAACAATCTCAAATATATCTTTAATTTTCAAATCTCTTAAAACAGTGCATGCCATAGAAAAATACAAAATTCCAGTCGACATTAACACTAAACTCTCTGAATAATTAAAATTATTTTTAACTAGGAAATATTGAAATATTCCTGTCGCTGATTGATAGTGTTTTGCTAGCATCGGATAACCAGAAAATATGTATAGTTGATTACTTTCAAACATTATTTTACTCTGCAATCCCCAGGCAGTAAACTCATCCAAACACATCAATACACTTCCATTTACATAACAAAATAAAAATAGCAGTAGTGCAACATATACAACTAAACCAATACTTACACAATCAAAGACCTTTTGTTTATCCGTAAAAAGAATATAGCCAGTATATATAGTTGTAATAACAGTAATGCCATAAATTACATATAATCCAATTATTAGAAGTCGAAATATTCCAAAAACATACAATATAAAGATAATTGACATAATAACAAAAGGAATACATTCTACTGCTTTCTTTTTAAAGAATAATCCTATCGTTATCGATAAAATTAAGATAATAGCAATACTAATCAACATTTAATTTACCTACATTAATATGCATAATGTATCTCCTTTCCGAAATTTAAATAAATAAAGTTTCATTACAAACCATTTTATCTTCTTTATGAATCATTATTGTCCTAATTGTGTTTCATAATATTTTTGACAAACTTCATCTGTATCGCCTGACATAACAATCTTTCCATGTTCTAACCAGATTACCCGATCACATAAATCTTTTATTGATTGAATAGAGTGTGATACATAAAGAACAGTTGTCCCACCTTTAATCATTTCAAGCATTTTATTTTTGCTTTTTTCTTGAAATTTCAAATCACCAACGGATAGTATTTCGTCAACAATTAGTATTTCAGGATCTACTATTGTTGCTATGGAAAATGCTAGCTTAGCAGACATTCCAGAAGAAAAATTCTTTACTGGAACATTAATGAACTCACCTAATTCAGAAAACTCAACAATATCATCAAATTTTTCCTCAATAAATTTCTTGGAATAACCCAAAATAGCACCATTTAAATAAATATTTTCTCTTGCAGTTAATTCAAAATCCATTCCCGCACCAAGTTCAATCATTGGAGCTATAATTCCATCAGATTCTACACTTCCTATTGTTGGTTTCATTACTCCACTAACAATTTTAAGTAATGTGCTTTTTCCAGCACCATTACTTCCAATAAAGCCAACTACCTCGCCTTTGGCAACGTTCAAATCAATATCTTTTAAAGCCCAAAAATCTATAGCTTTCGAGATCTTTTCTTTCTTAAAAAAGCGGATAAAAGCTTCTTTCATAGAAAACGATTTCTCTATTCCAAGATTAAATTTCATTGAAACATTTGATAATCTTATCATTATATTCTCCTCCAAACATTACGCATAGTAAATAAATTTATTTTGCTTCGCTCTAAAGGCAAAACAGCCAATTAACGCTACAATTATCGCTGTTGCTCCACAGATAACAAACGAAATTAAAGGTGGAGTAGCCCCATCTAATAAAATTATTCTTGTAAAATTAATATATTGATAAAGTGGGTTAAGTTGTAGTAATCCTAGTAAAAAAGGATCAAATGTATTTTTAGCTACATAAAATATTGGAGTAAAATATTGCCAAATAAGTACAATAATACTATATAGATGAAACATATCTCTTAAAAATACAGATATGGTTGATATAATCAAACCAATCCCAAAGGAAAACAAAATTAAGCAAAGAAGTGCATATGGAATAAATAAATAATTCCATGTAATAGGTGCTCCTGTAAGCAATACAATTAACAGCAATGGTATAATAGATAAAAATAGGTTAATAGAAGCAAACAAACATTTAGATAAAGGAAAGACATACTTTGGAATGTACACCTTTGTCATTAATTGAAAATTATCTACAATGGAAACCATTGCTAAGTTTGTTGCTTCACTAAAATAATTAAACATAATCAATCCAGATAATAAATAAACTAAGTAATTACTAATTCCTTCTATATTAAATTTTAATACTTGTGAAAATACAACTGACATTACAGACATCATTAGCAATGGGTTCAACAAACTCCACAATACACCTAAGATAGAACGTTTGTATTTAACTTTAAAATCTCGCAAAATCATTTGCTGCATTAAAAAAAGATATTTTTTAAAATTTATTAACATTAGCTTAATTGCCACAGTTACTACTTCCTTTCTTTAGTAAATTATTATTTACTTTAAATCTTGACTCTAAACAAACTGTATTATATCAAAAACAATATCTTGATGCAATATAGTTCTAGTAATGAATCCTTCGATAGAACCAACAATATATCAATGTCCTAATTTTACTTTTTTCAATCCACGCCTTTGCTCTATCTCTTTTTGTAAAATAAAAATTCTCTCTGTATTTATAAACTTTAACTTCTAAATAATTAAAAGCCTCATTAATGAATTTGTTTCGCGTTTTTTTATCTTTTTGGTATCGTTGTTGAACAGTATAATCAGTGAGTTTATTAATAATAATATAATCTATATATTTTTTTGCCCATTTTTCTTGTTGATAGTAATCTATCATATAATCTAAAGATTTAAAAATATCAAATACTCTATCATCCATCGTTGTTGTTTCACTATCTTGCTGTTGCACAAAATAGTTTAAACATTCCTTTACATGACCAATTCGTTTTGCATCTAATAATAGCATAGAAACCAATGGTAAATCTTCATATTTAATCGTCTCAGGAAATCTTTTTTCTGGTTCTAAAAAAAGAGTAGATCTCCACAGTTTATTACAAGGCCCAAAATTGATTTCCACTAAAAGCTCTGGATATTCCTTTAATGAGGTAGTCTCAAATGGGGTAATTTGATTTTTAATATGTATAGTATCTGCCTCTACTACATAATAATCACATACAACAATATCTAAATTATCCAATGTTGCTTTATTGTATAGTAACTCTATGGCATCATTTCGCAAATAGTCATCGCTGTCAATAAACATCAAATATTCGCCAGAAGCTTTATCAATCCCAATATTCCTACTTTTACCGATTCCTTGATTTTTTTGTTGTATAAAGTGCAATCTTTGATCTTGAATACTTTGCAAATACATATCAGTTTGATCAGTAGAACCATCATTAATAACAATTACTTCTATATCTGAAAATGTTTGCTTAAAAATAGAATCTAGACACTTTTTTAATTCTTTTAGTCGATTATATGATGGTATGATCACGCTAACCTTTGGCATAATATCACCAAAAACATAATAAATATCAATTATGTATCCTTTCCATAAATTTATCACCCTAAATAAAGTAATCACATGCAAAATATATACATTAAGTTAGTCAATATTATAGCTCATTTACTATTTAGGTGCAACTTCTTATATCATTTTAATGGTTTACATTTTTCTAATAAAGCCAGTTACCTCAGTTGCTGAAATCTGAATTTCATCTATCTAAATTGTTTACAGGATAAATTTTCACTTCATCATTTTCAATATTTATTTCGAATAAATTACCGTTCAATTCTTCATAATTATACCCATCTACAAGTTTACTGTATTTATCAATTATTTGTGAATCGATATTTGCAAATAAAATATGAGTATACTCTTTTTCTTTTAAAAATTCTATTATTTCTTGTTCACTTAAGTTATGTGTCCATATATCACCTTCATAATAGGGATCTCCTAAACTCCAATTTGAATAACTTGATTTTATTGGTGCAATTAAATACCTTATAAAGTGAAGATGTATCCCATTACTATCTTGATATATTATATAAACATTATCATCTTTATCTAATAAATTAGTCACTTCATTAGACAAAGAAGCAATTTCTGGAGGAATAGTACTTACCTTAGAATTATTTGGAAACAAAACAGTATTAAGATTTACAGATGTCACCGTAAAAGCTAATATAATTAATAATAAAGGATATGTAATACCTTTTTCTTTTCCATGGGCTATAGCAGCAACTATAGCTAGAAAGAAAGCTATTAAATAAGTTCCGATATATCTACTGTAACTTGCTAAACCTCTTCCTTCATATTCAATAAATATAAAGAGAAACAAGAATAACAAAAACGCTAAATATAGTAAAAAACCACTATCTAAAATTATTAAATATCTTGCAAACTTATTTTTTTCTTTGCCCTTTTGAATTAAAACTATATATAATAAAGCAATCACATTTACAAATACTACGAATTTTATAGCTGTATTGAATATAAAATTCTCTGTCGTAATAATTCCTTGATTTAGAATATTATAATAACTAAAAGTTATATCATAATATTTTGGATGACTAGTTTCTCTCAAGAACAGTGATTTAATATATTTTATTATGTTTATCTCAGAAATAACCATATCTGCTTCAGTAACGTTCACCTTTAAATACAATTTCCATGATAGGTATGCAATCAGAACAATAAGTATAATTATACCAAAAAATAACAAATTTGTTCTTAATGCTTTATCTATTTTTCTGACTTTAAAAATTGGTAATACAATTAAATTAACAAACAATAACAATAAGCATATAGCAACAAAAATAATACCAGCATCCTTTACCATTAAAATTCCTACTAATAAAAGACAAACTAATATATATTGTGCTTTGTCTTCATTTACATCTAACGTATAAATATGATAGATAGATACAAAGAAGATAATTCCTAACAATAAATCTAAATAAAGAGTTGCAAAGGTAAAATTGAGCATAAAAATGGCTAAATATACTGTTGCTAAAACAATAATTGATTTAAAAGTATCTCTGTAATTATAATTTTTAAAAATTGAAATCATTATCGTCATAGTAAAATATGCTAATGAGAAATAGGCAACACCTTCAGTATATTCTCCATTTAATCTACAAATATAATATTCAATAATTCCAGCAAGTGGCGGATACGCCCCATGGATTATATCAAAACTAGAATCACCCCATAACAAATTATTCTTTAACATCATTTTTAAATTTATTCCCCAATGAGAGTATTCATCCCAATCAGTGAATTGGCAATTTCTTAAGTAAAAAAACAAAATAACGGTAAGCAAAATATATATAATAGTTCCTAATGTGAAAATTTCACTTATTTTTACTTTCTTTTTTGTTAATAAATATATATCAAAAATAAAAGCTATTATAGACAATATATTTATAAGGTAATATGCAATATTCAATTGCTTGAATAAACCAAAAACATACAATAACAATCCAAAACTTAATACTACAATAGTTAAAATAGTTTCTATTTTTGATTTTAATAAATACTTCAGCGATATCGCTAATGATAAAGTAAAAACAATTAAAATTAATGGTAACATTTCATATCTCCCCCAATTTTCACTAAACATATCTAATTATAAAATCATTAAATTTTCTTTTCCTTTAAACTACTGAATACATTAGTAGTAATATATTTATTAAAAATTATAACATAACTAAGGTAAGAGTTGTAAGAATATCGTCTACTAACAATAATAAACACTTTACTTTAGAAGAAACAAAAATCATTCTTATTGGTATAAATAGAAAAAGATAAAGTAATCCTAAAACCCTATCTTTCAAAAAATAAAGTCCCAGAATTACCTTGAGACAACCAATACACGTATAACATAAAGGCTAATTATTGAGCTATTCAACCCATTTTTTTTCACAATGTCAATTACCATTGGCAGATATTCATATAGCAGGTAATTAATTTCTTTCATAAAAAGAACATTCACATTCTAATCATATCATAGATAATCAACAATCAACTATTTATTCCAAGAAAAATTTTCTAGTAATAAAATTAAAGATCATTACGACTATTGTTGCAAAAAGTTTAACCAACATATAATACCACTGCATTATTTCTACTCCAAAAAACATAATAACTAGATTAATTCCTAATCCAACAATACTTAAAAGAACAAATATAATGAAGTTTCTAGATTTTTTTCTCTCTTTATTAACTTCAAATACCAAAAGTACACTAACAGAGTAATTAAAAATAACAGAAATACTGAAAGACATTACTGACGAGATGAGATAATCAATATGAAATACTTCTGTAAAAATAAATAATAATCCATAATCAATAACAAACGCTATCCCACCAACTAACCCAAATTTCAAAATCTGCTTAACTAGTTTTTTCATTTAATTGATCTAGTACTTTTTTTTGAAAATTAACTGCCTTTAATCTGTATTCAAAATCTTGACGAACTTTTTCTACTTGAACATCAAGAATAACACCAGCAAAGAAAGAAATAATTGCAGCTAATTGAATAAAACCACAAACAATTAGTGTTGGAAAATTTGGGACTAAGTTTGTTCTAATATAAATAGCTAAGATAGGTATAAACATACTAATTGCTATTATAGACAAAAGAAGTGCTATTAAATTGAAGAAAAATAGCGGACGATAATTTTTAAATAATCTGAAAATAGTTTTTAACACTTTCGCACCATCCGAATATGTATTCAATTTTGATTCGCTTCCTTCTGGTCTATCTCGATAATCAGTAATAACATTTTTTATATGTAAATTGTTAAATACTGAATGGATAGTCATTTCTGTTTCAATTTCAAATCCTTTAGAAATAATTGGAAATGTCTTAACAAATTGATAGCTAAATGCTCTATAACCAGTCATTATATCATTTATATCGCTTTTAAATAAAAAGTTTATTAATTTCCTAACTAATAAATTTCCTGTATTATGAAACCTTCTTTTGTTTTCTTCAAAATAGGACGAAGATAATCGATCTCCGATAACCATATCAACATTTTTATATAATACTAAATTAGCCATTTGCAGTGCAAATTCCGGTGGATTTGTATCATCACCATCTAGCATAATATAGCAATCTGAGTCAATTTCTCTAAACATCCTTCTGATAACATTGCCTTTTCCTTGTTGATACTCATAGTATACTTTAGCTCCAGCACTTCGAGCGATTTCATCTGTTCCATCTGTAGAATTATTGTCGTAAACATAAATTGTTGCCTCTGGAATAGCCATTTTACAGTCCTCTACGACTTTTCTAATTGTTTTACTTTCGTTATAGCATGGTATTAGAAAAGCAATTTTTTTATTTTTCATAAGTAATCCTCCCAATATCTAAGTTTTAGAAATTATTGATTATCGATGTCACTATACACATTAACATAATCTATTTCTATTCTTTTCAGTATAGCAGTAATATCATCTTTTGTTAATAGAAATTGAATAATTAGTAATAATTCGTTGAAATAAAAATTAAAATATTTGTAATATCTATGAGTACTTAACTCTTTGCTTTACCCCAATTCCTATACCAAATACAAGCATTTTTGCTGACATAAATATCTGTTTTAAAACTAAGTGCAATAATTAATGAAAGCTGATGGATATAGTCACCTATATGCAAGAAAGAGTTGTACTCGGCTTTCAAAGTTTAATGATAGAATTACATATTACAAAAGATGAATCTGCGTTAATTAAACATGGTCACAGTTATATTCATTGATATAATTTTGATCGTCTTGAGAAGTTAAAAGGCATGACTCCTACTGAATTTAGGAATTCATACCTTTCGCTCTTTATTATATAGTCTTTTTTACTTGTCCATTTTACTGGGTATAGTTTAAAACTAATTATGAAACATTTAATACCTGTACATCCCAAGAGAATCCTAAAATCGATAAATTAAGGATATCCAATCGTCATAATTATTAATTAAATATGTAATGTGAACTTAAGCTAATGACATCGCCCTTTTCTTCTCTTTTTATATTTTTGTTTTTTGTATATATCACTTGTATATACACTAAGCCATAAATAATATATTTTCCCCTTTATTATATAAAAATCGATACAAAAGTGGAATGAACCATGCTTAATCGCATATTATAGAAGGTCAGTATTTTTTATTTTTGTTATAAATAAAGTAATCATCATAAAACTTTGATTTTTTTTCTAACTCTTTATTTACATATACAATACCCAATTCTTCAGCTATAGTTAGTCTATTGGAAAACAAGTTTGTGCCTAAGGCTAAACGATCACCTTCGATTTGAACTCCCAAACTTGCTAAAACACTTGGATAAATATCGAATGCAGTTGCTACCCGAGAAGTTGTACTGTATGGTTCAACAACTGAATTTATAAAAGTATTATAGACCATACGCTCATAATCATCGTTAACTTGGTTAAAAAAGGATTCATCCATACTTAAGTGATCACCAGTTATTACAATGGTAGTATTCTCATAAAACTCTTGTTCTTGTATCCAAACGATAAACTCGTTAATAATAGTGCTAGAATACGATAACACATTACAAAATTGCTGATCATAAATAATTGGTGCATTCACGTCCAAATACCCATCAGTAAAATGTGTATCAACTGTCAATAAATGAAGATTAAATGGCTCATCCTGATTAGAAATATCTAGCAATACTTCCTTAGCATATTCAAATAGCTTTGTATCTTCATACCCCCACCATACATAATAATCTTCTTCAATCCAACCACTCTCTATTGCATAATTATAATCAATTATCTCATAATTACCATGTTGACTAAAGTATTGACTTCTTCCACCAAATTCAGCGTTTGATCCCATCATTAAATATTGATTATACCCATTTTCATCTAAAATATCTCCAAGAGTAATCGCATTTGCCAAAAAACTACTATACATACCATAATCATTGCCATCAATTGCAACTTTTAAAGGCAACCCAGATGTCTGGGCTACCATTGCTGCTATAGTCCAAGTTGCTCCATATGTTTTATAAAATCCACCGAAACCTTCATTATTAGAAAAATTTACATTGTTATTAGCTAATTCAGTTAACTCAGGTATTAAATTAACCTCAAAGCCACCACCCTCATTAGTAGATGCATAAGAAGATTCCATCGATTCTAATTGAATAAAAATTAGATTTCGTTTTTCATCAGGAAATACTATGTCAACACTAGAAGGGTCAACATACTCATCTTCAAATATAGTCGTCGTTTGAAAATTTGCCCAAACATATTCAACTACTCCCAATTTATTACTATACATTACAACCACGATTACTAAGCATAATATATTTAGAGATACATATTTTTTCTTGATAGTCTCTAATGGTTTAAAAAGAAACTGTTTCAATCTGTCTTTTATTTTTATAGTTATTCTCAAAATATATGGACATTTAACAAAGTAAAGTACGAAATAAACTAGAGAAACAATCACTATAATTCTAGGAATACAATACTTAAGAGCATCATAAAATACATTATAATTACACCCAGAAAGAGGAACTTTTAAATGAAAAATATACTGTTCTATTGGGATAATATCAAAATTATTTATTAACCAATGACAAGCCACTACTATAGTAGTAGTAATAATGGATAATACAACTCCAGTTTTTTTTCTATTTTTATCTATTTTAATATTTACATCATCATCGTTCCTTTTAACAATATCTATTACAATAGCTTTCATAATAATCACCCGTACACAGTTTAATAGAAAATTGGAATAGTTTCAACAAAATATTGAAAAAAATTAATATTTTCTTAAGAAATTGATAACTATCTGTTTATTTTTGGATAAAACATATGTTTTTTGCACCATAAAACAAAAGACAAACAATAAATTTATGATAAAAGCAAAGAAGGAGCCCGCATTCAGCCTCCCACTTTCACCATCTTTTTTTTGAAATCTAATCCATAAATAAATCCTTTACTTCTCCATCCAATTTGTCTAGAAACATAATCGTTTTGAATAGCGTAAAATAAGTAGGTATATACCAAAAAAATAGAAATCTTGTATAATTATAATCGCTTAAAGAACAATTAGACAGATTTCTATGACTACTATGTTATCGCAATCATTTTTAAAATATAAATACTTGCTTTCTTTCCAATTCTCAAATCCCTCTGTCTATTAACACGATATTTTAGGAATCTAACTTTGCTAATACTTCCTTATCATTTCTTAAAGCCTTTTTTAATAAAATAGTCAATAAATCTATTAGTGATTAAAAGTAAATATTTTATTAAAAATAAATTGAAAACAAGATACAATAGCCATTGCTACTATTTTGCCAATTTGAATATTTTCTTTTCCCCATAAAGATAAAATAAAGGTCGAAATACCCATACCAATAACAATAACGATATAATAAGAGAAAAATCTTTTCAATAATTTATCAGTTTTTTTAAAGTTTAAAAAAGCATTAAAAGAAAAACTGAATATTGCACCGACATTCATAGCAATTAAATTTGCAATATACTCATTTATCCCAAAATATTCAAATGTCAGAATGAATACAGTATAATCAATGATAAATGCAAAACCACCAATTAAAATATATATCACTAGGTTTTTGAATGTTGAGTTTTTCAACAAATTATTTAGAAAAGACATGTTTAATCCTCATTCCTGTCAGTCTAAATAAAGTCTTCAAATATGTAATAATAAAAGGAAGTAGTCTGCGTTTTGATTCCCCATAAATCCTTTTATCGAAATAAATTGGTACCTCACCTATTTTGAAATTTTTATTGTCAATTTTTAATAAATAAACAACTTCTTCTAATACATCAAAATTTCTACATTTTAAAGTTACGTTTTTTAATTGAGCGGTTTTATAAATACGAAAACTTGTTGAAATATCTTTCGCTTTAATACCTAAAGCAATCCTAAAAGTTGTATTAAGTAATAAAGACATTAGCTTTGATAAAAGCGAATCATTTGTCTTTCCACCTTTGACATAGCGTGATCCTATCACTAAATCGTACCCATTGATAGCTTTCTTATAAACATCAGGGATTGATTCAGGTTGATGTGAACCATCTACATCTAGTACAAGTATTCTGTCTTTGCTGGCATATTTAATACCAGTTCTAAATGCTCCACCATAGAATGATTCTTCTTGAGGAATATAGCGTGCATTAAATTGCTGACAAACACTAGCTGTATTATCAGTTGGGTTTGCTGAATCAATAACCAAAATCTCATAATCTACAGCTAAAGTATTTACATTTTTAATCAACCTAGGAATAAATACCTTTAGATTTTCTTCTTCGTTATAAGCTAATAAAACTATGCTTAAACTCTCCATATTGACTCTCCTCGTATAGTGCACACGTTCTTGCACTTTATATATTCCATAGGAATTGCCGCTCCTACAATGCGGTATAAAACAACCAACTTACCTCAAAGGGAAAACCTAAGGGGAACCAAAGCATGTTGGTAAAGCTAAGATTAGTTACTTTGTAACGAGTAGCTTAGCGAGTTAGGTCATATATGGTAAAACTTCTAAAGTTGAACTCAGGTCAGTGGCTCAGGAAGCTGTTAGGTATCCACTCCTAATATCAATCAATATATTCTATATTTTTACGGTAGAATATACATAGGTTGAATGACACACATAATGTAATTATGATACGACTAACTGAGTACCTAAGTATGAATATACTATATAAAGTGTTACCGTGATATACCCTAGTGCTCTAGTTTATTTATTTAAAACTATCACGGGTAAAGAGACTCAACAGTAGCCCAACGAGTACTTGTAATGAGTAGTACATAGGTTTGTTTTAACCTAAAGGTCACCTGTCGTCGCCGTAATAGTGATAATCACTGTTACATCAATAAAGGTATTTATCCTTTACTGTATAGAAGAGAATGTTATTACATTGCCTACAACTTCATCAGAAACAATGATGGTGCTGAAACGAAAGGCAGTGATGATACTTCTCTTCATGGTTTCTGTGAAGAATGGATTGATGATATTATCTCATCTTTAAGAGATAATTCCTATCAACCAAAACCAAACAGAATTACTTACATTCCTAAAAAAGAATGGTAAAATGCGTAAGTTATCATTTCCTAACGGTAAAGATAAACTTATCCAAGAATGTGTTCGTATCTTACTTGAATGTATCTACGAATCTACATTCTCAAACTACTCTCATGGTTTTCGACCAAACCGTAGCATTACATAGTGCGATTGCACAAGT
>Ga0153950_1000847_pt1 | contig 13672 bp, 18 predicted proteins | sample TSNJ034MetaG_FD_104737 | JGI IMG/M metagenome (GOLD analysis project Ga0153950, IMG submission 104737) | Attine ant fungus gardens microbial communities from New Jersey, USA - TSNJ034 MetaG | ecosystem: Host-associated > Fungi > Mycelium > Unclassified | place: USA: New Jersey, Wharton State...
AAGCTCAATTTTAGGGTCATTTGAGCGAGGAATAGAGAGGATTTCATCGAATCCAATGGAAAGAATTTCGTTCCTGATTTGCTCAAACATCGTGTCAGTTTCTCGCCTTGTTGGTGCGGGGTTGAGATTAACACCGATAATTTTGAGAGCCAAGAGGGTATCGTTGAATGCTTCCTGGAAGCAACCCCGCAGCCGAAAATTCCTAGATCGCCTTTGAAGCATCGCACATTTGTCTCCAACATTGTCAGTGTGCTCCAAGCATTCTGCGACGATTTCATCAGAGGCCTCAAGGTCACCTGATCAGAGTTCAACCTAGAATTCGAAATATAACATCAAGAAGTGACCTTTCCACTGAAAAAGCCTGCAGTTGATTGAGTCAAAATTGTAATCCTTCAAGCATATTATGACGCACGATGCTAGACGATGGAGAACGGTATATACCCGTAAGGGATCTTCCGTCCATGGATCCTGACGAAAAAGGGTACGAGCACTGATGAACGATTGCATTGCGATCTATGACGCAAACTTTAGTGAGAAACAATCCAACCAAGAACTCAGATACCTCATGAGCGCCTCTATCCCAGGCTGATTCACCAGCATCAACAAGAATGTCAAGCAATTCGTCTCTTTGGGAATGCTCATGCAAAAGCGGTAGACACCTCAATAAGAAACCAATTAATGTGCCGCCGATTGTCTCGGAAACCAGACACATACCTTTTGGCATGTTCCGCCACACGGTAAACATCGATGGGAGTTTCATGGAGCATCATGAGAATGATCTAGGCAGGGAAATCATAAATAAGAAACCCGCCTAAAGACTAACAACGTACACGAAACGACATCTTAGCAATGTTCTCCGGGGGTAGAGTCTCAGCTTCAGCCTGTGCGGCCTGTCGATATCGATCATGAGAAAAACTACACATATCCCTTGCCCTCTGAATGAGCCATCCTTCGGAAAGGGCAATCTGCAAGCTTTGCATTGAGGTATGGGTGACGGTGGCTCCTGCCTCTCGGAAATGTGTCACAGCCTTGTAGAGGTCCCACTTGTTGTCTGGTTCTTCTTCATTACCGTTCCCTCCTTTATCTTCCCAGTCCATCATAAAAGCTACTTCCGTGACTTTGAACCTGAAATGATGTTAGAAGTTGTTCGAAACGATTATTTTTTCGTACTTACGTTTCACCGAAAAAGATTGCCCAAGTCAAATATTTCCTGACCTCAGCCGGCAGTTCGCGCAGATGTCGACGAAGGAACGTCAAGTCTGTCGGATCAGAGATCTTTTGATTGATCATGCTCTCCTCCACTGCTTTCATGTCATAACTGTTGATATGGTGAGGTGAAGAAGATATTTTGAATGATATATTCATACACCCAGTAATTTTGGCTCCAGTCAAACGAAATCTAGAAGGAGAAATCAGTAAAATGGGATTGGCACTTTCGATGGCGATCATACGTGGCGCTGTCGTTGTAATGTCGTTAAAATACTCCGAACAGAGAAAGCATTGCCACAGGATGCCCGATGGATAAAACCTGAGAGTGGCGCGCAATCTTGCTTAGTCCTGTGTAAAGTCCTTGAAACCAAAGTTGAGATTGCTGAAAAAGACAAGGGCTCGACGTTAATCCAGGTTGGGTGAGCTCTTGAAGAAAACATCCGTTTGACACGCTCCACGAGCTCACTGTATGTCACGTTAACATTTAGTTGCATGGCATAAGAAGTGAAGTCACATTTTATCAGAGCGGATGGTTATGAATATCAACTGTACACCCTTTGAACGATTATATGGACTGATGATGATTAAACCCACCATTCGGCTTCGAGAGTTTACCAGCGTGGAAACAAGATCCAGAGTCCTGGCAACAACTCAAGCGACACAGGAGTTGAGAAAAAAAATTACGCACGATTGATCAGCTTCATGTAAATCATCCAAAAAAAGGGCAAAGAGCCGGGTCTCAGCGATGACAGCGAAAACTTGTTCAACCAAAGATTGGAATCTTGCTCGTAACTCGGAAGTCGCAAGACGTTCTTTCGGTGGGTCACTAGGAACATCAGAACCCATCAAAACATCTCGAAGTTCAGGAGTTCCTTGGTAGAGAAGGGACACATTACATATTTGAGGGCCGAGTCGCTCCTTGAAAATTGTGACGAAACGTTGGAGATCGGTATGGAATACCATCAATTGGCGGAGGACAGATGATAGACACCCTAACTTGAAGGGAGTCAGAGAACGGGGGTGGGAAGAGATACAGTTGTTCCTACTAATGCAGCAAAAGGAGCAGAATCTACATTCTGAAATTTAGCTTGACCCCATAAACCGTGAGCTACAATCAAAGATCTATCTGAAGTCAGATGCAAAAGAAACAAAATAAGCTCACATCGCCACTTGGCTTGATTCGCCAGGATCATGGAACTTTTCCCAATCCTGAACAAGTCCATAAATAGCATTCACTTGAGATCAAGATGCTCACCCTGGAGGTCCACACACAAGGACAACCTGTGCTTTCGACACCCTTGTCCTACCACGAAATGCCGCCCGTCGAAGCTCTCTCCCAGAAGACGGACTTTCTGGTAAGTTCAAGGAGCTATCAAGTGCAGGGCCTGTGTCATCAAGAACAGTAACATGACTAGTTGATTCGCTTCGAGATGACATAGAATCACAATTATCATCGTAGGCGCTAGTCACAACGTTCAATGAGTTCAAGGAAGACTTAGCCCATATGGGAGTGGAAGAGAAGTGGCGCGAAAAGCTTATTGATACATTTCGAACTGACATCAATTCTCAGCTGAACGTGGCATCGGTAAAGAAATGTGATGATACATACTGACGCCCCGTATGATGTCCAATTCCCTATCCCTCCCGAACTGGTTACTTTATGAGCGCAAGGTTCCTAAACAAGGCGACGCATACTCACCAAAGCAATGGGAATCGTAAATTCCTTGCATGCTACATGTTAGTACCATTGGAGAAACTAGTTGAACCACAAACCATGAATCGATCTTGAGTTGCGATATCAAATAAAGGGATAAGCTGTAGGATGTTTGAGATGAGAACGATCAGAAATTGAATTCACGTCATATACCTCGGGTTGCTGTTCTGCGGGGCAAGATATCGTCGCAAGAAGACGCCTCTGGCATTCGAGAAGATCTGCCTTGAGACCATGGGCACTCTGATATCGCAAATCTGGACCTTTTGCTAGCAACTGGGATTAATGTTAGACAAAATTACTCAGGGAAAATTCAAGACTACAACATACCTTGTCGACGACATTAGCAAGTACTTGGGGGATATCTCGCCGGACTTCATGGACTGGCATAGGTCGCATTTGTACAATGGCATGCAACAACTCAAGAGGTCCTCCCTCGAATGGCATTTGCCCACGCCCAACTAAGAGGGTCCAGAAGAGAATTCCAAGCGAATACAAATCCGTCCTATGATCCTGAGTCATAGTTTCTATGCTGCCTGTCTGTTCAGGAGCAAGATAGCAGAGCGCCTCTTTGACCTTCAACTTCTGAACTTCTTCATTGGTTGATAAGACAAGCAGCGAGGGCGAGCCAAAATTCTCCAACGATACGGCTCGATTCCCGAAATGCACAAAGCGCACAGAACCGGAATGGGAATTCAAGTGATAAGCATTTCCACGAACTATTCAATGAACATGAGCAGTGATAAGGTAATTAGAATCAAAGATCACCTTCTCTGTGGACAATACCTTCTCTGAAGAAGATAAGCAAACAAATGCTGGTCAAAAACAATGCACCTACCTGTGCAAGACCTCAAGACAATGCGTAGCCTGTATTGCAAACCTTGGGAGAATCAGGAAAAAACAAGTGACAAAGTATACAAGGGCTCACTCAAGAAATGAAGCCAAGTCCATTATATCATAATCTGCCATATCATCTTCAACCTCAAGTCTTTCCTCAAAAGTAGTCAGTTCGCCCATCATCTCATCGTCAGGTAATGATACAGGTCGTGTGCGAGCAGTATCAACCAGTAGCAAATCATTGACCTTGTTGGCAGGAAGATACCGCCCTAATAGGTTGGGTCCTGGATGAGACAATATTAGAACAACGCAATCTCCGTGCTCGTGTGGTATTTTCAAGTATTCCAACATCCGGAAAGAGGCGCTATTGCCTTCGGAGGTTCCCGCAAACTTTCCAAGTCTATCACGAACATTAATTATATTCAAGAATATCAGTATGAATAGAGAAAAAGACATACATATGTGCTTCCCTCTCTAAACACATTGAAGCATTAGACTGTGCAGGTGCAATCTTTGCTAGTACACGTGAGCCGTCTTTGAGGCTATTTCCTTCAGCTAAAATCGTCATTCCACCCGTATCATGCCATGGTGTGGCCTAGGACTAGATTAAAGGATTTCCAAGATGCATTATCAAGAGGCAAACCTTTTCGAATGTATAACCTGAAACAGAAAGCACGTTGTCTCTGAAGTAGGTGTTGGGATAAGGAAGTTGTCCAGGTCTTCGACGCATAATGCTTGTATCCTAGGTGCTGGGCCGAACGCAATGTAAATGTAACGAGATGTTAAGATTCACACACTCGGCCGGTCCATCATAATTCCGGCAAACGTTGACGTCATGGATTTCATCATCGTTTCAGAAGAGATCTTTTATAATTAAAGTACCATTACAACCATTTCAAGATCACAACAAGGTAGGGAGTAGGTTAAAAGGTCTACGATGTCACTGTACTGATATTAACTTTTTTGCAGAGTGAGATTAGGAAATACATACTGTAGCTGGCAGGGTCGATGTCATTGGGCAACTCGGAGATGATAGCTTCAAACCTAGCTTGAATCGTAGACATGACTTCTTGGTCGACATCCGAGGTAACGAAGGTGATAGCGAGACCCTTAGTGCCAAAGCGGCCAGCACGGCTAGTTTAACCTTTTGAGTCGAACCATCAGTCTAGAGTCACACTATTACGTACCCAACACGGTGCAAATACGTGTCTGCATCGGGCGGGCAATCATAATTGACAACGATGTTGACACGTTCAACATCAATCCCACGACCAAAAATATCTGTAGCTACAAGAATCCGCTTTTCAAAGGCTTTGAAGGCTGTATATCGATTGATACTGCATTCAAATGTCAAAGGACAGATCATTTTCACCACTGAGATCAGCTCACCGTTCCTCTTGCGCAAGGCCAGAATGAATGCAAATACTTGGGAAGTTACAAGAAACGAGCAGCTTGTCCAATTCGATACAGCGAGCAACTGACTTAACAAAGATGACAACCTATATTCCATCAATGGACAGTGGAGAAGGATTAACAGGATGACGACAAACTTGGTTAAACTCTAAAGTGTCGAGTAAGTCGTTGAGCTTCCTGTTCTTTTGCACTTCCTCCAGCTTCACGTAGTGCTGTTGCAATCCGTGAAGCGTGAGTTTAGTTTCATCATCGACGAAAATTTCTAAGGGCTATGCAACAAGGCAAATTATTCAAACCGAACGTCGAAAAAAAAATCATCCATACATTGGCCATAAACTTCTTGCATGTAACCCGAATCTCCTTTGCCAAAGTTGCAGAAAACATCATAACTTGTTTATGATGAGGGGTTGCACGAAAGATTTCTTGAACGTCACGACGCATGTCTGGGAGGCGATGTTGCAATTAGATGATCTGGATGCAAAACAATTTCAAGGAAAGTAAAAAGCAGAAGAACCAAAGTTGCATCGGGTCATTGCAGGCTTCTATAGCGATCGGTGGAAGAGTGGCCTTGGTCATTGCTTCAGTGCCCGTATTCTCCCCTGCCTTGCACGTTTCCGAGCGGTCCTCCGGAACATCACAATCCCAGATAAACCAGCTCTTCATGATAACACCCGTATAGCAATAAAAATGCCGGTGATGGAGATGAACTCAAAAAAGATCCAGGCGGTCGATACAGCACATGAATGAATGAAGTGGATATGAAAGCCCCAAACTTGACTAACCAAGCTGTTCAAGCATTTTGTCACACTCATCAAGCACGAAGTGTTTCACACGATGGGCATCCAGGGCATTCTCGAGGATGAGAGCACGAAGTCGACCAGGAGTTCCGACAGCAATGTGAGGGCATTTGCTTCGGTCACGAAGGACCTCAATGTCTTTAGTAACAGGGGTACCACCGTAGAAGGTGTTGACGCGGACATCGGGCATATACTTGGCAAAGCGAGTGTACTCGTTTTTAATTTGAAAGGCGAGTTCACGCGTGTGGCAAAGGACTATTACGGAGACTTCACCATTGACAGGTTCCAATTGTTGGAGTGTCGCAAGAACGAAAACTGCAGTTTTTCCATGTCCAGACTTTGCCTGACACAGAACGTCCATTCCAAGAACAGCCTGAGGAATGCATTCCTGTTGAACTAAATAAAATCAGGTAAAGTTCATCGGTTTAAATTTGAGGAAAATAACCTTCAGAGGGGTGCTCAAAACCAAGGTCGCTGATAGCACGCAGGAGTTCTGGCTTCAACAGGAAGTCCCTAACACATGACGCGTAAGCGAGGTGGAGCTTGTTTTTTTAAAATACCTACTTAAAGCCCGTCGAGTGAATGCCAGAGAATGTCTTTTTGTCCTTGTCACCCTCTCCGCCAGCAGATGTTGTTGCTGGGGCACCATTAGTTGCCACGGCTGCGGTGCCCGTGTTTGGTACAAGATCATGCTCATCCTCGTAGTCGATGAGATCTTCGTTGTCGTGAGCGCTCATTGTAAGAAAGTGGGGAGAAGAGGAAGGTGAGAAAGGTTTGACGGGCACACGCGGTCGCGTCGTATTTGGTCTCACAGTTCTAACCAAATACAATACTCGCACGGGCCCCATACCAGAACAACAAGCCATGAGGAGTTTAGACTCATGTTATCCGTGTATGTGCTTTGAGAATTTTAAAGCTCAATTTCTTTGTGTATTTATCTATGCATGAGATTGCCCTGTCTCTTTGACAATGATTATCTGGTGAATTGCGTGCTATTCATATACCATAAGGCAGATCTATTCATTCACCTTGATCCAGCAGCATGAAAAAGGCATATTTTGGTCGGACGCTGAATGCTTCAAGATGACACCTGGCTTCTAGTAGTCACTGGGCTCATACATCAGAGGCCTTGACAGGGCCTTCACATCGCTTGCGGAGCGGATCCGTCATTGTTGAGTACCTATGGATCCAAATGCATAGTTTATGTCCACCACTATGGGGCATGGAAGAGCACTTTGAATTAATCATGAATTACAATTGGTCCTGTACTAGGACTGTCGTTGGATATACATTCGAAGATGAACAAACACTCACGCGGACTTGCCGCAGATTACTCCTTCATCTAGGCCGAAGGATATCCCCAACGACGTTGCACCACGCATTTTTTCTTGTCAGGGTACCGACCGTCCAAATGGCATCGACCGATACCTTGTCAACGGACCAGATAAGCTTATAAGTGGCATAGTCGAACGTCGAACGGTGCATTTCTTCTCCCAGGTCACTTTTATTTGCAGAAGAAAAGCCCTCAGGATGACTACTGGCTATCCGTTCTGGTGCGACCTTCACTCCAACTACTCAACAAGATCTAAGTTCATTTGAATAGGTTAGGAGGTTGGAGCGTTCAAGACTTGACCTCAACACTGCAATGCTAATTTACATTGTCTGTGTACAGAAATTCCTGGATTGAATAAGCTGTGCAGTCCACTCACTTCGGACGCATTTGCCAATGGCTGGGTCGTGCATTCATTTGCTCGATGTTGTCAAATGTATGCCCGATATCGATTATCTCCCTTTCCGACTAGAACTATTCAGATGTAAACATCAAAGCCTCTCTGTATCTTCATCACCCTCAACCATATCTGTTACTCGCTCCTCCCTCACCCAGTCTGGCTTGGGAATCTTATAAGCCGACCTCAGTACGTTATTCATGCGGCAAATGACCTACTCCTTGGTCCGCATCGGGAGTCATGAAAAGATCAAGCAGCGTCTCTCACATAATGGCAAGCCTTCAACAACATTAAAATTGACATTTGCTGTGGGTTTCACTGGTGCACTAGGTGGTATACTGGGTAATTCTTCAGGCGCATTTGTTTGTGGATCGATTAAATACAGACTTGATGCCAAACCATTCCTGTCCGACCTTGTCCGCGAGCCAGGCGAACAGTATAACTACCCGGACGCTGCTAAAGCGTTTTCAGGTGTGAAGATATTTGAGGACTAGAAAGAGGGATTGGTCCAAATACGGTAGGTGCTGGTGGTGTGAGAGTACACTGCGACTCATCTCTGAGCAGGCAGAGGCTGTCCTCATGAATGTGAGTGTGTAGACTGCAAGCAGTACTTACAGCCCATAACCTTGGAGATATCTCAAGTCGGCTCCTAAGTCCATCGATGTACACTATCTTGATGTTATTGAATCACTGCTATAGCTATGATTAAGTTACTCCAGACCACCTTACCCTTCGATCACGAGCTCAAAGACATTCTACTTTCTTGCGAGTTGTCTGCTAGGACAGTCGTGATGAGTGCGTATCTGGCTCGATCACCTGCCGTTAATGGCCCCCATTCAATCCAGTAGCTATATGTCCACCTGCGGACGTGCTGAGGTCGCGCGTGATGGCCTCGGTGAGTTATCTGCTTTCGGTTTAACTTTGTTTCTCGTTCATAATCAATCATCCGATACTCCGGTCTCCCTAGTTTTAATTTGTTTTTTCCAAAGAGGAAGATTCTGGATTTCTTTTCAAGGGATGGGTTTATGCTTTCGTTTACCTTGCGCCAAATGCGATACTTCTTTTCGTTTTCCTTGAGGTGACATGAATCCTTAGAATAGACACCCAGATATCTTGTGCTCCAATCAATTGGAATATTTTCTGATATTCGTACTTATGAGAAACATTATTTAGATAATCACCTATGGACTTCGCACGAATTCCATCAATAGTCAAGTACGAACCATTCATGTAGCAGTGTAGACAATAATCTTGTCAAGATCAGCGGCATAAGCTAGGGTCACAGTGAGATTTTAAATCCATCGATAAATTCATGACATACAATTTTGGTTTGCCGAGAATGTGATGGAGTTGGCCCCGTTCTGTAGGTTCAATTTTACCGGAACTGAGAGGATGACATGCCCACCGCCAGTGTTTGGCTGATCAACGACAGCGAAAGGGCCACCATTGACACTGTAGGACCGACTCAGCTATCAACGGCGCGTCAAAAATCGAACGTACCTGATCGTAGTATTCCTCCACGTTGAGTCACCTGTGCATGACATGAGCGTAGATCTTGGATTATAGAAACTGTCTGTACCATTGGCGTAGTACAACGAGACCCATTGATCCCTTCCTACACCCTCGACACCATTGATAGTGAGAGATCCGCCATTGCCTTGATTCATGGTTCGTCATTTTTAAATGAGCTTGCTTCTCTTGGATAGCTTACCAAGCCAGCCAACAGCAATCCCGCCGGAGAAGGACGTATCAGTCAATAATTGAGCTGCTCCACTAAGAGTACCAGATTCGGCCTCATAACTCGTGCCAATAGCAGCATTGAACGTATCTGCAGACAAATCAACGCTCCATACATCGGCAGCTACGATTTGAGGATTTCCAGTATCCCAGGTCATGGGGAACCAGATGTATCTGCTACTACCTAGCAAGGATGGTCTCCAGCGGTCACCCATGTAAATTGCAAAATTTGAGCTCAACAACATGTCAAATGCGTTCTGGGAGAAGTAAGTACGAGTTGCAGCTGGGGCTATATCTGCTTGTGCCGACCAGGGACCTGAGAGTGACTGAATACAGTAATAAGCACACCTCAGTTACTTTGTACTTCAGGAAACTCACAGAAGCAGAGAAAAATTTGTTCGGGTTCGGGTCCCATCCCGTTGTGTGCGACGCAAAGAGATAATAAACCTGTCAATTCATGAAAATGTAATATAGAAGGCCAAAGAAATTCTCCACTAACCCCATTGCGCTTTATAACTCCAGGAGATTCCAATGTTGACCCTGCATCAGTAAATAAGCAACCTCTAACACAACGAAAGGTATAGACTTACCAGATAAGACGCTGACCTGAGATACAACATTCAAATAACCTGAGTCGAGCCTGGAGATCTTGAAGTTTTGATTATTATCAGAGGCGTACAGGAGGTATACAGTCTGTGCAGCTATGCAGATGATAAGCTGTGGTTTTCTCAATGGAATAAATGAGATTCTACCGTCATCTAAAATCGGACATTGGCAATCAATGGATACCGAGCTCGGTAGATTACTAACCGTCTTGATACAGTCCCATGTCTCGTGAGTCTGCGCCAAGTGGCTTGAAACTAGACCTGTAGGTGTAGGGGCCACACGGACTTGATGCAGTAGCCACCCCAACTTGGGCAGCTCCGTAACTGATCACGGTTCATCGCATGCTTCTTATCAGCAGAAGAGATTGCACGTACTTCGAGGAGTCGGAATGAAACCACATCACATACTGGTTGGTCTGAGTGCGGATATGAGACAGACAATCATGAAATAAAAATCCTTAGGCTGAGATCTCACCGACTTGTTGAAGACAACTAAAGGGGACGAAAACATGAGCAAACGATCATTTGAAAGTCGTCGTACAGACCTTTGGGACGTTCTACAACGTTCGAGGTAGATATGTTGGTGCCAGGGATGGGTGTTAATGCATCATTTTGGCGTGTCCACGAAACTAGATCGAAAGACTGAAGATGTATTAGATACGGATAATTTGACGAGAATTGCATACCGAGTAACAGGAAACTGCTTTAAACAGCGCACTGTTGTGTGACTTATCTTCACCGAACCAATAGAACATAGACCCAACCTGACTGCTTGAGTGCCACAGAAGGAAGCTGCCAGTGAATATGCTCACTTTGAGAAACCCACCACCATGGGCCTGAATAACATTTCCACTAGTATCGGTCCATGTCGCACCAGGAACAATGACGGCTCCGAGGGAGCAAGTGACATAAATAGCTGCAATGATGAAGGAGGCCTGTAGCTGCATTGATTGTTGTCTTTTCTTTCTCAAAGGGTTTATATATTACACGCTCACTCTGAGCGCGAGAATCAACGGGCCAGCCCCGGCCCAGAATACTCATGTGGTATGGTCAGGGGCTCACCTTCTTCCTAGACGACTTCAGGTCTGCCCGAGCATCCTCCGAAATGGTACGAGTCCACAGCATTACTAAAAGCAAGACAGATTCACATCGTTCAAAGATTCAATGGATTCAAAATCGGTGGAAAGCGACGCCCAAAGAAAAAACTGTCTGAATCATGTCGGAATTTGACGGTCCGCTGGAGCGTTCCGTACGAAGGATAGCTAAGGATAGCTCTGACGTGAGGCAAGCACTAGAAGGTTGTATCTTGTAGATCGTAGCAATTGCATGATAGAAGACAGCTACGGACCCCGAGGTCGGTGATTACTCGGAAGTTGCATGATTGCTCAGGACATGTCTGAATTTGGTCCAAAACATTTCTATGAAGCTCAAGGTCTCGCTTGTGTCCACTCAGCATCGAGAGAATCATCCCAGGATATTTTTACTCATTCCATATAGTACTGAACTAGATCGCAGCTGCATGAAAGCAGTTGGGTCGCCTACTTGTTACCTAAGCAGAAAAGAGTACATCGTCAACCTTCATCCTCATGGAGACATTTCAACTTTTATCCAGCGGGGGAGTTCGTTTCAACAAAATTAAGTATGGAAAGGATGCCAGCTTATTCACAGTATGTCTCATTTGACAGGAGTGCTCTTAGTAATTAACCTCCCTCGACTTCAGAAAGTAAAACGCGTGACTAGTCAAGTTGACACACCAAATGCGTTGCCAGCAGAGCTAGACTTCTTCAAGTATGCTCGCACTGGCACAGGTAAACGTAAACAGAAGAGTTTATTGTCTGAACAGCCTTTGGAAAAGAGGAGGAGAGTCGATGGGGAGGATGAGGCAGCCAAGAATATTATAGAAGACGATGCAAAGGAACTCACGGATACGGAAAGGCCGCAGGAAAGACACAAGGTTATTTCAAAAGGTAGCCACATTCCTGAAGCTGTCGATACTTTCGAAGCTCTCTATAAAGAGCATTACATACCGTCCCACGTCTACCAAAACCTTTCAAAAAGTGGATACAATTACCCGACGAGTATCCAATCCCATGCAGTCCCGGTGTTATTGAAAGTGCGTTTCTCTTCTGATCATCATCTGAGCTTTGTCGACTAAGGTCAAGTTAATTAGTCCCGCGATCTTGCCGCCATCTCACCCACAGGTACTGGGAAAACTCTTTCCTATTTGCTCCCGCTGGTGGCAGCTCTGCAAGCACCTATAACAAGCATTAAGGATAGGACAGACTCAGGGCTACGTGCAGTGGTGATTGCACCAACACGGGAGCTTGCACATCAGATCCACAACGAATGCTTGAGGCTGACCCATGGTCGGAAGTGGCGGATCATATTGTTGAGTAAAGCCACAGCTGCCACTCTAGCAGATAAGAATGTGAGGGATAAAATTGGTAAGTTGACTGCCTTTGTCATATGTCCGTTTAGTTCTTTGAGCTGCGCAGACATTATCATCAGTACTCCTCTACGATTAGTTGCATCGTTGCAAGCAGGTACTCTTGATTTGAAAAAGTAAGTCGCTGCGAAAAGCTTTGCAATATCAGGTGATGTATCCTTGTCCAGTGTTCGCCATCTGATACTGGACGAGGCCGATCGTCTCCTGGATGCCGAATTCCTGTTGCAAACGCAAGAAATCATGGCAGCTTGTTCTCATCCCAATATCCAGAAGGCCGTATTCAGTGCTACTCTGCCGGCTGCCGTGGAGAAGACTGCAATGGAGATGATGCGAGATCCTGTTCGCATTGTTGTTGGTCTCAAGTAAGTTATCAGCCCCAACTCGAAGCATTTTTCTGAATTTTTCCAAGGGATGCTCCACTGCCTCTCATTCAACAGAACCTGACCTATGTTGCTGACGACCAATCCAAGCTGCCTAGTCTGCTCACTTATTTGGCTAGACCTTACAATCCTCCCGTCCTCGTCTTCACATCTACACAAACACGTGCATCTTCGTTAGCAGAGGAATTAACATTTAGCGGAGTATCCAACGTTGATTGTCTACACGCTGGTATGACGAAAAAAGAACGAGATGACGCAGTGAGTCGCATGCGCCAGGGACAAAGCTGGATCCTCGTAAGTACAGAGGTCATGGCTCGTGGTATGGATTTTAAGGGAGTCCGAGAAGTCATCAATTATGATTTCCCGGCCAGTGTACAGAGTTATGTGCATCGTATCGGTGCGTAATTTTTTCATTGGTTGAGTAGTATACTCATAGTCGAGAAGGTCGTACGGGCAGAGCTGGTCGAGAAGGCAAGGCGGTCACATTCTTCACTGATGAGGATGCTCCATTCCTCAAATCGTAAGCAGTAACTTGGAATATCACCATACTCGTCTCATGATCTTTGCAGCATCGCTAATGTTATGCTGCAAGCCGGTCAGACTGTACCAGACTGGATCACGAAGCTACCAAAACCTTCCAAAATGAAACGGAAAACGATGGGCAAGATGAAACGCCCAGAATCCGTTAATGAAGTCCGAAAGATCGGCCGTCAAGGTGTAATTAAAAAGTGGTATGATTAATTACGACATACTCTTCTCCCTACTGACCAGATCTAGGGATATGATTACTGGCTCCAAGCGCCAGAAGGT
>Ga0153950_1000851_pt1 | contig 13634 bp, 26 predicted proteins | sample TSNJ034MetaG_FD_104737 | JGI IMG/M metagenome (GOLD analysis project Ga0153950, IMG submission 104737) | Attine ant fungus gardens microbial communities from New Jersey, USA - TSNJ034 MetaG | ecosystem: Host-associated > Fungi > Mycelium > Unclassified | place: USA: New Jersey, Wharton State...
GCTCACACATCGAATATGACCATATCGGCCACACAGGAAGTGCCGGTTTTTAATACCCTGGCATAAACCCACAACTTGGATTTGTCTGTGCAGGGGCCGAACCATGACCCTTCTACATAATGGCATAATGGAAATCGTGGTTAATAAACTTTACAAGATAAAAGATGCATGTTATAATGTGTTTATTAGTATTTTTTATCTTGTTCTAGGAATTAAAAGTCAACTTTCCTTTCGGGGACTGTTGGCTTTTTTTGTTTTAAAATAACAAATTAAAAGGAGGGTAGTACAGAACTAAGGTATCTGGACACTAAAACAAAGAAAATAATGAAATATGTCCGAAAGGAGAAAAAATGAAACAAAATATTTTGATAAGAGGTTCTCGTAGAGAGACAATCCTTTCGCTTCCAATGAGTGAGGTTGACCTTAAGCAATTTCTTGAAAAAGTAGGCGAGGAGTACATTATAATTGATTCTAATTGTGTGTTTCCTATTGGTGAGTATGAAAATATACCACACCTTAATGAAACAGTTAAAAGACTTGCGGAAGTAATGGAGTCAAACTCGATGACAGAGGAACAGTTGAAGGTGCTTTTTAAGGCATCTACGTTGTCTGTTAAAGAAACTGTTGAAAGTATCTGCAATTCCAATTTTGATATAATTGGTCTTGAGTTAGTAACATCTGGCTGGCTTGGTTCTCCTGAAGAGAAAGCGGCTATGTATTTAAACCAGAATTTCTATCCAACAGAACCATTGGCAGAAACATTCAAAGAGTCAGATGGTGTTGCACCAGATAGCATTACTGATTACCTCGACTGGGAAGCTATTTGGGGAGACTACTATCTGAATTTTGGATGGAATATAGTAACCTGTGGCTGTGCGGAATATCTGGTGAACATCCGTGAATGAAGGAATAACAATACACACCAAATGGAGTAATGAGCATTGTACTGGATACAGTCTTCACTTCTTTGAAGTATTTATTACAGATGAAAACAATAATGAAGATATTGTTTTCTTCTCTTCCTTAGAAGGTCTAAGTAATCAACAGATAAAAGTTGTTGTAGAAAAATAAGGATTTAATTTTATAAGGCAACATGAAATTTCTTATTATAACAAAAAAAAGTGAGAAAGAAAAGGAGAAATAACATTATGAAGTTAGAAAAAACAGGAGTTGAAGTAAACAGCCGTGTAGTAGTTGTAGAAAGCCAGGAACCAAGTAAGTTAGGCGCTATTGGTTATATTATATCAAAAGGAGTTGCTTGCCGTGCTAAAGGAGTGATTGCTCTCTTGGTGCTTGATGCTGATGCATCATCTTTGCCAGGCGACAGCTATCCACTTGATTCCCGAATTGACTTGCTTGATTCGGATGTTGTTGTTGAGATTCCGGAAGATACTTCTGATATGATAATGGCAGCAGGTACTAATATTCCTATAAATGAGCGAGTTAAAATCGTGAAATCCCCTATTGCTGAGAGAATTGGTGCAGTAGGATATATAACCAATTCACGAAAAAATGTTCTTTTAGCGGCTATCTGGGTCGAGTTTATGGAAGGAAAACAGCCAAGCGAAATGGTTGATATTGAACCAGGTGAACAAATTATTCGCTACCCGGCGAAAAGTAATTGAGTTAATTGATGATGCCATCCACATGTTTTAATTGAAAAACATGTGGTTGGCATTATTCATAATACAAATAACACTAAAGGCATTTTGCTTAAGATGATTCAAACATAAATTCAAGAGAGAGTATTTATCAAGGAATAGAAAGAGAGGAAGCTTTTTATGACAAATAAAAGAGTAACAGTGAAAAAACTTATAGAATATGCACATCAGGTTGAAACCCAGCTGCGCCAAGATGGATTTGTAGTTGAGGTAGAAGACAATTTTCAATATGGGTCTTATGGATTTTATTTTCATTTCAACAGAGAATCAACAGTTGTAACATACCGTCAGTATGTAACTCCATCTGGCTCAAAGAGTGAATGTCTTGCTGAATTGCGAGAAGTATATGCCAAAGTTCTGGCACGAAGAGATTTTTATATGGGTGTTGTTGGTGCACAAGCCCCTCATTTGGACAATTCGAGTGATTTTTATTGTATCCATAAATGGGATGGAACAGATGAGATGCTAGAGGACGCCTGGAGGCAATTGGAAGATGTCACCTTTTCGGAAAATGAAGATGGAGCGCTTACTTTATTGTCCGATTGGTTTGTTTTTGAAAAAGGAACTTTACGGGAAGCAGAAATTTGGACATGGTTTGACCAAAATCATTCGAAAGGTGTTGGCTGGTTAACATATAAACTGGATGAAAATCCGGAAAGTGTAAGTGAAGTATTAAAATAGATGTTCTGAGCATCTTTGGACCAAAGATGAAAAAGAGCAAATTATGTTCATGAAGTTTCTTTGGAACGACTTTATGGATGAAGGAAAACCAGAATGGCTGACATGGAATGATGTTTTGGAATATGAGAAAAAAATGTGCGCAAACGAGATTCCTGCTGCCACCAGTGAAATTTGAAAGTCTAGGCTAATTTTGCATAGGTATAGAAAAGGAGATTCCGAAAGGGGTCTCTTTTGTATTTTAGCAAGTTGAATGAATACGATGGGCTTGGATATTTCCGTTTGATAATGGAATATATTTTTTTTAATATATAAAGATGTTAATTTTCTGTAGAAGGTTTCTTGAATACTGGTTACCAAACTGACAAAAAGAAACTAATTTTATGTTACAGTTCACACCCCGGCCAGGATATGAATAAAAATGCCATTTGAACTGCTCCTAAGTCGCAAAAACAGAAATTTTTTCGCAATAGAATTTGGCTTTTCATGCAAGAAGGCGTGAAAACACCTCGATTTAGGTTAGTAACACAAAGGTTACTGTTCCTATTCTGGATAGAGTGTGAATAGTAACAATTTTATAAGTTTGTCCCGCCTACCCTTAAGAAAAAACTGGACAATTTTTTAGAACTAAGCTATAATGAATATATCAGTTTTTTAACTTTGTTTATGGAAAATATGGTCATAACTCCATTTTTGTGAGCTATGGCCTTTTTTGTGTAAAAAACTGAAATATAAAAATAAAGGAGGATAGTTGTTTAGTTAGACACTATAACATTAAAAAATCGAAGCCAGGAGGGCAATATATGGAAGAGAAAAATTTAAATGATATTGGAATCAATTATCAAATCATGGATGAGAACCAGAAAAATGAACATGGTAGATATGTTCCAGATATCGAAAAATTGAAACAAACTGCAACATGTTCAGAAGAATTAGAGTATATTGAAGAACTAGTTGAATGGTATAAAGATAAAGCCAGCAAACGTGTACGATTTGATTTTGCATTCAACATGATTTATGTAACACGTCAAGCATGTGGTCATTTTGAAATATTCCAGACACCTTGTAATGAATATTATAGCCTAGATAAAAACTTGGAAAATGCAAAAAAATGGGCTGTAAATCGTAAGTGTACAAGGTGCATTTGCAAAATCAATTATAAATGATAATTAAGAAAGAGGTTAACTGACATGCAAGACAGAAAAAAGATTGTAAAGGAAAAATTGGAAAAATTTCGGAGCTGGGAACAGAAATTGAGGCAATGTATGACTGTTCAAATGGTGATGGATTTGGAAAATTTGCGGAAGAGTTTGACGATGAGGAATTAGCAAAAGCACTATTAAAAGTGACTTATTTATAAGCTGGATATCCTTTGTTTAAAAGATTGGAGGTAAATATGCGGAAAAGATATCAAGTTGTAACGGATGGGCATGTTAACGGTGGTTTTGATGAAAAGTTGCCTTATTGTTATATAAAGGAAGCAGTTGAATCGGCTAATCAATATCTGAAAGATGGATATGAAGGTGCAGGTGTCTACAACATGATTAGCGGTAAATGGCATAGCTTTTATGGGGATTTTAGAAAAGAAAAACTCTAGGGTAAAATGCACGATTTAACTATTTAAAATGGAGGGAATAAAAATGACAAATGCTAAAAGAGAAAACTTCATTGGTGGAAAGGGATTGGCTGGAAAGTCAGTAATAGTAACAGATGATACAACAAAAAACACCAACATGCTGAATCTGGATTCCTCAATGCCGGAAGCAGCTCAAAAGGTATATAGGATGGCAAAACTGTTGGAGGATGATAGCCGGACTGATTTTATACGGGTATGTAATCGTTGTGGAACTGCTGTTATTGCAGAAACAGAAGAGGGCTTAAGGGATGAATATCCATATGTATGTATTCATTGTGACGAGAATATGTATTCATTTGAGACCTTGCTTGTGCCAAAGACGGAATATGACAAGATGCTTATTGAGAGAGCAACAGGACAAGGGGAGAAAATGAAGATTAACAATTAAGGAGGCCTTTGATATATGAAGAGTTTAGCTGTTGAATTTAAGTCTGTGATAGAAAAAAATCTTCCGGAGGGTATTGTTATTAAAACAATGGAAGAGATTACCCAGTGTGGAAACATAGAACATACAGCTCTTACATTCCGAGAAGAAGAGGAATATGTGTTCCTGGAGAAATTTAGTTGGATACAAGATAGTCTTGATTCAAAGGTTCCGGTAGGTGCGAAAGGCTTTGAATTGAAATGTATTGAGCTGTTTAATGTTATGCTACGCAAAGATGAAATACAATGGTTTGCAGAGGTTAGTGGTTTTTTAGGCAAATTAGCTGCATATGAGGCTGCTGGCTTGGCACCCTCTGAAGTAGAAAGACTTAAAACCGCAATCAGTTTAATTAAAGGGGTTGTGGATAGTATTTGAGAAGAATGAAAAAAACAAAAAAGTGCTTTAAAAAGGAGACTATAATATGTTGGACTTTGAAAAAATAAGCTTTAATGAAATGGATGATTCTGATACCCCAATACAATTTTTCTTCCTTTACGATTTTCTTGATAATGGAGAACGGAAATTGATGCATGATTTTGTAGATACTTGGGGAATTGATGAGAAAAAGGGAATTAGCAGTATTGAATTGTGTTTAACGATGTTCAGCAAAGATGACTGGAAATTGGAGGCTGTAGTTGCTCATGAATATGGCAAAGAATGGTATGAGATGGGAGATAGTAGTAATGCTACCTCTTTCCTTGAAATCATTCATAAAGCAGATACTAAAGAAGCAAGAGCAGCCTATGCACAGTATAAGAAGGTAAAAGAATCTGGTTATAAAGAATAGCCAATAATTTACACTATTTTTTTTTTATTTTTATACTGAAAAAGGGGGGTGAAGAACCCCCTTTTCTGGTTCTTAAATGTTAAGACTTTGTGTTGCCAGGACAAACTTATAAGTTAACAGAAGTGTTAAATAGCGCTTCTACAATCAAGTATTTATCAAAAAACCCACTCTAAAACTTGATTGTATGACCCTGATTCAATAGAAGTGTAACTTTATAAGCTTTTCCGGTCCATAATAATATAAACCTTGACAAATATCACAAACAGAAGTATTCTAAATAAGAGGTGATTTGATGACTATATAATGTCATCATCAGACCCATCAAGACCCATCAGACCCATCAGACACTGGCAGGCTAGCTGATGGGTCTCTTAAAATATCAACGATACAATACACTAGTCACAACTTGTAAAAGCCGTGTGGTTTTAAGCACATTAACTGTTCCATTCTAATATTATATAGCTCTTCACAGCTTGCAAAAGCTGTGTGGATTTAAGTTTGATGATACATAATTATGTTACGAGGTCGATGAAGCAGGAAGTCCATTGGCTTTAGACAATGGATAGTTCACCAAGGCTGTAAACATATATATAAGTTTGTTCTGTTGCAAATTGTTCTGGACAATCTACCTAAGCTGCTGTATAATAATTACATCAGTATTTTTGGCATTGTTTTAAGGAATATCAAGTCGTATATCCACTTGTTGGGTTTATGGCTTTTTTTATGCAGAAAAACTGAAATACAATAAAAAGGGGGACAGTTGCTTAAAAGGGCACCTCAAAATGTGTAACTTAATGGACAAGGAAACAAATTTAAATGAATGGAGATTAAAAATGGATAACTTTGGCTTAACAAAAGAGCGGTATGAGCAGTTGCAAAAAGAACCTTTCTTTAAAAGTGACGAGCAAATCGCAGAATGGATTAGAACTTATGGAGCAGAAAAAATCAATAAGGGATATGATTTTTTTCAATGTAGTGGTAGTGAAGTTATTATTGAAGGCGCTGTGGTTGTAGAAAGGATTGATGAACTTTTCTTTTTCGAAACAGATTTTGATGCTTGTAGACAGGCAGAAAAAGATAGGGTAGCCTTCATTAACGACATTCCCGGACTTGAGAAAGGATGCTATGTGGATACTCCGGAAAACAGAAAGCATTGTGCTGAGATGTTAGAAAAATATCCTGAATACAGAATTGAAAACTGGTTAACTCCTGATAATTCGGAGTATTACCATATTTATATGAGTGTATTCGGAGAAACTAAAGACGTAGAATTTCAGGGAGTAACTGCTAAATAATAGCGCTGATGATACAGAAAAAAGAAAGGAATATGAACCATGAAAAAGAAGGGAAGATATTATGTTTCATACATAGCGTTTACCAGCTATTACCATCAGGAAGAGGGTGGCTATTGTCAGGAGGGCAACGATGTTCTTTATTGCGAGGAATGCCAGACCTTTAAAAAGGCATTAAAAAAACTGAGAAGATGGTTAAAGAAAACTGATTTAAAAGAAGAAGCAAGGTGCTATCAAGAAGGTTCGTGGTGGATTGCTCATGACAAACAGTCGTTTGGAGTAAGGGGTAGATATATTGGTGATGGCTTTATTTGTAAAATCTCAAGACATGAGCCTCAGGATATTGGCTTCATACCCTATTGCTAAATATAATATGGACAAAATCAAGTAAAGTAGAGGCAATTAACATGTTACTGACAATGAGAGATGAACTAAAAAATACAGCAGAAGAAATTCAAAATATGACAACTGCAATAGAGGGTTTTGAAAACATATCATATGCAGACAAGAGAATTTATGCCCTTAAAGAGGCTAATGAATATTTAGAAGGATGTAAAGATATATTTACTGCTAAAGAACTCATAAGAAATGACCCTGATTGTTTTACTGATGAACGTGGATATGTGGATACAGGCAATCTATATCTTGATTGGTGTATTATATCCGCAAGTAAAAATTGTAAAGAAATATTCTGGCAGACACGATTAGATTAAGGCTGGTTAAGATATCTATCATTCGTCTAATGTCTTATGAAAAACATGAAAAAAGAGATTCCATAAGGAGTCTCTTTTTTCTTTGAGCATTATATTTTCAAAGCAAGGAAATTGTCAGAGAAGGGATGGTTGCTGTTCACACCCCGGCCAGGATATGGACAGTAACTAATAAGGGGGTACTAATCACTGCCTAACCGAATAAGAAACTGGTTGGTTGCTTTTTATTTATACATGAGAGCGACAGTTAGCCATAAAGAAACCCCAGAGGATGGTACCCTCTGGGGTTTCGCTTAGGTGCATAACAGAATTACATACTAACCAGTTAATATTATATTAAAATAAAAAACATGTCAAGTTTTCGAAAAAATTGTTTGTTATTTTTTGACAAAGTGTTCCTATTCTGGCTGGGGTGTGAATAGTAACAACAAGGGATGAAAAACAGAAGGAAGAGAAAAAAGACTGTACAATTCAACGTAGCTGTTATATAATATAAGTATTAGTTTTTCTGCTTGGTATGAGGAATGTATGGTCATATATCCATTTATTGGAGTATGGCTTTTTTTGTAGAAAAACTGAAATATAATAAAAAAGGAGGATAGTTGTTTAATTAGACACTATAATGTTTCCACAAAAAAGAAAGTGAGTACACAATGAATGTAAGTGATGATGCAAAGATAAAGGAGTTAGAAAAAATACTCCTTGTAGATGATGTGGAATTTTGCCATATGGAGACAGGAGAGTACACCAGAGCTATTGGTGTTACGGTGGAAAGTGGCAGGAGGGTTGTAATGCTGGAGCGGGTTAAAGAGTTGGAGTGATAGGAAAATTAAGGAGGAAACATATTTATATGCAAAATAATAAATTAAAGAAAAGCGAAAAAGAACTAAAGGTATTCGCAGAAGAAAAACCACAGAGTATCGTCATAAGAACAGATAATCGTGATAGATGAACAGAAAGTTATTCAAAGTGTAATATACGGTGCACTTCCGTCTATCAGAGATGGTTCGGATACTCAGCCAGCAGCAGGCACAGCAGAATTAATTGGAATGCAGTTTTTGCAAAATGAGGCAAGCACATATGAAACAATTTATTCCCCAATAAAGAATTTTGTCTGGGAAGAAGGGAAAATAAAATGATAGAAATCATCAAAGAAGCACATACAGAGCATGTTTTGGTGGAAACCAGAGAATTCAGATACAAAAACTGCCCTACAGCAGGATGCTCATTTGATTGGAAAGATGGAAAGCCAGTGTTCAAATCCCCAGAAGCGGAAATTAACTATCAGTGGTGTTTGGAACACCCAGAAGAAGTGAATGACCTTGGGTTTATTAAAAGAAGTATTCCTTATAAAGTGGATACACTTGCACGATGCGAATGTGGAAGAGAAATCTGGCTAAACGGAAATTATTATGGCAGCAGTCAATGCCCATATTGTGGAAGATGGCATAATCTTTTTGGGCAGACATTAAATCCTCCCGAAATGTGGGGAGAGGATGTGGCAGCAGATTTTAAATGAAATCTCTGTATGATTAACTAGTTAAACATTTGGTGTTGGAGGAAAAAGAAATGAATGAAAAAAAGAGGCGTGATGATGAACGGCATTACAATATCATTCCAGAATGGACGAAAGAACAAAAGGAAAAGCAAGCTAAAAAAGATTTTATTTCATTTATAGGAAAGAAAGCGAGACAAAGAGTAAGGTATGGAAAAATATAAGAATCCAGTTTCTAACTGGATGATAAAGATGTTTTAAGTAAGAGACAAGGTAGCAAACGGTAATTAAATTAACTTTAGTGGAGGTGAAATTATGAATTTGTATTGTTATGGTGCGAATGATGAACGTGGGAAATTAATTGAATTGAATATTCCGGCAGAATCAAAGGAAGAAAGTATATTGAGGCTTAAATCATTAGTAGGTGGCGAAAATCATGAGAGGTTCTGGCTAAATGATGAGAGAGAATATGACTCTCAAGATAAACTTATATAAGGGGAATACATATGGAAATAAATCAAAGATATTTTGAAGTATTAGAAAAGGAAAAAGAAATCCCCTTTTTCCATGATGATGATTTTGTTGCTGAGTTTATCAAACAATGCAATAAAAGAGGATTAAAAGTAAAGAAGGTTTTATATAAGGGTTATCTAAAGATTGTCAAAAAGGCAAATTATAGATTTTATGTTCAAATGAATGATTTTGACTATGCTACAAGAAATTGGAGCTGGAAATTATATTCTAAGGCGGAAAGTTACGAAGAAGCTTTGAAGATTGTGGGCGGAAGTCTATACAATAATGCAGGAGATAAGATGTTTAGAGTTTTTGACAGAGATAAAAAGATTTATTACTAAAAAATGCCAAAGCTAAAAGCTCTTTTACTCTCCCCGGCAGAGCCGGAGGCTATTGTTACGCTAAAGCAATACAATAAAAGTGAATCAACCTAAAAAAGCATATGAATGGAGAAATGAAGATATGGCACATGAAAAATGGTGTGGAAAGGTCTGCTTAGACTGTAAAACAGCTTGTAGTTTGGATGAGAGGATTCCGTGCTCCCCAGATTGTAAAAATTTGGAGGGTGATAAGATTAAGCTGGCACAATGCTTGGAGGACGGCTGTGAGGAAGTTGGATATATTTTCGATGTGCAAAATCCAGAAAACCTTACGGAGAATGTGAAGGCAGCATTAATAGCTCAATATGGGAAAGTTGGTGAATACCCTTATAGTGTGTGATTTGCGAAACGAAGGTAGCTTTTTATGTTATTGGGAAATTCAGCTGATTTTAGAGGACGAAACAACTCAAGGATATCATCTCCTGAACTATGGAATGATATGTACCAGAAACGATATATCACAGATGAAATGAAACAGGAACTCATTAATGAGAGAAAACTTTCGGATTCTGTGAAGTGGTATATGCGTTTTCTTAATGGATATTGTTATCTCATAGCAGTTTGTGGAAGTCATCATTCAGGAATAATGGCGGTGGATGGGGGCGAGAAAAATCTGCAATTATTAAAAGGTATATGGAGCAGGGGAAACTTGTCCAAGTAGAGTAAGACCAAGAGACTAAAAATTAAAATACAAATTCAAAAAAAGAGAGATTCCAAAAGCTTCTCTCTTTTTTGTTTTTTTAGCAACATGAAATAGCTGTACAACTTAGATGAAATATAGTATAATATATCTATCAGTTTTTTTACTTTGTATATGGAATGTAAGGTCATATGTCCAAGAAGTGGAGTGTGGCCTTTTTTTTGTTAAAAAGCTGAAATACAATAAATGAAGGAGGGTAGTTTTTTAATAGACGCTACAATAACCCTGAATTAAAATTCAAAAAGAAAGGAAAAGAAAATGTTTGGAAGAGAATCAATGCCAAATTGTGTCCCTGAAATGTATCGGGAACAGTTTGAAAGAGAAGGCAGAGCATATGAATTAAGAGAAAATGCTGCCCAAAGATATGAAGAAAACAGGAAAAGGTTAAGGGTTGCTATTAGTAAAGGCTTTCCGACTCTTGATTATGGTGGGTACTCTGAGTGCTATAAATGCGAGTCGAAAGATTCACAAACACAGAGAGGCAAGGATGATGATTTTGACATCATCATTTGTCTGAACCCCAAATGTGAATGCCACAAAAAGTATGGCACAGAAATGCCTCATAATTCTAAAAATGTAGAAGAACTTGCTGCCACAGGAACAGAAAAGGATACTCCTTATTCGGACCGGCTTAAGAAACTGGAGCTTTTGGATGGAGTTATTTCTGTTACTAATGTCAAGAAATTTGCCATGGCAAATTATAAACTTGGTGGAGATACTATTGTCGAATGTATGGAGGATAATGAAATCCAAAAACTGGTTGATAAGAAAGGTAAGACGGGAATTATTGATATGATGTATCTTAATTATAGTCAGTGGTTAGATATTCAATCGACTATATGGTAATTAGACACTATAATAAAAATGCAAATAACCATAAAATATGTACCTGGAAATTCTAGGATGTGTAAAAAATGAAAAGAGAAAAGGAAACCATAATATGTCACAAACAGCTGTTTTTGTAAAATTGGAAGATTCTGAAGGGTGTCTTGTTGTTCAGGAAATTCTTACTGGTGTACCAGCAGAAGAGTGCATCATTGTTCTGGCTTTAGAAGAAGATATGTCCGGGAGTGTCGAAGCTACTTATGAATGGTATGAAGTTGGAGATGGAGAGTCTGGTATGGATTTCTTTTTCCTGGATGAAGAACTTCTTACAATGTATGGAAATGACGGAGATGACTTCATTAAAAAGTGTGAGGAAAAGGGATATGCTACAGAACGGATTCAATATGGAACCATAAGTGTTACTGTTGAGCCGGATGACTAATTTGTATTGGATGAAAATACAAGTCTGATTGATTGGTTTGATACATATGAAGAGGCAAAATCTTTTGTAACTGAGTATGACAAAACCCGAGGTATAAATACAAGATAATATTATGTATAAAGGGACTGGAGAAACCTCTGGCCCCTTTATTAGTTAAAGTTAAACAAAAATTATAAAGGAGAATATATAAAGATGAAAAAAGTAAAATGTATCAGCCTTCGAGAAGCCTTTACTGAACAACTTGAGTTGGATAGAGAATATTGGTTAGACGAAACTACAAAATGTGAGTTGGCTGGTGAAGAATATGCAGACTTCTTCAGGGACAAAGATAAAGTTGAAAAGGTTGGCCGGATGCTTACCGCACATTTTTGTGATGTTATTTCAGAACCCGAAATAAGAAATTATACGGTGAATGATATTCGAAGGATTGCATATCAGAAGTATCAGTTTCATTGGATGATTTCACAGGGCCTTTCTATAAGTGATTTGAGTGATGTTGCTTCTGACTGGTGGAATGAACGTTTGGCGGCCCCTGATTGTGATGATACTCTATGGACTTATCTGGAAGAACATGGGTTTGAAGGGAGCCTATGGGCTTGCTATGAGGAATTCCTGGGTGCAGAATATAAAGATGTATCGTTTATGGGTGCACTACTTAATGGGTACGAACGAGAACTCTATTTAGAAGATGTACTGGGCGCAGAATGAATCCCATACATTGAGGCTTTGAATATGGTTACTGCGGCGATTCATTAAGAATATCTTCATCAGGAGTATAAGCAGCCGCTTCTAAAGCCATATAAAACAATTATAGGAGGATAATCATTACCACCTGCTAAGCGGGTGGTAATGATTCCTATCCTGGCCGGGGTGTAAACTGTAACTTTGTTTTAATATAATTTGATACTCAAAGATAAAAAGCTAGACAATACTATTTAATCAATGTATAATATTCATATCAGTTTTTTGTTTTTGTCTAAGGAACATAAGGTCATATTTCCACTATATGGGGTATGCCTTTTTTTGTACAAGAAACTGAAATATAACAAGTACGAGGAGGATAGTTAGTTAATTAGACGCTTAAATTTAGAAAGAGAGGAAAAATTATGGTTGAGGAAAATCAGCAGGAAGAAATATTTGATATTGCAGAACATGCCAGAAAAACAGCAGAAGCTGATGAAACTCTGGAGCGCATATTGGCAAAGGAGTATTATAATTTTAACCAATATGCTGAAACAGACACTATAACAGATTTGGGTGTTGCTAAAATTATTATCAAAAGACTTCTGGATAAAGTGCAACAATTGATGGCGGATGGAAAGGCTGAAGTGAAAGAGTGAAGTTTGGCATATGGGAATTCCACAATGGTAATTCTATGCTTAGTTAAAGACAGAACAGGTGTATTCAATTCTAAACACATAGATAGCATAGCAAGAGCTGTATTCGAGTAAAAAAACAATAAATTGGAGGAACGTAATATATGAGAAAAGAAAGATTTGAAAAATATGTGAAAGTATGTGAAAGAGCTGAGGCCATTGGCAGTGCCCAATATAAAAACAGAATGAGGTCAATGATGGACATTGAAAGTGCTGATTGTAAATTCAAGTTGCAGTTGGATGAGTTGTTGAATGCTTCAGATAGTGAGTTCGCTCATGATTTCTGTGGTATTGTGAATAACATAAAAACAAGAGAGTCCTTCCCGGCGAGTGATTTTGGCTTATTTAATCCACGGTTTTCGTTGCTTTAATAACTTCAGGATGAGTCATCAATCAATAAGAGGTTTGGCTAATTAGGTAGTGCCAAGTAACTTGAAAAAATGTTATTTCTGAGTATGAAGGGCCATTGTGCGCCCTTCTTTTACGAATAAGGATAATTATAATAAATAGGAAAAATGTTTTTTCTGTCCCTTTATGTTTTATTATAACTCCTGTTGGAAAAACAAAAAAAATCTGGACATTGCCATCATAGTATTGTATAATGTGGTTATCAGTATTTTTACATTGTCTATGGAATATAAGGTCATTTACCCATCATGGGTTATGGCCTTTTTTTTGTGTAAAAAGCTGAAAAAAGAAAGAGAGGGGGATAGTA
>Ga0153950_1000852_pt1 | contig 13628 bp, 17 predicted proteins | sample TSNJ034MetaG_FD_104737 | JGI IMG/M metagenome (GOLD analysis project Ga0153950, IMG submission 104737) | Attine ant fungus gardens microbial communities from New Jersey, USA - TSNJ034 MetaG | ecosystem: Host-associated > Fungi > Mycelium > Unclassified | place: USA: New Jersey, Wharton State...
ACCTGAATACTCATCATGTTGATTTGACTATTGTAGTAAAAAAAAGCCCAGGTCGAGATACAAGCTTAATATATTTACGACCAGCCTCTACTTGGATAGCCCAGTAGCTTATCTTTCTCTCTCTTCAAGGATAGAAACCACTATCCCTCATCCGCCTCCCTTTCTCTTCTTCCTTCCGGCAGAAAAAGTCTCTTTCAGATCGTCTCAATGAATTCTGATACACGTCACCACTGCCTTGCGATCACCCTGTAATAGCTGACCCGGTGTGACGGTCACGTACGATAAGACAGGTTCTGTCCCCACTTATTTGACATCACCTCTGTTTGCCATCTGGTCTGTCCATTCGTTACTGGATTTGGCTCTACATAAACTACTTGGTATACTTGGACCACCCTCTCTTGTACTCCACTTGTATTCTGTCGGCGACTCGCTGTATTCCATTGGGCGTGTGTCTGTTGCTGACCAATGTGTATAGCATTGAGTGGTCTCGGCCTCAGTGGCAGCACCGATACTGACTACAACAACGAGTCCGTGTCCAAGCAAGAGAAAGAGTTCATTTGTCAACCATTCGCAGCTATCCAACGTAAAGTCTCGGCTCTCCAAAGGTGTCAGTGATCCAACTGCATCTACTCCGACCAATAACGGTGCCACGAGTGAATTGGACCCAAAACAAGAGTCTCCGATATAGTCTCATCCACTGCAGAAGCACGACATCCCGAAATCTCATCTGTATCTACCGTTTCAACGTCTATCTTGACCAGCACGTCTTTGCTTTCCAACAACGCCAGTGCATGTAACTGGCACTTGAAACTCATCGTTATCTTCATCAATGGCGATGATTTTTGGATTGTTGCAGGTCGATGGTTTGTGCCTGAGTCGAGGTTTGGGTTTCGTGAACGATGATATTTTTTTTGCAAGTGGCGTCTTGTAGGAGGAGAGTCCCATCCGCGTCATGTTTGGAATCTCTTTGCCTAGGCATAAACATAGAAAATTTGAAAAAGTCAAAACAAGACTGGTAAGATCCCCGCTAGTGTGTGTATATGGGGTGGAAAAGTTATTAAGCCAAAATGGAATCGATCTCGAAACCCGGAAACTAAAGAAGATTTTTTGCGGAAAACCTCGGGCATTACGATAAGAACAGAGTAGTGATGATTTCGGAGGTACTTGGAATTCAAGGAGCGTGTACGGTTTTATTCGACTCAAGTTTTGTCGACAGCCAGACCAATGGACTCCATGATATAGAACATGTGTGCTACCGATAGTGACATATTAGACTGTGGTTTTTCAATGGAGCACCATTGAAGACACGAACTGCACTATTGGCCAAATGAAAAGGCTTTATGGATTGTAGGGGCTTTTTGAGCATCAATCATCCGCAGGTAGGAATCGATGTTCTAGCGGGACTCATCCCTTTCTAAATTTTACATCTCGATAGGCTAACTAAACGGTCACGTTTCAGAGCAGCCTACGCCTTCGAAACAGCACACTCTTATGGCTTTATTAAAGATGACATCCCTTATCATTGGCTTTCTCTCAAATTCTCAAAAAAACAAGCACTGTCTCAAAAGCCCTTTTAGATACTGAGGAATCTCTATCCAAAAAATTTTCGACTCTCCCTTGATGAAGTCCTGGATACAGAATCCTAGACATTTCTCCCTCCCCCACCCCTCCCCGGTTGAGCATCTCGTCTCATCAGTTTGACTGTTCCAAAAGGAGATGAACAACACTGATTATATTTTACCGCAGACTGCATTCGAGCACCGCGTTTACAAATTGAAGAAGGAACGAAAAAAATAGTAGTCACGATAGACTAGATTGGATATCGGTGTTGGACTTTTTGATTTGATTTTTATTATTCCCACTTCTCGGCTTCCGTCTTCATAACCTTTGATACAAGGCTGTAAACTCGACTCGCCATGTCCAGAAGCATGGTTAAAGGGACAAGAAAGAAGGAAATATATCCGGATGATAATATGAGTCGTTGTTCGAAAGTGAGAATGTGACCAGAGGGTGTTGATCAGAAGAGACCAATCAAACAAGAAGACAGCTTACCCAAAGCACTTTGAACAGTCTAAAAAACCTTTGCGGCAATCTCGACCACAACCGAACAATGTCAAGTCTCTCGACTAGACTCCGGCACACGTCACTGAGGGTAGCGTGGATGTCACACCTGTGATACACTCAGTTGATTAGCTATTTGTCGGCCGTGATAGGGAATGATGTGACGTTATTGTAACAACTTTTCATTCGCCACTACCATGTCAACTGAGATCTGGTATCTCCTCAACAATGAGAAAAAGCTACTTGGTACCCCCCTTGCAGCAAAAGCCCTACATGTTTATGGTCTGAAGGTAGCCATCAAGGAAGCGGCATTTTTATATTTGGTGAATATCCAGGCTGTCGATCTGGTCGTTTGGCGATGCAAGGAACCTACGGCCTTGTCCACCCAACTCACGAAAGAGCTACAGAAAAATCTTTCAGAAATTTATTTTGGTAATAAAGATTAAGTTGTCAAGCAGGGCTAAAGTGGCGTCTCTTGGGCTTGGTGAAGACGAAGTATTGCTAATCCAAGTTCCTGATGCAATTTAAAATTCATCTTTGTTCTCAACGTTCTCTAGCTGCGACAAATTTAGGATCTAAGAAGCAAAAGCTCGAAGAGGAGAACCCTTCGACCAATTTTATCAAGGGTGAGAATCAGAATTTTCTCACTGTATGACCAGGCTCGCTGACCATTACCCCCAAGCCCGCAACACCTACATTTCGGCTATTTGTGATGGCCCTTCTGTTTCTTGTGGCACGAGAATGCCAAATTTTATCAAAGAACAATCAGAACAACAAGGCTAACAAGTTTGTAATGGTCGCCCACTGGGCTGCCACGCCGAACCTGTGGGCTTATACCACCCGATGTTCAACAAATTTCATGACGCAATGGAAAATACAAAACCTTTCTACGCCGATGCAGCAACGTACGATGCAATAGATCGTATTTTTTATGTCTTTTCCAATCTGTACAGGGACGAGGATAAGCGAGCTAGCGCAATAGAAGGGCCTCTACGAACGCTTCTTGGCCGAGCGTTCACATTTACAAAAGTAAACGAGGTCCAATCTGATCATGCGGTTAATCCACAGTCTATTTGATGATTCACGAGCTGAAGAATGAAATTGGGGAGGGCGGCTCCGACCCTTACAACCAAGACAGTCTTGCCTATCAAAGATACTGGAGTTCCCGTTAGTTAAATCGATCAAATTGTGATCTTTTGCTGACGTCATCTCGGATAGACAAGGACTTCGTCAACCGATCCTGTTGCCCAAGCACCATGTCAGCAATTGCAGGTCCATGGATGTGCGTTCTTGGTGGCGTCTTCATCGACAAGGCGATCATACAACCTTTGACAGACTACATCTGGCTCTGTGGCAATCTTTTTGATTCAACACGTCAAGTTTTTGCGGCACGACTTTTCACAGCACTCTAATCAGCAACCAAAAGCCTCGAAAAATACTACCAAGCCCTTGCATTGGGTCTGCCGTGCTCAAATGTCAGGCCCGTTCCTTTTATTACCGAATATGGAGCAGATAAAACCAAGTTCACCTTGCTCCCGAAAACAAATACAGACTCCTATACCAGGCAACACTCGATGACGTGCCTAATAGCCAGATTGTTGTCAAGTTTGTTCAACGATACAATGCGGATGCACATCGCTTGTTGGCTGCTAAAGGTCTAGCCCCGAAACTGCACTACTCCAGCGCTGATGATAACGTGCGCTACGGTAAATGGTTCATGATAGTGATGGACTACATTGAGCTTGAGCCACTTTCGGGTTGCCTCACTGAGCAACAATGTAAATGTGTCAAGGAAGCGATTCGTAGCCTTCAATCAAACCAGCTGGTGTTTGGTGATTTCAGGCGACCCAACATCGTTGTTAGAAATGACACCGCTATGCTCATTGACTTTGATTGGTGTGGAAAGTCAGGCGAAGCTCGCTACCCTCCTGAAATCAATTGTGATCCAAGTATGGGCTGGCCCCATGATGTTGGACCAGATTGCCTTATGTATCTTCATTATGATGATTATATAGATTAATATCGTAACAGTAGTTTGAAACTTGGCCATTAATACATATCTGTTCATTATTTTTTTCATTGATCATACAATCAATTGTCGGTTTTAAAACAGCAATTTCAAGCCCGAAAAAATACTACAAAGTCCTTGGACAGGATCTGCGGAGCTTGATTGTGAAGGAGACTGTTGGTCCCTTTCCCTTATCACTCAAAAGCCAGTATTGTGTTCACGTTGGACAAAGGATCAAGAAAGTGGGAAATACGTGTGAGAGAAAGGGGAGACGCGGTTTCGAGTTGGTTTTAGAACTTGTAAACGGAGTCATTCATACAACTAGTCGTGTTGTGTTTACGATTAATAGTTGCATCCATCATAGGTCGAAACAACTGAGTACTGTTCATTGAGCTCAAGGAATGACAACATAAAGTAAATGAAAACGAAACAAGGATTCAATACATACACTAGTTCAAATTTCATCATAGCACCCCACAAAAACATCGTTCAAGGCCAGCTCGCAATTTACACAACACCAACCCCAACGCCAGCTGTCTACTCTTTTTACCTCACCCAGTCAATTTCAACCTTTCACTGCCACGAGGTAAGAGTAGTATTTCAACAGGCAAAAAGGAGCAGATGGCGAAGGATTCGCTGTTACATCACTAGAAGGTGAAACCTGTGGGACATGTTTAGCTGCATCGATAAGGATCCAGCTCGTTCAACAGGCTTCTCGACTGCAGCAGTGATAGTTGCTGCTTCCTGTACTTTGTTGTCCGCACCGAGTTTGTTGAGACGAACGTTTTCAATACGCCATTTCTTTATTTTTTTTGATCAGCGTTCAGTTGAGTTTGGGCTGCTAAGAGGAGCTTTTTGTCACAAATAGCGGAGGAGGGATGATGTTGGTGAGTTGGGTCGACCGAGACCACGCAATGCTATCCACATTAGTCCGCAGCAGAATGCCGCACCCATCACAAGACACTGTTCGAGATCTCATGCCCAGTGGAATACATGTAGGGGTGGGGGGTAGTCCAAGTATACCAAGTTCCTCTTTCCGCTTATCACAGCAACAAACTGCTCAACAACGTATATTGTTCTCTCCTACTGTCACCGGATACTGCTCATCTTCATTGATCGCTACAGCAATGATGAGACCCTCCGTTTGAGCTTCCTCTTTCGGACCACCATCTCGTCCTGTCTATCACTGTGAAATAACATCACCCGTCAAATATTTTCCTGCAATGGCTTCAGAAAAGTTCACAATACATACGTGGAGTTCAAAACATAAACATCGCCACCCGACACAGCAGCCATGGTCTCCGCTCCACAAAAGAAGCGCGAATAATTTTACCAACCATGTATGCGGTTTATGAGATTTTGAATATTGTCACGTGTTGTCATTCTTTTTGGATCATAACGCGATGCTCGATCGCAGTCTGCGGTAAAGTACAAAGAGAAGCCGTCACGTGCTGTCATTCCTGACTTGGTCTTTTTTTTTCGGATTCAGCATTTCTAACCCGCAACAAGCAGACTAAGACGCGGAGGCTACAAAGAGCCCAATGTCTGGGGCATATCTACGGGAGAAAGGAATAGGGTATGGGCGAAGTTCACTGGTGGATAGGGAGGATTGCAGTTTGTTCGAAGGTGTAGAGCTAACTTGGTCCTGAAAAGTACACATGGTGCAAACAAATCCATCATTGTATATCTAACTCTACGATTAAACCTAGCAGGTTTACATAGGGAATATATGCACATCTGTATAAATCTGATACACCGAGCATCAGTCCGATCGAGTAAATATAATTAGGGTACCGTATGATGTATCTGGTATCATCAGAATTTGTGTATCAACTTTCCCCGAGGCTATCCGCTCATTTACGATCAAAATCATGAGCTAAGCCATCTATGACGAAGCAGCTCGCCTGCAGTTGCCCTGTCGGATGGCTTCAACCGCAACATCGAATGAAGAAACTCGACGAGGACAATTCCATCAACATCATCATCGCTTATGACACCATACCGCTTGAGGGCGAGCTGTAAGCTCACTATGTCTTTGCCCCGAATATACAATTGCCCTAGCCTGTGAATGAGTATCGTAACCGGATGAAGAGCTGATCAAATTCACGGGCCTTCATCTTCTGAAAAACAATTGTGAAATTGCTTCGCCTGCTTGTAATATGAAACATCAAAATCTTCTCCGACCACTCCCGGCATGTGCGCAAGATGATATTGCTCCGCAGTCCACATATCTCCTGCTCGTGGGACGAATAGCCATCTCCCCGTCAAGAACTCAAATATCTGTGGCAGCAGGTCCGATTTCAATGTCTGATGAATATAATATGAAGAACAAACATACAAGGCATCCCAAGTTCCAAACATCAGCACTGGCTCCCCACTCGCCACCAAGTATAACCTCAGGAGCACGTAGGGCATTAGGCTGGATTATATCTATGTGATGTCCATCTTCGAACGCGGCTACAAGCACATAAGATAAATTTTCATGGTTTCCGGGTTATACACTTACCTGTACCAAAATCGGACAGCAGGACATCGAATTTCGGCACCTCACTTAGATTAGCGAGTTCCGTAGGTGTGAATACGGTCAATGGATTAGACAAGATAGCGTTTCCCGGTAGTAATTGGCTATCTGTCGGCACAGCAGGAGATAAATCGTCACACTTGATGGATTCATCGATATCATCCCGGGAGATCAGAATGTTATCAGGTTTGATGTCTTTTTTGCAATCAGAAACTAGAACCAAAACGCTGGAACGTCTCACCTGTATGGATGACGCGACATTGGCTGTGTAGAAAATCAAGAGCCTCAAGCAATTGCCTCGATACATGTTTCACGAGTGGAAGAGGTAATTTTTTACCGTGTTGGAAGAGAGCTGGAAAAGTCCCCAGCGCTTGCTGAACAAGGCAAAGATGGCGACCATGAGCACTTTCAAGTTCGAAGCTCTCTTGCAACGTCACCACATGACTACGTCCTGGATGATCTGATGTCCTTGCCTGCTGTGTGATATGTTGAAGTATCCCAAGCTCTTCAACCACACGCGATTGGGCTTTTGTGGCATATGCTGTCAGTATTTTGACTGCAAAGAATCCAGATTTTCTGGTTTTCCAAGACAGGGTGTCATTTTTAGATGTTCATGAAAGAAGGAACATACTTGACATCAAGAGCAAGCCAAAAATTGGCATGTTGACCCCACCCAAGTTTGCGAACGACCTAGTATCTGGAATTGAGAATGGCTCCGAGGGATGCATTGTAGAATCCGCCATGATCCAGAGGTTCTTCAGGCCAACGCACGCCAACCGGTGGCTTAACTTTAGTGGAAAGAAAACGGAACAAACGAGGGAAAAGTTTGCAAAAGGGCATTTTGGGAAAGTAGTGTGTCTTGGTGGATTATATATCTCGGTAACGGAACTTTCCGGTGCATTAATACCAAAGCCTATTCACATTTGATGTTTTTGTGGTCAGCAATTATGTTCTGCAACAAGCACAGGGAATTGTACTATGAAAAAATTTAGCGGCAGATGATACTATTACAGATAGAGGTGTGATGGACCTGTCAAGATTTTGAGTCTCAGAAACGTGCAGAACTGAGGGATAAAGTCTGGCAGACATACTAATCAATCAAAAAATGTGTCAGTCTCATCATCCTTTGATAACACTAGAATCTCATTGCGACCATCAACAAACGAACAAATCATTTCACCCACTCCAAATTAACAACAGTAAAACAACAACCACGATCCAACAACGAATCTCTGACTTTACTCTCCAGTAAGTTCGAAAAAAATTGACGTTGTCTATTCTATAGGATCCATATGTTCTCCGATACCACCAAGCTCGTGAAAACTCCTTCAAGAAATCACGACATGTCTTCTCCATCATCAAACACGGCCATGTGAAAAGCCTGTATCGTGCTCGCGTTGGACAAAGGATCAAGAAAATGGGAAATACGTGTGAGAGAAAGGGGAAGCGCGGTTTCGAGTTGGTTCTAGAACTTGTAAACGGAGTCATTCGTACAACTAGTCGTGTTGTGTTACGATTAATAATAATTGCATCGTGGGTCGAAACAACTGAGTACTATTCATTGAACTCAGGGAATGACAACATAAAGTAAATGAAAATAGAACAAGGATTCAATACATACACTAGTTCAAATTTCATCATAGCACACCACAAAAAGGCTTCTCGACTGCAGCAGTGATAATTGTGGTTCCTGTACTTTGTTGTCCGTTGAGAAGAGCGTTCTCAATCAGCCATTGAGAAAGTGTCAGACTTTGGGAGATTACGTGACTCATTTGGCAGCTCACTTCCTCACTAGGAAAGTCTGGGAGACCCCCCAAATTTGATTTGCATCTTACATTCTGTCACGACCTATGGGAAGTCACCCAGCCATCAATTGACAGCTGTTTGTCTGCCGTGATAGGGAATGACGTGACGTTACTGCTTCTCATTCGCCACTACTATGTCAACTCTGAGGTCTGGTATCTCCTCTTCAACAATGAGAAAAAGTTACTTGGTACACCCCTTGCAGCAAAAGCCCCACATATTGGTGGTCTGAAGGTAGCCATCAAGGAAGCGGCATTCTTATATTTGGCGAATATCCAGGCTCTCGATCTGGTCGTTTGGCGATGCAAGGAACCTACGTTCTTGTCCACTCAAGACGACGATGAGCTACAGAAAGACCTTTTGAAAATTGATTTTGGTAATAAAGAGCAAGTTGTTAAGCTTGCCAGCGGGGCTAAAGTGGCGTCTCTTGGGCTTGGCGAAGATGAAGTATTGCTAGTCCAAGTTCCTGGTGCGATTTCAAATTCATCTTTCTTTCCTTGTTCTCAATTGCATCCTCTAGACCTGCACTCCGAGAAACAACACATAAAAGGACAGAAAACTCCCATGAACTCGTTTATTCAGGGTGAGAACTCGAGTGTTCTCACTGCATGATCAGGCTTGCTGACCATTACCCTAAGCTCGCATACATGAGATTACGATTGCTCTTCGTGCCATTAGAGTTTCTTCCGCTGCGGAAGTAGCGAATTGAATGGTCGCCCGATTGATTGCCATGCTGAACCCATCGGGTTATACCATCCGGTGTTCAGTGACTTTCAGGATGCAATGGCAAATCCAGCACCCCTCTGTTATAACGCAGCAACGTACAGTGCAATGAGGAGTATTTTTCATGTCTTTTCCCGAATATACAATGATAAGAAGGAGCGAGTTCAAGCAATACAAGGGCATCTACAGGCTCTTCTTGGCCGGAAGCTTGCAGTTGTGGCAGAGAAGGGAGTCATATCCGATGGGGTGATAAGCCAGCCATGCCATGAATCAATGGTGTATCTCTTAATCCAAGAGGTTAAGAACGAGATTGGCACGGGCCACTCTGACCCTTACAACCAGGCTAGCCTTGCATATTGGAGGTACTGGTCTGGGGGTAAGTAAAATTGACCAAATGTGATTTTCACTGATGTTATCTTGGATAGAGGAAACACTCGTACGCCATTGTTACTGCCCAAGCATCATGTTAGCGATTGCGGATCCATGGATGTGTGTCCTCGGTGGCGTTTTTGTTCAGAAGGTGATCACACAACCTTTGACAGACTATGTCTGGCTTGGCGGCGATCCTTTTGATTCAACACGACAAGTTTCTGCGGTACAACTTTTCACAGCACTCAAATCAGCAATTTCAAGCCTCGACAAATACTACAGAGCCCTTGCACAGGATCTGCAGAGCTTGACTGTCAAGGAGACTGTTGGTCCCTTCCCCTTTATCATTAAATACGGAGCAGAGCAAATCAAGTTCACGTACTCGTCTCGCCTTGTTAGTGAATACCGATACAAGCTCCTGTTCAAGGCAACACTTGATGACATGCCCAATACTCAAATCGTCGTCAAATTTGCTGAACGGTACAACACGGATGCACATCGCTTGTTGGCCGCTGAAGGCCTAGCCCCGAAATTGTATTATTCCAGCACTGACGATAACGTGCGCTATGGCAAACGCTTCATGATAGTAATGGATTATGTCGAGCTGGAACCCCTTTCAGATTGCCTCACTAAGCATCAATATAAACATGTTGAGAGAGCAATCACGGTCCTTCATTCAAACCACATGGTCTTTGGTGATCTCAGGCCACCCAACATCCTTGTTGGAGGCAACACTGTCATGCTAGTTGACTTTGATTGGTGTGGAGAGGTAGGCAAAGGTCGTTACCCTCCTGAAATAAACCCTGAAGAAAGTATCGGCTGGCATCCTGATGTGGGACCAAATTGCCTTATGTCTCCTGATCATGCTGCACAAACTAGATCCAGATTTGTAACTTAAACTTGAATACAAAGGTTGAGTGTTTTGGCCAAAGCTGGCAATGTACAATTTGGCAAGAGATCACACATGTCACTATCTGTTTCTCCAATGCGCACATTTTGTTCATATTCTATCAGATTGCCTGTAAACTCCATGGCGGGTAACAACACAAGTGCGTGGATTTGCACGAATTTCAGCAGTCACTATGCACGGCAAGTTGAGGCCTCTCGAAAGATGGATTCATTGAGACCTCAGATCAACTAGATGGTGTTCAACTTATTCTATCCAAAAGAATACGGCAGCCGAGTTGGCCAATAGATCCAACTCCAAATCAGGACGCCTATGAATGGGATTATTGGGATAGCCGAGTTGACGTTGGAAAAGTTTATCGTTAGTGCATAGTCTGGTGAGGAGTTTGTTGCTAATTATCAATGATATTTCTCCAAGAGTACGTTTCTTGTTCCTCCCTTCTTTCCTGACTTATCAGAATGCTGCAGTCGAGGCTGGAAGAATGACTATGGAAGCCGTCGCATACTCATTGCGCCGTGTCGTTTTTGGAATTCTCAAAACGCTCGTTATGCGAGCGTCGCAGAACAATCTGGATTTGACGTGTGAGATTAAAAATAATGTTCCTGATCAACTTATCGGAAATTCGTTGAGGTTGAGACAAGTAATTACAGATTTGGTCGGGGACGCGATCAAGCCTTACGCCCAGTAAAGTGACGAGGAAGGGACGTGTAGCGTTGGGGTGTAGGGGATTGAGGTTGGATGATCAAATGGTGACGGTTGAGTTTGCAGTAATGGATGCTGGGATTGTTGTTGATATCTTATTAGGAATATGGAGGCACAGGACTTAAATTGTCAATCTCAAAACGACTACTTAATGCAAGGCAAGATTGGAAGTACTGAAAGGGTCCAAATTCTTTTTCATCATTTCTTCACAAATACTGATATTGCCGATGGAAGCAGTTTCATTCAAGATGGCGCCGTTTTCAAACAAGTTTTACGGAGCGCTTGAGCGGCAAGTCCGAGACCAGATACAACACAAGCACTTCTGTGGCCACGTAACTCGACTTCATCACATACACCATCAGAAGAGATACATTGGAATGGACGACCGAGAGCAGGAGCTATACTTTGACTGAGAGAAATTTTGCCTGTATACAACAAATAGGCCCTTGGTCGGTGATGAGCGAGGTTTGGAGAGCAGATAACGAAGGTATCATCGAAGGGACGGGTACATCACCGCAAGGTGGAGCCTGTGAGTTTACCTGGATCGATAGGGCAGCGGTTTCGGTTTGTTGAGCAGGCTTCTCGCGCGCAGTGACAGCTTCCTTGTCTTATTTGGATTTGACATCACCCTCTGTTTGCCATCAACACTTGCGCACATCTGGTCTGTCCATTTGTTACTGGATACAGCTCTACATAAACTGCTTGGTATACTTGAACCACCTGCACATGTACTCTGTGGGCGACTCGCTGTATTCCATTGGGTGTGGGATACCAGGCGGGTGCGGCAGCAAGGTGATTGATCGTTGACTAAGACGCCTGTTTGTCTGACTTGGAGCAGCTGCATTCTGTCGCAACATCTCAGGTCGTATACAACGTTCTTTTGTTTACAACTTGAATAACATGACTGATAGCCTTGGCAGGATTATAAGACGCAAGAGGAATCCTCTGAAGCAATGAAAAGCCTTGCAAAGAATATCCAAGCGCTCTCTGGCCAGCTCAACAGGTTCATTTCAGACAAAATATTAGAGAGTTATGGAAGAAGTTGTCAACTTGATTCGGAGATGGTTTGAAATTTGGGTGTATATGTATCGATTCATTGTTGATACTCAAAAGGAGAAGGAATATTGTTCCCTGAATTTCAAGTCAGCTGAAGCCCGGCCAACAACGGCTTGGATCTCAGGGAGCAGGCCTCTTGCAGTCTGAGACTTCCTGTAAGAAGCCTGATAAACACTTCTTTAGGGCATGAATTCGATGAGTAACATCCCGTACGAATCTGGGAAATTCTGGTGATGTAGTGCATGTGTGAAATTTCATCATTTTACAATATTATTATGATAATGTGTCGCGACATCAATTCTTGCTGTCTCTTAACTTTTGGGACATGTGTTCACGTGTTTCTTGGTTTATGCAATGTAGACTGAATCAAAATACGCAAAAATCATAGCTTTGTGCGAGATCACCTACTGAAATAAATACTCCTTTCTCTCCGTGTTTCTTCACCCTAAGGGTAGTGTGTCCGGTGTCTGGGGGGGCGCCCATCTTGATTCCATCAAGTATTTGGAGGAAGCAGCAGTTCTATCTGTCGGTGTTATTCCGCCGCTACTTGTTTTCAAAGATCCATCTGCTGAGCTCTGTTATAAAGTACGTCTCATCTGGCTTCTACGGTCAATAGTAACTTACATCCTGTTTCCTTCCAAGGTAGAAATCTCAGTCGAATGTGCATAAAACTGTGACACTACCTGACTAATTGTTACTGTCACTTTTCCCTATAGACGGATCAAAGTTACATACCAGAATTTCTCCTGATGGCAACGGAGATGGATATAGGCTTACGATCTATTCTCCTCTACTACATGCTACTGAAGGCCTTATAATGAGATTCCCCCTGTATATAAGTCAAAGACAGTAGGAGTCCGAATTTGTCTTTCGAACGCTTCCGTCAAACAAAGCTTCGAGTGAAGTTGTAGATAAAGTATCTCATCATATTGATGGGGAAGGAAATCGACTACCTAGTAGAGAGGTGAATTCATGAACACTGCTTGCATGCGTGTGTGACATCATGATGTTACATTTGTTGCTACGGGAATTGCATTTTTTCCAAATTTCCTCAGACCGTAGAATAAGAGATTCATAATGCAGTTGATCCAGCTGATAGGGAATGATGTGACGTTACTGTAACAACTTCTCATTCATGACCATGACAACTAAGATCTGGTATCTCCTCCTTGACAATGAGAAAAAGTTACTTGGTACATGCTTTTCAGCAAAAGCCCCACATATTTACGGTCTGAAGAGAGCTATTGAGAAACAATATTCCCAACTGCATGTCAAAACTCATCATTTAGTCGTTTGGCGATGCAAGAAGCCATTGCTGTCCACCCAAAACAGGAAAGAGCTGCGGGAACATCTTTCAGAAATTGACCTTGGTAATAGAGAACAAGTCTTCAGGCTCACTAATGGGGCTAAGACAGCAGATCTTGAGCTTGGTGAAGACGAAGTATTGCTGGTCCAAGTTCTTGGTGCGATTTCAAAAT
>Ga0153950_1000853_pt1 | contig 13610 bp, 14 predicted proteins | sample TSNJ034MetaG_FD_104737 | JGI IMG/M metagenome (GOLD analysis project Ga0153950, IMG submission 104737) | Attine ant fungus gardens microbial communities from New Jersey, USA - TSNJ034 MetaG | ecosystem: Host-associated > Fungi > Mycelium > Unclassified | place: USA: New Jersey, Wharton State...
ATCCGAGCTACCCATAGAACAGCAAATTACAAGCAAGTTAACCGTAGGCTATCCCCGTGCTTTAGGCGGCTTCCAGCCGCCAGTCGAATCCACCGGCTTCCAGCCGGTGGTGGTTCAATTTATACTTATGGTTTCCTGTTTTTTAAACAGGAAACAGTATTAATCTTCCAAAAGGGCCCATGCCCGGTTGACTACACGCTTTGTGTTGGCCAGTATGATCCCCCCGTCTTGTCCAGGACGCGGCGTCACCTCCATAGAAAGCACCAGCGGGTCATCGGCGCGGAAGAACCCCTCCTCCTTCAGCACCCGGAAAAAATCGAGCAGTTCTTCGGTATCATTGGCGCTGTTCGGATACCCGAAACAGGGGTGTAAATCGCCGTAGCCGTCGCAGCCGGGCTGCACCACGGCGTTGCCGAAATGCAGGTGGGTGATATAGGGGCGCAGGGTTTGCACAACAAAGCGACTGGTCTCATAGGTTGTGGGGAAATGGGACAAGTCCGCCAACAGGCCAAAGTTGGAATGGGTTGTGCGCATATCGGCAGCAAACCGGGCAGCATAGGGGGCGGGGCCGATCAGGGACGCTTTGTCCATGTCGTAGTCGAACACCTCAAGCTCCACCATCATGTTTTTGGTATGAGCATGATCGCACACGGCGCGGGTTGTTTTTAACAACCGGGCGTAGGCTTGATCCTTGGTTTCGGCAGTCCACTTCCCACTGAGAAAAGCGATACCTTTTGCGCCGAAATATTCCGCCTCGTCCACTGCTTCTATCAGGGTGGCCTCGGCAGCCTTGCGTCCGGCTTCGTCCATATCATTGGGATTCAGCTTTGGTCCTAAAAGCCGGGGTTGGGCGCCATAGCAAACTTTCATGCGGCTTTGATCCAGAATGGCCTTGGCTTTGGTACGCGTGTTGTCATCCTTGACCTGGCCAATTTCAATCGCGTCAAAAAAATCGTCGCAGGCGAGGATATTCAAGCTGTCCAATAGATCGTACTGTGCGGGAGGATGGCTCATCCATTGAATGGTGCCAACCTGGAAATACTTGTGAATAGATTCTCTCATTATTTAATTGCCTCCTTTTTTGTCACCGCAATACGCATCAGGGCATAAAGGCTTTCATGTCTTTCACCCACTGTGCCACCAAAGCCTTGCCGTCCACCTCCCAGGCGAAATAACAGTTCGGCTCTCTGCCCCACAGGCCGTCGAAATCCACCACCGTTCGGCCCGGAGTCAATCCGCCCGTTTCAACATCGGCAGTAGCATGGACGGTTTTAAACCAGTCCGGGTTCACAAGATAGGCGGTGGCGGTCAGGTCGTTCAGGCCAATGCCTGTTTTTTTGCGGCCCGCCTCGTCGTCCGCCCTTACGCGCCTGACAATTTCGCCCTTGTCGTTGGTGATGATTCTCACCGCCCGGCGGCGGAACTCCATCATCCGAACCAAAAAATCCGCCGCTTGAGTTCCGCTGCTTTTAATTTCGTCCAGGTCCTCCCAGCGCTGCGTGACCTGGTTGCAGACATCAAGGCCAAGCTGCACCACCGGAATACCGGAATTATAAACGATTTGCGCCGCATGCGGGTCAACCGCCACATTGAAGCTGGCGCCGGGGCTGGCATTGCCGGGAACCCGCACGGCGCCGCCCATGAACAGGATTTGCTTGACGTGATCCTTGAACTGCGGATCAAGCAATATGGCCAGCGCCACATTCGTTATGGGCGCGAGAGCCAGGATGCTGACGGGTTCGGGGGATTCTCTGGCGATACGCGCCATCTCGGCCGGCGCGTATCCGGGAGCGGCGCTGCCTTTGGGCAACGGGAAGCCCGCATCGCCCAAGCCGTCTTCCCCGTGGATCCATGTGGCATCCTTTGCCGGTATGACGATAGGCTTCCAAGCGCCTTTGTACACGGGAATGTCGGTCCGCTTGCACACCTCCAATGTGCGCAGGGCATTGATGACGCATTTTTCCATACCGACATTACCGTGGGAAATGGTCAGGGCTTTGATATCGAATTTACCACAGGCTATCGCCCACATGATGGACGCGGCGTCGTCATCCCCCGGATCGGTATCTATAATCAACGGAATCAGTTTTTCTTCACTCATAATGCGATCCTGCCTTCCCTTATCTTTTTGAGGCTCCTCCGTAACAATTCCTTACGGCATGGCTTTCACGCGTTCCATAAACATTTTGACGGTTGCCTCATCCACCGGGTCATTCATATCACCGCTGGGCTTGGTTCCGTATCCGAACACGGTGCCGTCGGCCAGCGCCACTGTGTCAAGGGCATTCAATGTGACGCCGCTGCCCAGAATAATGGGCGTATCGGGCACAGCCTCCCGCACCAGCTTAATCCGGCCGGGGTCGGGGGGCACCGATGTTTCGGCGCCGGAGATGATGAGGGCGTCGGCCATACCGCGGCCCACCATTTCATGCGCGACGGTTTTCACATCCCGCTCCACCAGAGGGCCGGCGTGTTTTGAGTACAAATCGCAGAACAGCATTACGTTTTCGGCGCCGAGAGCCTTGCGATACCGCAGCGCCAGATGGGCTTCGCCGCTGATGAGGCCCTGGTCGGTGACCATAGCGTCGGTGAGGATGTTCAGGCGAATGAACTGCGCGTCGCACAAGAGGGCGATGGCGATAGCGCTCTTCCACGAGTTGCGCAGCACGTTGATTCCCATAGGGATTTGGGGATGTGCCTGACGGATCGCCAAAGCTGCGCGGGTCATAGCCGCAACAGTTTCAGGCTCCTGGGTAACAGGGTAGTAGGGATAATCCCCCAGGTTTTCGACGATGAGCGCCGAGATCCCGTTCTCCACCAGGATTTTGGCGTCATATAAGGCATGCTCGATCACCTTTTCCATACTGCCGCCGTAGTTTGGCGCGCCGGGCAGCGCAGGCAAATGCACCATACCCATGACAGGGCGCGCTGTTCCGAATACTTCCTTAATGCCGCTACGTTTCATACGTTTCTTCCTCTATATTTTCATGTACTAATCGTCATAGAACTTACCCATGCCGGCAGGCCCTCTGGACCGCTTTGTGTTGGCAAGGCAGATCAGCAGGGTAAATACATAGGGCATCATCATCAAAAGCTGTGCCGGTGTGTTGACGCCCTGGAACACAAACTGGAGGCAATCGAAAAAGCCGAAGAAGATGGATGCCAACGCCGATCCAATGGGATTTGAAGCGCCGAGATTATTGATGACCATGGCAACATAACCGCGCCCGGCCGTCATATCGATCGTGTAGCGGTTCATGCCTACCAACGACAGGAAAGTGCCGCCAAGACCGGCCATGAATCCACAAACAAGTACGCCGAAGTATTTGTAACGAACAGTGTTGATACCGACTGTGTTCGCCGCGACCGGATTTTCGCCCACCATGCGCAGCCGCAGGCCATAGGCGGTTTTGTACATGAACATCCAGCTTATGACAATCATGATAATACAGAAGAAAAAGTACACGCTTTGCTCTCCCAGGATATACCCGGCGACCGGAATTTTTGTCAGCCACTGGAAAGCGGGGTTCGCAGCCAGCTTGGTAAACGCTTCCGTTGGCGGGGAAAAGCCTTCTTCCTGCCACACCAGCTTGAGAAGCAGCGTTGCCATAGCCGTGCCCAGAAGATTTACGCTCATGCCCGAAAGCGTCGCGTTAACGCGGTACTTGATGTGCAAAACGCCATGAATGCAGGAGATTAGCATCGCGGCTGCCACACCGGCCAGTATCCCTACCCATTTATTGCCGCTGAAGTAGGCGCCGATGGTGGCAAAAATTGCGCCTGCCGCCATCATGCCCTCGCAGCCGAAAGCGGTGACGCCGCCCTGGGTTGAGAAAGAACAGCCGACCGTAGCCATCATCACCGGCACAGAAAGGCGGAGGGTGGAGGTGATGATCGAAATGACCATGTCATACGTCATATTTCTTTCCCCTTCACTTAGCGCCCGCGGCGCTGCCTGAAGCAGTACCTCGGTCGGCTATTTTTCTATAGATAAAACGGACAGGCTCGGTGATAATGGCGGGTGCGGCTACAAAGACAACCACCAACGCCTGCACCACATCCACAAATTCGTAGGGGATGCTGGTGCTCTGGTTCACCATGGTGGCGCCAGCTTTCAGAACGCCGAACAGCAGGGCCGACACAATGACGCCCAGCGGGTTGTGTCCGGCAAGCGCCGAGACCGGTATGCCCTGGAATCCAAGACCGTTTGAGACCGATTCGATGAACCTTTTGAAAATACCAAGTGCAAGCCCGCTGCCTGCAAGACCTGCCATGGCTCCGGATAACGCCAGTGCCAGCAGGTACATCCGTGAGCTGCTGATACCGGCCACCATGGAAGCGCGGGGATTGAGACCAACCGCTGTCATTTTGTAGCCCCATACCGTTTTCCGCTGCATCCAGTAAACAAGGATACACATCACAATAGCCACTATGAAAGCGGTGGTTAACTGGCTTTTGGGAACCAGCTTGATCAGCTCGGCCGTTTCTTTGATCTGTATTGTCTGCGCCGAGCCCACATTGGGCGGCTTCAGCGGGTCGTTGGAAAGATAGCTGGTGAAAAGGGTGATGATGCTGTTCATCATGATGCCGGTGATAACCTCCGGCGCGCCGAACTGCACCCTGAACCAGCCCATCAAGGTGCCGGCAAGGCCGCCGGCCACAGCGCCCGCCAGCATGGACACAACAACATGAACGCCGGCCGGCATGGGTATGTAAGCGCCTACCAGGGCCGACACAAGGGCTCCCATATAGAGCTGGCCCTCGAGGCCGGTGTTGACGATACCTACCTTGATTCCAATAGCGAAACCGAGACCGGTAAACATAATGGGGGTGGCCGTAGCCAAAGACAGCACAATACCCCGGGAAGAACCCAGAGACCCTTTGAAAATCGCCGCATAAACGTCGACGAAAGAATAGCCGCCGAGCGTAATAATAACGCCCCCGATGAGCAAGGCGGCGAGCAGGGCGGCGGCGCTGCGGCTAAAGATGGAAAACCTGCCGGAAAGCTTGCTCTTGCCGGTATTGCCGTTCATAATCGCGCCTCCTTGACAGCATCCGGCGACTGGCCTGTCATTAACAGGCCAAGCTGGATCTTTGAATACTTCTCAGGATCGCATTCCACCACGATTTCCCCTTCATACAGCACCATCAGACGGTCGCTCATCTGCACCACCTCATCGAGCTCGGCCGAAATGAGAAGCACCGCCTTGCCCTGATCGCGGAAGTTGAAGATTTGCTGGTGGATATACTCGATAGCGCCCACATCCAACCCGCGTGTGGGATGCGCCACAACCAGAATCTCCTGCGGGCGGTTGAGCACCCGCGCCATAATCACCTTCTGCTGGTTGCCGCCGGACAGGGAGCGCACAGGCGCTTCCACATCCGGCGCCTTAACCTGATAAAAATCCCTGCAATGCTCGGCATATCCCTTGATATCCTTCCAGCGCATCAGCTTGTTTTTACAGATGTCCGGATAGTCGTGGTAGCCTAGTATCAGGTTGCTCTTAATGCTCATATTACTGATTAGCCCCATAGTGGAACGGTCTTCGGGCACATGGCCCACACCGCTGTCTATGAATTCCCGGGCCTTGCCTGAGAGTCTTTCCCCGTTTAAGGTCAGCTCCATCGATTCCGGTGTAATCAGACCTGTGACAGCCTCCAAAAGCTGGGTTTGGCCGTTGCCCTCTATGCCGGCAAAGCCAAGAATCTCACCCTCGCGGATATCGAAAGAAATGTTTTTGATCTTTTCCACACCGCGGCTGTCCTTCACCACAAGATTTTTTACGCTGAACTTTACCGGGCCAATCTTTTGGGAGGGCTGGCGGCTGTCCATATTGATGAGCCTCCTGCCCACCATCATTTCGCTCAATTCCAGCGCATTGGTATCGGCCGGTACAACGTCGTCCCGTATCAGGCGGCCGTTTCGCAATACCATTACTCTGTCGGCCACATCCATCGTTTCCCGCAACTTATGTGTGATAATGACGATGCTGGTCCCCTGTTCGCGCAGGTTTTTGAGTGTGACAAACAGTTCGTCCACCTCATAAGGCGTCAATACGGCGGACGGTTCGTCCAGAATAAGAATTCTGGCGTCCCGGTACAGTGCTTTCAAAATCTCAACGCGCTGCTGCTCCCCCACCGAAAGGCTCTCCACCCTGGCAAAAGGATTAATATTGAAATTATATTTTTCAATGAGCTCCGCCACACGGCGACGGGCCGCTTTTTGATCGACAAAAACAGATTTTTTGCGCGGCTCTATGCCAGCGATGACGTTTTCCACCACAGTAAACGCGGGCACCAGCATGAAGTGCTGGTGAACCATACAGATGCCCATAGCGATCGCGTCGTTTGGATTGGTCAGGTTGACCCGCTTACCCTTGTAATAGATTTCACCCTCGTCGGGCATTTCCATGCCGTACAATATTTTCATCAACGTGGTTTTACCGGCGCCGTTTTCTCCCAGTAAAGAGACTATCTCCCCCTCCTCAAGCCGGAAGTCCACCTTGTCAAGCGCCGTGGTGCCGGGATACTGCTTTGTAATTTGGGGCATTTTAATCAGTTCCACGTTATTACCACCTTTTTCGAGGCGCGCCTGCGCAGCGCCTTGTCTTTCTGGCCGCGTGCCACCGCGGCCCTGCGGGTGGCCGGCCGGGCCGCGGTGAAAAAACTCAAATGCCATTCCGGAAAGCTTCTTGCGTCAATTATGCTTTGTACTGGTTCGCGGCTTTCCAGGCGTCCAGGTCGCTGACATCCTCCGGCATGGTGATCTTACCGGCGTGCACTTCTTCCCGGATTTCCTCAACGATATCCAGCAATTCTTGCGGGTATTCGATTTCAACGCCTTCAATGCTGACGTCACAATAGGCATTGGCGATGCCCAGCCGCTCGCCGCCGGGGATAAAGCTGCCCTCCACCACCGCCTTGATTTCATCGTACACTTCGTTTTCGGTCAGCTTTACAGAGGTGCACAGGCTGCATGTGGGGTCCAGACCGGCCATAGAGGTGGCGATAAAATAGCACCCGGCTTCAATAGCCGCTTCATTCAGGCCCAAGCTGCCACTGCCGCAGTTGCCGGTAATAATATCGGCGCCGCGGGCAACACCGCTCATGGCAATTTCTTTTGCCTTGACGGGATCCTGATAGCTGCCTACAATGTTATAAATGATCTCACAATCGGGGTTGACATACAGAACGCCGGCCATGTAGCCTGCCGCTCCGGCGCGGGATACGGGAGAATCCAATCCGCCGGCATATACGATAACGTTTTTGCCCGTGTTGGCGCGCGGGAAGCTTTCGGCATAGTCTCCACGGGTAACGAAACCGGATATAACGCCGGAAAGGAAGCCCTGCTCACCGTCGATGGTGGCATTGGAGCTGACGTTGTCCATCGGGGGATCCATTATGGCGTCAACCATAGAGTACTTCTGTTCGGGATAATCAGCGGCCACCATAGCCAGTGTTTCGGTATAATTGGCCCCCACGACAACAATGAGGTCAACATCGCCGCTGTCGGAGTAATTGCGTATCGCGGCGTCGGCCTCCGCGATATCCGCAGCTTGGGCATCCATAAGGTTGATACCGTAATCTTGAGCAGCCATCTGGCAGCCGAGCCATGCCTGATCGTTAAAGCCGTTGTCGCCGCGCTTGCTGGTTACAAGGGCAACGGTTATCGCGTCGCTGTTGCCGGCATCGCCGGCGCTCGCTTCGGGGGCGGATGTGCCGGCCTCGGGGCTGGCGGGGCCGGAAGCAGTCGTTGAAGCGCCACCGCCTCCACAAGCCGCCAGCGATAAAACCATGAGTGCCGCTACGATCAATGAGAAAATCTTTTTCATGTTCATGCTTATCAATCTCTCCTTTTTTACTCGTTAATAAACCTGTTTATCACAGATGGCAAAGCCATCAAGAACACAATTGAAACAGTTTATTTTCCGGCTATCGCCTTTTTACAGGCTTCTGCAACAGCGATGTCATCCAAGCCATATCGGGCCAGCAACGCGTCGTAAGCGCCGCTTTCGGTATGTTCGTCGTTTAAAGTGACAAACTCTACCGGCACACATTCCCCGGCCGCGACCAATGCCTGGCACACCGACGCGCACAAACCGCCGTAGCGGTTGTGTTCCTCTGCGACCACCAGCGCGCCGCTGCGCCTTGCCGCTTCAATGACAGCGTCTACATCCAAGGGTTTTACCGTGAACATATCCACAACACCCACATCCAGGCCGGCCTCCCGCAGCAGTTCCGCCGCGTTCACCGCTTGGCTCACCATCACGCCGCATGCGATAACGGTAACATCCTTACCGTTTAAAATGCGCTTTGCCCTGCCCAGCGTAAATTCGCCGCTTTCCTCATACAGCTTGGGCAGCGCTTCCCTTGAAAGGCGGATGTAGAACGGGCCCTTTGTTTCAATGGCGCTCCTTACCAGAAAATCGGTAACTACCTCGTCGCTTGCCACCGCCACCGTAAAGTTGGGCAATGCCATTGTAACAGCCAGATCGTCGATGGAGTGGTGGGTCGGCCCGTCGTAGGAATCAGACAGGCCGCCGTAAGCTCCGATAAATTTCACATTCAAATTATTATAGGAGGCCAGAGCCCGCATGGACAAAAGGCCGTTTGATGTGGTAAAGGTGGCGAAAGTATTGGTAAACGCGATCTTTCCCGCTGACGCAAAGCCACAGGCCATAGCGTTCATATTGGCTTCCGCGATCCCGACATTGAAAAAGCGGTCGGGACATTCCCTGCCAAACAGCCCGCTTTTGGTAGAGCTGGATACGTCGGCGTCCAACACAACCACATCGGCATTGTCTTTTCCGTACTTTACCAGCGCAGCGCCATAGGCGTCACGAATGCTGAGCGCCATCTCACGCACCTCCCAATTCGGACATGGCCTGCTTGTATTGTTCTTCTCCGATGGGGCTGCCATGCCATATGTTCTTGCCCTCCATGAAGGAAACGCCTTTTCCTTTGACGGTTTTTGCAATAATGACGGTAAGTACACCTTTCGTTTTCTTTGCTGTATCAATGGCGTTTGAAACCGCCGCAATGTCGTGCCCGTCCACTGTCAGCACGTTGGCGCCAAAAGCGGTAAGCTTATCCTTCAGGCTTCCGGCCGGCATGATTTCATCACAGGCGCCGTCCAGTTGGACGCCGTTATAGTCTATAATGGGAATCAAGTTGTCCGCCTTGAATTTGGCGGCGGACATCAAGCCTTCCCATACTGTTCCTTCGTTCAGCTCCCCATCCCCCAATACGGCATAGGTATAGGCGCCTGTTCCATCCATCCGCTGCGCCAATGCAATGCCCATCGCGGCCGAAAGGCCAATGCCGAGGGGTCCGGAGGCCAGGTCCACACCCGGAGTTGCTTTGGCGCTTGGGTGTCCCTGCAGGATGCTGCCGCATTGGCGAAAATTTTTGCATTCATCCTTGTCGAAAAAACCTTTTTCAGCTAAAATACGGTATAGCATGGGGGCGGCATGTCCCTTGCAGAGCACTACCCTGTCCCGTTCCTTCCATGCGGGGTCTTCGGGCTTTACCCGCGCATGGATGAAATAGATGGCGGTAAGGATCTCCACCACCGACAGCGAACCACCCGGATGCCCTGTCTGCACGCTGAACAGTGTTTCTATCAGGTCCCTGCGAAACTGCGCCGCCAGCGCGTTCAATTCTTCTATTTTATACTGCATGGAGAACGCTCCTTTCGCCTTAACGGTCAAGCTCCGTTGAACTGCCGCACCATTGGCAGGATATATTCGGCGGCCTGTTTTGCCGCGGCGTCAGGGTCGGGCTCCGGCAATATCTCAATGGACACCCAGCCGTCATATCCTCCGGTTTTCAAGGCGGCAAACACCTCCTGAAAATCAAGGTGCCCCCAGCCCGGCGCCCAACGGTTTGAATCAGCCAGATGGATATATTTCACCAAAGGCGCGTTTTCGATGAGCGCCTCCCCGATCCGCGCGTCTTCAATATTCATGTGAAACACATCCGGCATGATGCCTGTGTTAGAGGAAGCAACCTGCTTCAACAGCGCCGCACACTGATCCATATTGTTGATAAAGTTGATCTCATAGCGGTTCACAGGTTCAATAATAATGGTTACGCCGTTTCTCTCGGCCAAAGGCAGCAATTGCGCCAAAGAATCCAAAAAGAGCGCGGCAGCCTCTTGCCCGGTTTGACGTTCCGCAATAAAGCCCCGGACCCGGCCAAGGTTTACCATGCCGCCGAATTCGGCAGCCAGCTCCACCAAACCGCCGAGAACCCGGACGGCTTCCTTTCTCCGACAGGTATCCGGATTGGTGAGATAGAGGTTCAGATCGGCAAAAACCTGCCCGGTGCTGATGCAACTGACCTCCAGGGAATAGCGCGCCAGCAGCGTCCGCAGCGCGGCAACATCCACATCTTCTTTGGTTCTCAGCGCGAGCTCCACCCCGTGGTAGCCATAGTCAGCCGCTTTTTTCATCGATTCCGCAAAACCGCGCCACACGACAAATGCGGAGGGACCCGCTTTTGAATCGGCAATAGCAACGGAGAGCTTCATGTCGGTCCTCCTTTCGGCATTCAGGATTTTTCCGGTTAATCCGCCTGTTCGCCCAAGTCAATATCCTGTGGAGGCTGGAAGTCATTCCCCGTTATCATTGCTGCTTCTCCAAGCCGGATCATCTCAAGGGAAATGTTGTGCCGTCCGCCCTCATACTCGTTTGTAAGCCAGGCTTCCAGTATATCCATAATTTCAAATGGACCTGTGATTTTTCCGCCAAGGCAGAGGACATTGGAGTCATTGTGGCGCCTTGTCATCATTGCCATGTAATGGCTGGTGCAGACCGACGCCCGCACACCCTTGAATTTATTGGCCATAAGACTCATGCCGATACCGGTTGAGCAAATCAGGATACCGCCGTCGGCCTCCTTTTTGGCAACCGCGTTCGCTACTTTGGCGGCATAATAGGGATACCGCACAATATCATCCGTATCGGTACCCACGTTCATCACTTCAAAGCCGTGCTGCCGCAGGTACTGCACAATCATGTTTTTCGTCTCCACACCGCCGTGGTCGTTACCAATATAGATTTTTTTTAACATGTCCGCCCCCAAATATCCGGCTCATCGCCCTTATACTATTTCTTGGTGTCATTCTTTAACAGGACCCACGCTTTTGCGAAGCACAACATACGTCGGCAAGGTCAGGTGCTCTCCCTGAAAATCGACCTGCGCGCCGCAAGCCACACTGCGCTCCTCCAGCCTCCGCAACAGCATCTCAACACTCCGGACCCCCAGATCATACTTGGGCTGGTTGATCGTAGTCAACGTTGGCGTACATAATTTGGATATTTCGATGTTGTCATACCCGATCACCGACACATCTTCAGGAACGGAAAACCCCATTTCCTGCAAAGCCTTTATGCAGCCGATGGCCATCATGTCATTGGCTGCAAATATTGCCGTAGGCGGATTGCCGAGAGCCATAAACACCTTTGCAGCCTTATATCCGCAGCTCCAACTGTAATCGCCTTTTATCACATAATTCGAACGGAACTCGATATTGTGCCCGGTGATAAACTTCAAGTAAGCGTCGTATCGCACGGTACTGCTTAATGATTCCATCATGCCGCTGATGAACGCGATCTGCTCATGGCCATAATCGTACAAAAGCGCCATGCCTTTGAGAAATCCACCGTAATCATCCACGTTCAGAACACTGTAACCGGCTTTTTGCGGCATATCCGCGTCCACCTGTATTACAGCGATTTGGTCATTGATTTGTTTGATCTCATCTTCGCTCAGTTGAGATTTGGCGATAATCAATCCATGAACATTCTTTGTGATTAACGATTCTATATAGGCGCGCTCTTTATCTTGCGCCCTGTCATTATTGCAAAGGAAAACCTGCAAGCCAGCCTTATTGGCGGCATCCTCCACCCCACGCGCCAGCTCCGGGTAAAACGGGTTGTTAATATCCGGTATGATCAGGGCAATATCATTGGAGCTCTTTGTTTTTAGGGTACGGGCCACCATATTGGCCTTAAAATTAATCTCCTCAACCGCTTTCAGGACGCGCTCCCGGTTCTCCTGCCGAACAGAAGCCCTGTTATTTAATACATTCGACACGGTCCCCAGCGAAACACCGGCCCGTTTTGCGACGTCCTTCATTGTAGACATAAAAGAACCTCTCGCAAACCTTAATGAAACGTTACATTCGTAATGACTTGATAGTAACTTCCAAAATAGAAATTGTCAATATATAAAAAGCATTTTTAGGGCAACTCACAGTTTATGGTGTTAACTATTGTGCAACGATCCAAAATAATCGTAAATAGATGTTATTTATCTGCGATTCATGTATAATATAGTAGTATTATATCGAAATTAACATTATTTTATTATGGCGTGATACGACAATAAATTCACATAATAATCAGCTATATTTCGTATTGACAGCTATAAATTTGCATGTTATTTTAGTTGTAGGATGACCAAAGAATGAAATATCTTGAGGGAGTGAACCATAATGATTGGTATAATTGGCGGAACCGGTTTTTATAATGTGGATCTCTTTGGTGAAAGTAAAAAAATGAATATACATACCGAATACGGCGATGTGGATATGCTGAAAGGTAGTTATCAGGGCAAGGATATCGTCTTTTTGCCTCGTCATGGATTCAAGCATGACCGTTTGGCCTACGAAATCACTCATCAAGCAAACATCGACGCGTTCCGGCAATTGGGAGTCAAGCGCATTTTAACTACTGTTGCGGCCGGAGGGATCAGCGAACGCTGCAAAGCCGGCGATTTTGTGTTGCTGGATCAGTTTGTGAATTGGCACACGACGCATTACACTTTTGGTAATATGTCGCTGGATATGACGGAACCCTATTGCTCCGAGCTGCGCGGCCTTTTTATTCAGGAAGCAAAAAAGCTCGGTTATCCATTGCATGAAACCGGCAATTATTTTTCTTTTGACGGGCCGCGCTATGAAACAGCCGCCGAGATCCGTGCCTTTAAAATGCTTGGGGCGGATGTGGTGGGCATGACGAACGCGCCCGAAGCGACATTGGCTCGTGAAGCCGGAATCTGCTATTCCGCCGTTGTGATCGTTACCAACAAGGCGGCCGGCCTTTCCAGCGATGAACCCGACCTGAAAGCCCACGGAAATATGGTCAAAAAGAACAGCGAAAAGCTGCAAAAGCTCATTTGCGCCGTAGCTGCGGCGATCCCTGAGCGGCGGCATTGCCGATGCCAGGAGTGGTATGGCCGCGCCGCCGCGGCAAGAAGCAAATAAATTTTCCCCGCCGCAATCACTAAACTTGACCCACAGAATTAAGGTAAGTAATCTCGATAAGCAATCAAGGTGTAAAGCTTCATCATACCGATCCAGATAACTTTCAGCCCGGAAGGCCCGTCACTCTTGCTTCCCTGAAACCCGCCTAACATAGCGATATATTTTACTGCGTCACTATAGTCGAGGCTAATTGAAAGCATGAGCCAAAGTGTCCCAAAAGGAATCGAACATGTGCATATGCAAACGTAAAGAGTACATGAAGCAAAAGCAGCAAATTGTCAACACGTTGTTCGAGCAAAACGCTCAGTAATTTCTACTTTTACAGGCATTCCCTCACTGC
>Ga0153950_1000854_pt1 | contig 13604 bp, 15 predicted proteins | sample TSNJ034MetaG_FD_104737 | JGI IMG/M metagenome (GOLD analysis project Ga0153950, IMG submission 104737) | Attine ant fungus gardens microbial communities from New Jersey, USA - TSNJ034 MetaG | ecosystem: Host-associated > Fungi > Mycelium > Unclassified | place: USA: New Jersey, Wharton State...
ATGGTCATGATGACACCCTTCTTCCATTTCGTTGGCGGTGACTACCTCCTCTTCCAGGCCTGGAAGCCCACCTCCGGAGGTGCAACTGCTGGAGCTTGTATCGGTCTCTTCTTCTTCGCTCTCTTTGACAGATGGGTGAATGCAGTTTCTCCTGTGATTCAACTTCACTTGAGGCGAAGGTTCTTTGGCTCCCAATCCAACTCTTTTTTGCCTTGCTTACGCTGAGGTCCTGCAGAACTTTGCGAAACATGCCTATTCAATTGTCAGGAAGCACTGGTTCTTGTCGGTCTGGTTCAGATGCCGCAGAAAAATTACCACCAGCCAAGAAATCGAACTCATTTCCAAAACGCACATTTCCTCCTTTCATGGCCGCAGTTGATGTTCCCCGGGGGATTTTGTATGCCTTCCAGAGACTACTGGGATTTGGCCTCATGTTGTCTGTTATGTAAGGTCATTACCTGTCGGTCTAGAAGGTCTTTGACATTGTCGTTTAGGACGTTCAATGCCGGATATATCATCTCAATCCTCGTAGGGCTGGGTTTGGGAGAGATTCTCTTTGGCAGAATTTCTGCCGTAGTTCCGAAACACGATCATTGAAATTACTGTTCGATCACAAAACATGTATTATTATTATCATTTTTCTGAAAGTCTATTCTTCACATGAAACTTTGCATCTGACCTTGCCTTAAAGCGAGAACAGCGAGAAGAACTAAACAGGGTATATAGGTATATTAGAAAAATGGTCGTCTTGTCAACGGGTCAACGGATCGGCAAAGTAAATCATGTTGGTGTTGCCTCGATGTTGCCTCGATGTGGATGTCAGGATACCATTCTCATTTTGAACGGTTGAAAAAGGCTTTTTGACCTTGTAGCTACATTGATCGAATAAAATCCTAAATGACACCATGTTCACTCTGGCCTGGCATCTGGCTTGGCTTGACTGTGGCGCTACGCTCAATCTTCTCTGTCCTATGTTGTTGATGCTTTTTCGATTACTCAATTATCCGCGGTTTACCCGGAGTTAACGACTCTGTGGTGGCTATCACACATACCCAGTTTCAATGACCTCCCTTGCACAAAATCTTGTCAGAATCTCAATAACATGTCTGTCGGATTCCTGAGGACACGCTGGGCGAGGATACGCTAGGTGAATGTCTTATTCTTCTGGAAACCTTTCCGGTGCCAACATCACGAGTGTCGTCGATGATCTTACAAGTATATCTGTCATTGGGAAGCGCCTGTCTGTGACTAATATTTGATAGAATAATCTGACATCCTCTCCAATGTTGCATACTGATATCAATTTTCACTGACATGACTATTAGATCAGCTTCAGTTCAGCCGGGCTACCCCGATCTGTTCTGGAGCAGGAATTGTTAAATCCTGCCGTTCTTTCTACCTTGCCGGGATGATGCAAGCGTCTGAGTAACACGTTTTTCGTGATGATTCGGATTGCCTTAAGCAGATGAAACTTGTCCACACGATTCTAATGCAAAGCTGACCATTTGCTCTCCGCTTCGTGGGGGCCTTGATCCCCTTTGTGAGGACATGATTTATGGGGAAATATAACCGTAATCCGTTGGTGAGATGGTTTGAATTATAACAGGTTTCTAGATTTAGGAGTTTCTCTTCGAGATCGGTCTGAACACCGTTGGCTACTAACGAAAATTGCAAGAACTTCCTAAACTTCGTATCAGCGTCCTCAACTTTTGGCCGTGATGCCAGAACATCCGGATCGATCATCGAAGAGCTTATGGTAACCGGCATCAGAAATCAACTAAAGATAGTTGATTCCTCCTTTGGTTCGGCATACAAAGTTCGGAAAAAAACTTTTTCGCCTCTAGGTTCTGCCAGGGCATCAAGACTATAAAGCACCTTCTCGATTCTTATCAGTCTGACCAGGGCACACAGCTTATCATGAAGACCATACTTCCTACACTGGTTTCTCTCGTTTGTGCCGTATTCGTGAATGCACATTTCCAGATCGCTTTCCCAACTCCTCGCGGCCCATTTGTGGAAGACAAGGAGCCGAATTTCTGTGGTATAGGATTGACCATATCCTTGATGTTATGCTGATAGTTGCTTACCATGAGTGCATTAGATGGCTTCACGAATGTTACTACGAACCGGACTGCATTTCCTCTCAGCCAAGGTTTCATCTCCCTGAACTCCGGACACCCTCAGTGGTCCGGTAAGTCAACCCCGCTAAGATATGCTGTCACATTGAATCCAAACTTACTTTCAGCTGCTTTCTACATTGCGAATACTACGAATCCGAATAGCTTCAGTGACTTTTCGCAAGTCAACTCCTTTTTCCAACTTCAAGGAGAGGGTTCTTTTTGTATTCCGCTCGACCTTGCGACGTCCAACTTCACGGGTCTACACAACGGACAAAACATTACAATTCAAGTAGGTTGCAGAGTCTTGACAACGAAAAGTAGCGCTTACAAGTCATTGAACAGATGTTGTACGACGGAGGGGATGGCAACTTGTTCCAAGTATGTGTTCTAATCTGCTCATCCTTCCTTACTCATGTTCGCGATAGTGTTCTGATGTTACCTTGACGAATGATACTTCTAGTATCAGCTCTGTGTCATGCACAAACTCAACTTCGACGGACACAAGCTCAACTCAATCCGGTGCTCTGGGAGTGGCTACTCTTTCTGACATTAAGCATCTTTTGGCGATAGTCTCGTTGATTCCTCTTATCTTGTAGATTGTTTGACATTCCTGTTGAGTTCATACTTCAATGCCTTATGAGCCTGGTTCTGTAAATGCACAAGCTGAGTTCGGGCCGAAGATTAGTCATTTTGCCAACTTGCAAATCAGCATTTCCCTTGCTAAAATCCGTTGTAACTGCCTGTACTTCCCTTAGCGCTGAGCGCTTATATGCACTGGGCTTTTATTCCGAGGACTACAGCTGGGCTGGGCTGGGCTCATATATCCTATGATCGCGGGATTAGTGGCTGTGTGCAGGAGACGAATCAGTTCTGCCGAAATCATTACTGTGCACTGGAGCGCCGCTTAGACCCCTGCTAAGTACGATCCTGGAGCTTCCTCGAAGGCTTTTTGAACTCTCCAAACATCTGTTGCATCCGGAGCCTGCAGTGATGTTGACTATCTCTGTTTTTATTTCTCTTCAAATCTTGGCTATCCGCAGTTCATATTCCGGTTCCGAACAGTCTTATCAATCGCAGGTGAGTAAAGGTTGTACTTGCTGTGATGCCGCAGATGACGGCTCCCGGCACGCAGCCACTTTACAGTCGCGTTTCGTCGTCAAAAATAAACCTATATAAGTTCTTGCAACAAGATGTTCGAATCTATTCAGAATCTTGCCTGTCACATAACCCATCTCACACTCGCTGGACCCATGTTTTTCAATTGTCGGAGAAAGGAACAATCATGGGAGGTGGTGGATTGCAGGACAGTAGAACCGGTTCCGACCTATGAAGATGGTGATGGTGAGTCACCGCTGTTGAGCTGAACATCTGTCCTCTGACAGGTGTTCCCAGGCTTGGATGTACTTTGTGTTAGTGAGACGGAAACTCGCGGCACTTACGTATTCGATATACGTTCTCGAACGGAACATTATGGGCATCATCTTGGGAGGCTTGTGATTTTTGCGCAGCAACAACTACTTCGAGAGGTCAAAAAGAGAGGATTTGATGTCCTCCTAACAGAGGGGTACGGGAATCGTCGACCTGAAATTAATTACCCTGACGGAGCGCTTTATTTCCGCAGATGGACGCTTACGCTTCTGCGAAAAGGGAAACATCAACGTGCAGAAGTGCAATATATTGCCCGAGGTCAGTGCCGGGGAACCTTGTGCCACGGAATTTGATGTTCATGGTCTCCTCCCAGCCGCAAAAATCGGAAATCCTCACAGACACTATCGGCCGCCTCCCTTTATGGAAGTCTTATATTCGGTGCATTAGGGCATCTAATTGTATTTTTCTTCTGGTTCTTTATCTTCATTTCTGTGATTCTTGAAAGGCAGCCAACCAAGTCTTAGTTTATTTATTGATATATCAGCAAATTGATTACGAATATAATCTTATTAGTACTTTTGCGAGGACCAATGAAAGTCTCTAGGAGGATCGAGTCCGGGGTGCATTGCCTAAGGAGTTTCAAGTACCTGAAAATCAGATGTGGGAATTACTTTTGGCAAAAATGCTGATGTCGTCAGTGTTTCGTCAGTGTTTGCCGGAAGTATTTTCCTGTGTTGCGCCATATGGATATTTATATGGATGTTCATTTGTGGCCTCATGAACTATTTATTGCAACTTCATCGGCATCCGCTGACAGTTGTTCATGTACGCAAAAAAAATACTATATATAGTGTTGTTTGTCTGTATCTAGTCCTTGTCAATTCTGCTTGATGGGCGCATTGCATATCCGGTCCATGACTATGTTAGACATCCATTAGTTGGGTTCGGAAGGAGAGACTGATCCATTAGTCACTGACCTCATCATAAAGGGCAACATTCTTAACACCTATTAAACGTAGACCTAACCATAAGACAGCAGCTGTCATGCCGCTGCCACAGGTTGTGACAACAGATTTTCTGCCCTCGATGATCATATTAGCCTGCTCGACGCCGACGGCGGCTTCCAGTGTATCCTTTAAAGCACTTTCGGGAAGGAAAGTAGTGTATTCTGAGCCATCAGCTTCGCTGATCTGCTTCTGGAGAAAGATGTTGAATGGTAGTGAAAACGAGTTAGGAATATGACCAGAAGAAAGACCGGGACGAGGTTCTGGGGCTGCACCGGTAAACCTGAAATGGCATATGATTAAAACTGGCACGCAAAGCTAAATCCATCCAAATCGTTCACCTTTCCTTTGATCGAGCATCTAGAACAAGCTCCGAGGCCTCAGTGGAGATATCAAGCGAAGAGTTTGAAACCATTTGTTCGTAGTCTATTTGCGCATGAGCATCCAAACATTTGAGTAATTATACCGGTCACTGACCTCGAATGCTTTGTTGGTCGAAATTGGGTATGGAATACATTGTGCTATGCTGTTGGGGCTTCCCAGTTTCTATCTTCAAACCTTCATCTTTCCATCGTGGTAGACCTCCATTCAGGACACTCGACCTGTCATGCCCAAATGCACGGAACATGAATAGCGCTCTCGGGGAAGAAAAGATGCCGTGTGTGTCGTAGATCACAACATGAGTGGAGTGGGTGATGCCATATTGTCCTTGGAGAATGAGGATATAAGTAACCTTTCAAGCTACGTCTCTGACATTCTTACCACATGCCTTAGCGAAAGCTTGCGGGTCCGGCATCATGTGCTTAAGACCAAGCGGATGGGGACTTGCAACTTCGTCCAGATCCAAGAATTGAGCTCCTGGGATCCGTTCCTTGAGGTATTCCGCTTGACCATTGCGAGGAGAGTTTGGCATAAACCAGGATGCATCTAGAAAGACTACATCTTTCTCTGTATTCCTCAGATCTATGCATTGGCCGGGATCTACGAGTAATCTCCCTGACCGGCATGGTGGCAAGTTTCTTGTTCGTAATATTTTGGAAAAATCCTGACGGAGCACCGAGGTCATTACGTTTGAGATTAACCAACCATTGATAGAACCGGGACCCCCTAGACAAAATATGACTAAATACAACTAGCCTTATTCCCTCAAATCTCCATTTCTCCCTTACGTCCGATGCCGTCAGACCAGAGTACTTGGCTTGTTTCAGTGCCTCAGGATGGCGACTCCGAAGGTCTTATAGAAGAGATTACCCGGAGGCTGACCTCGCAAGCGAGATCACCCTCGAGGAGGGTGGCACAATTGAACATCCCATCGTTCAAGGTTTGGAATAGGGGATCTCCCATCTATTTCTACTCACCTAGCATCCAGTAGACAGGAACTCTTGATTCTCTGATTCACCTTTCAGAGGACCTTTCCAAACAAGAGGCCTACTTCACAGCGACTGTCGCGAAGATCGTTGATACTCTGAGAAGCTTGCTGAATAACGATGCATCCAAACTATCTCAACATGTACTTGTCGACGAGCAGACCGTAGATGATTACTTGTTCAAGAATTGGGAGTGGAATGAAAGTCGTTACAGTATTCACAAGAGTTTACCCGCTATCGTTGACGTACTCAACAAGGTATGCTAATTTGTATCCTGTCCTCACACTCGTTATAAAAATTACTGGGATCAACTAGGAGACAGCCTCCATTGATAATGCGATGAAAATGAAGCTCAACAACTACAACCTCGTGAAAGGTTCTCTTACTCAATTGCAGCGAAAGCAGATGTGTGTGTTTTACTGTCCGTCACGAGCGATTAAGCTAATACTACAGGCAGGGGGGATCTCTCTGTTCGTTCACTTGTTGATGTTGTATCCGCACAAGACTTCATACCGGAGTCAGAATACATGGAATCCGTGCTAGTCGCAGTTCCAAGGTAATTCAAATTTTCTCTTTTATCTCTTTTGGATATTCAATCAGCCGCTAGAAATCTGGTCAAGGAGTGGAACAGTACCTATGAAAGGCTAGTACAGATGGTGGTGCCCCGATCTTCAAAGTATGCCTTAGGTGTCGTTGAGTATTTCTATACTCTCATCTTGATCACAGGATGATCCAATCAGACGATGAATTTACACTCTTTGTTGTTGTCATCTTCAAACGCGTTCACGATGAATTCGTTCAGAAATGCAGAGATCACAAGTAGGGCCTAATCTGCTTTCCAGTTTAACCATTGCCTAATCTTCCCAAGATTCATAGTTCGGGAATTTACGTTCTCTGAAGCAGAGATCCAGAAACAACAAGAGGAGCTTTATACAGCGAATTCGACAGAGAAAGAACTTTGGGTAGGCTTTTGAGCTTACTTGGAAGTCCTCGGGAAACACTGATATCACGTTAGACGGAACTTTTGCGTCTCTCACGCATCAACTTCTCTGAGGCGTTCCAACTTCTTGTACACCTCAAAGTTGTTCGTTTGTTTGTCGAGAGTGTCCTTCGATACGGTCTCCCCGCTAGTTACACAGGGTTGATCATCAAGGTAATGTATCACGCTTACACTAGTGCCCACAACAAGGAATTCTCACTTCCCCGATTTCTAGCCAGAGCCTCAGTCAATGAAGAAAACATTCAATGTGCTTCAAACTCAGTTCGCCTATCTCCGTCCTCGCTCGAATCAAAAGAGCCACGGGAAGCAAAGCATCAACGACGAATATGTGGGCGAGTATTCTGCCTTGATGGAGCAGGAGTTTTTCGACTTCGTATTGTTTGAGATTCCCTGGATTGTCTAATCTTCATTGCTATTTCATGACTTCTTCCTCCTCCTACCCTCCGGTGTGATGAAGCTCTTCCGATTTGAAGTATACACGATAATAAATTCGATTAGTAATAAGTATACCAAAGAACCAGCCCGTTGAATAGCTGAGTAGTCTAAGACCAGATACATGTACATGATATGATGGACATGAAATAAGGATGCTGGGGTAATGAAGGGGGAATATGAATGCGGGGGTGTATATACATACATGAAATGGTCACATATGTTGTCGAGTATGAGTAGGATACAAGCAGAGGGGCAGGGAAATCAGATGAAATGCAACCCGACGAGGAAAGACCAGAGCAACAAGACAAGAACCAAGGTAATGCGAAAGGAGGATTTGTGGAAAGGGCGAGCGTAGAGGCAGTAAAAAAGAAAAGAATCAATGAAGGGAAAGATATTAGCCCATTATTGAATTCAAAGAAACTACTGGAACATGGAGCGATGCTAGAAACGCAAGTAGGTAAATGGAAAATGTATCTGTATGAGACAACCTGCACATGTGGCATCAAATGCAATAAAAGCAGCATAAGATCTCTAGGAGACAATAACAGAAGGCCAGATCTACAATCCGAGGTTAGAAAGCATCTTTGAGACATCTTCCGAGTTATTATCCGGCGTTCGACCAGGTCTCTGACGAGTCGGTGAAGGACCAGATAATCTTGCAGCAGAGGGGACGATAGATGGAATACCGCTGGCAGTGATACACGAACCAACGATGCAACCAGCGGTTGGAGTCAAACTTGCTTGAGGAACGCCTGTTGAAGATGGCCCATACACACTCGGAAACGAAGGTGTAGTTCCAGAGATAGGACTGATATCGCCACACGTGTCATTACCCGCTGTTGAAGTCGTTGGTGAATCCGGCGGCACCATCCCAGAATTTGATTCAGTGATCTTTGAAAGCGAGTATGTAAGATCAAGCGATTGTGCTCTGTTTGTTAAGGAACGAGGTTTGAGTGACTGATCTTTGAGTTTGGCCTCGAGAAAAGAATCAGAACCACGTTTAAATGCATCTTCCATTGTATGTTTTGTACGGCTAGATACTCCAGAACCCTGAAGAATGTGGCCCGTGGAGTGATGATTCCCACGGCAAGACAAAAAACGACTTACAATTGGGGGTAGGGGTCCACTAGGTGACCAATAATCTATACCGCCTCCAGAAGGCCCAGAACCAAGGTAACTCGACTCTGAATGATTATGATCATCGAAGATGTAGGAGTTCACAGGAGAATGAAATAGTGCTTTGACATCGGGAGATGAGTTTGCAAGGCGGAGTCTCCGGTCGCCTATGAATTCAGACCTGTTAATGTCCATCGACTCTGCATAGGCTATGAAAAATTGAATATCCGGTGATGGAAGTTACTGAGGATAATTTCTTACCATGCCCACGAGTGCGAGCGGTCGATAGAACCTTGCTATCGAAATGAGGGAAGGCATCGGCGAAGGAGTCGCCACGCTTGTGGCCTTGTGACGTCGGGGAAGGATAGACATGAACTCCCAAATTTTGAAGGAATTGCTCCAACATCTCACGGGCCGCAATGAGGAAATCGGTGTTGCTACGTTGGCACCTGAACTTGAACGAGTAATCGATAGGCGTTTCAGAACTAGATGCGCCATTCGCCAGAAGTGTCTGTTTGAAATTCGGGATAATGGACACCTGTAGTTCGCACTTAGCACGCTCCACAAGGTCGATGAAATCAGGAGTGCTGCAAAGGCAAACGAGGTCAGAGTTCGGAGGGACGGCCATGTCTGCTTCAAAAGGCACATGATCCTATCAAGGAATGAATTGAACTTCACCAGATTGAGGTTGCGAGGGACATACTAGTAACATAGCGGCTGCGATCTGGACTTGACTCTCTGGACCATAAATGGTAACTACGTCAGATGCAGTCTCCTTGTCGGGGAACCGCACACGGGAATTGGTTTTCGTTTCAATATCATGAATGAAGATACCCTTCTCGCCCAATAGTATTCGATGGTATTTTCGAGGGATGGAGGCAGTCTCGTTCACAAAATCCTTGTCCTAGGCAGGCATCAGTCGACGTCCAAGAGTTGGAAGAGGAATGCAAACCTTGGGATTTACGAGTTCCATCACTGACTGTTTGAGATTCTCGAGATTGATCGCATTTTTGGCAGGAGTGCGGGCCACCACGTTATCGTCGTTATCGTTATAACCACCCAATGCCGCAAATTCCTCTGCATTCGAGAACTTGACATAAACACCATACTTTTTCATGATACGTTGGATACTCCGACCACCAACCCCGATTATGCGTTTGTGGTAGGCTTCAGGGACATGGAATGAGATTTCGGCAGGCAATTCCTCCTGGAGAAGTGACAGGCCCTGAAGAACGGAGCTATCGGGACTCGATATATCTATCAAGAAGTTGTAGTCATTAAATGTCTCAAACTTAATCTTGACGTTGGTAGTTTGCATAATTTTGTTTATTTTTCCGTTCTTTTTCCCGCTGATGAACTCCCGATGTTCGTTCGCCAGCTCAATCTGGAAACGGATCTCATGATGGAATGTCTAAGAAATTTATCAACATTAGACACTGATTTCAACTAACAATACTCGCCTTAACCATTTCTAAGTCTAGCACCATGTTTACAGCGGCACATACTTCGTGTTCTAGCCCGTGCATCTCAAAACACATACTTTTGAATACAGCCTCAGCACCAGTCGCAACGGATATTTGATTAAGAAGGGTAGTGACGTTAGATGGGTTTAGAGTAGCAGGTGGAAGGAGCGCATTAAATTGAATGGGCAATAACCAGAAAGACCCAACATAAGATTGACATGCCTAGACAGATGACGTAAATGTTGGTTCATGAGAGGGCTGCCACAACATACTAATTGCATAATGGATCTAATTGTGCGTTGAACGTTCACTTTTGAGTCGCCGAAGACAGACAAAAGGCTAGCAGAGCTTCCTAGGGAAGGAAACTGGATGAAAGTAGAGTTGTCACTCATGATTGATTTGAGATCTTCCGCACGGTCGGTAATCATCCAATCGAGCTTGCGCGGAAGAATTGCCGTATCTTTCGACAACGTGTTGTTACGCTGATAATATGTACGTGAAAACTTTTTCATGCACCATTAAAGGTATTACACACCTTGTTCAAAGAAACCTGATACAGCATATCTCGCGCCCGTTGCACACCAAAAAATTCGCCAGTGATCCAGATAGTATTGGGCCCCAGCGTCCCCGTTCCCGTCGGATCAGAGGCAAAGACTCCTTGTAGAGGAGAAGGAAAGTAGATATTTGTGGCCGTTTCTTCCTGGATAGTTTGGATTACATGCCGCTTCTTGCCCGCAATGATGGGATGCATTTTATGATCTATGTCGCAAATCTCAGCGTGAAGACCACTCTGGGATGAAAAGCGGCGTAAGAGACAGGTGATGATAGATAATTCATGACTCACCAGTTCATCCAGCATGACCAGCAGGCGGACGCGGGCAAGGTCTACTGCATCCTCCGTGCCAGTGATAACGAGTTCACAAACGCGTTCTGTTTCAAGACCTGACCAGCCGCCATTGAGGCTGATACCATCAGGGGGAGTACGGTTCACGGCGGAAAGAGGACTGTTGACAACGGCGATATGTGCGAGCGTCTCAGACGCAATATCATCCAAACGACGGCGGACTTCAGGCTTGAGGGTTGGTTTAGAAAAAGGAGAATCAAGGATCTCTGAGCGGGAGACTTTAATTGCGGCCCGATGCTGTCGAGGAGTCAAGAGAGATCTAAGAAAACTCTGACAGGAGACCTACCTGGATGGGACAGTCCTTGAGGATAAGACCTCTCGTGAGCATGACCTGCTGGTATGTGCCTGTGACGTGAAAATTGTAGGCCGTGCCATGGTCAACGGGATAGTAAGAAACATGGCAGCCATGGAGCTGCATGGCCATGACGACGAGTTTCTGAACTGCATCTGCGTCAGAGGTAAGATGCTCCGGCAGAAGGGGCGGTTTATATGGTTCATGGTGGTGGAAATCTCTAGAGGGAGCAGTGGACAGCATATGTCGCGACCGACGTGGATAGACAAAGGAGGTTGTGTAGGCATCCATCGTAGTGGTGAGGGTATGAGGAGGAAGGGTATTACTGATCAGTCTTTTTCGAAAAGGAGACAATATATAATCGCATTTTGTCTCACTTCAATGAAAAACATTTTTATTCCAAGTCCATGATAATAATTAACTACCGTCTGCATACTTTATCGCCTTGGATAGCAATTTATCTACCGGGCCATGCTGCTTGTAAATTATCCTCCTCCTGCTCCCGCATCTGCTCGTCCTGGAAGTCAAACAACTTGTAGTAGCATGCCAGCCCAGGCGTCGAGAAATGCTGATATGGATTCGATCGCTCCAGCTTTGCCCCACATCGGTAGCAAAAATGTTGCCCGCATTGCCAACATGTCATCTGCAATTATTAATTTCAGCCTCTTCATTCTTCTTCACTGACTCAACACCTACATGGTTACACCCTAAATTTTTTTCCACATGGATCTCGCACCCTGGGCAGGCCATCGTTGAGGCTTGTAGCCAGCGCTTATTTGCCAGCTCTTCCTCGTACAAGCGCACGAGGCGCTTGATACTATTTCGGCCGTATGTTTTTTCTATGTATTCGCGTTCTGACGATCCATCCTGGGCCGCCAGATACTCAAGGACGATCTTTTCCGAGTATGCGATCGGGCACTCAGTGATCGGCCCATGCCTAAGCTTTCTCAGCATTGCGTCGTTAGGCGGATGTTAAAATTGACTGCTTGCCATGTCCTCCGACAAAATGCACAGAATGTGAAGCCACATTTGGGGCACTGCCGAAATCGCTCCCATCCTGTCCCTTCCTCCGCGTCTGAAGGTTTGATTACGGGAGTTTGGCAATGTTCCAAGGGACAATGTAGGATAGATGGATCTACACCATGGTTAGTCCGCTTGTGAAGGTGTCCGTGGGTCCACTCGCCTCCTTCCAGATTTCTCTTTTCTCGAAGCCATCGCCAACGTTGCAGGTTGCCTTCCGAGACCACACGTGCAACTTCCTCTTCCTGAGCCTCCCGCCCCACTTTCACGCAATCTGGGTCAGCACAGCTCACTCGTCCTACGTCACCCTCTTCTATACATAATTTCCAGAAATCCTCGAGGCATGATCGACAGAAGACATGAGCACATGACAGCTGCAGACACTTTGATCCCTTCCGGCTTGTCAAACATATCGAACATAGATATGAGTTTTTCGTGAACTCGAGTGATTTTGATGACGTTTCATGTGCTTGTAATACTGATACCAGAGCATGTGGTGCCGTGTGATAAATTCTACAGGCGGTCAGTACTCTCTGGAGTCTTAATCGAAAGACATTACGGACAGAATAGTTTCATCATCTTCATGCCATAGCATGTCAAGCTCAGACAAAAACTCTCCCGTGCGGATGTACTCTATCCAGTTATAGAGAACACCTTCGCCGGCTCGCCATTGGCTCCTCAACTTGCTTTGGAGCTCTAATAAAGGTTTGGATAGCCAGGAATGGGTAGCACGAAGAGACAATATCCGAGGAGGAAAAGTAATTGGATATCCTTGGGGTAGAGACAGCTGTAATAGAAGTGGTGGCAATGTTGATAGCCTCACTGATTGGCTAGGCAACACCTTACTGCTACTTGACAAAATCTGTGGCTCGATTTTGACCAAACGTGTGCCATTAAATTCTACTGGGATCTCCAGTCTAAGCAACCCGTTGTTCGTCTGACTTGCTACGCATTCTGGATATATTGACTGTAGTAAGCAAATGAGAATGGTGCAGTAGATCTAAGAGAAGACACCTACCTCCAGTACCTCAAATTCCTCTTGTTGCATTCTGAGACATGTTTCCAACTCTACACTGTCTTCTGACATATCGTAAAAAGAGAGAAGTCTTATAATTGTCCGGAGTTGGGGCCGATTCACCTGCACCTATCTTAAGGTTAGGAGTCTTTTTTAAACGTTCTCTTCACATCTTCTGTACTGAATATCAACAACTGAACAAAAACAACTTATATGACGACGATTCAAGAGTTTATTCGTGCCTTGAAGGCGTCTTCGAATCCTCCTGTACCTGGAGGATGGACTAAGATTGAAATAGCTCGACATGCCTGGGACGACAACACTTTTTTCTTGCCGAGCAAGGCTCAAGTTATTGCTGACTGGCTCTTATCTACCTTCCTCAAGGACAAATTTCAATCAACGTGGGCACTGAGCATCTCTTGTTTCCGACTTCTACTCATCGATTTCATTAGGTCTACGAGCTCTATCTTTAATTCCAGTCATTGGGAATTACTTCTGGA
>Ga0153950_1000859_pt1 | contig 13576 bp, 16 predicted proteins | sample TSNJ034MetaG_FD_104737 | JGI IMG/M metagenome (GOLD analysis project Ga0153950, IMG submission 104737) | Attine ant fungus gardens microbial communities from New Jersey, USA - TSNJ034 MetaG | ecosystem: Host-associated > Fungi > Mycelium > Unclassified | place: USA: New Jersey, Wharton State...
ATTGTATAAATTATATTTTTTCCGCCGGTTATTTCCTATGACAACCATTATAATACCGGGAATCAGATAAATGAATACAGTCATAATGAAGGTTCTATTATCACCTGAGAATCCTACAGACAGCAATACTATGAATCCAAACAGGAAAAAAACTCCAAAACCAATCAGTCCCTTACCCGATCTTATTTGTTTACCATTTGCGTCTAACATATTCCTATCTCCTTTTTTCTTTCTATTATACTATTTTTTACGCTGATAGAAAAGCAGTAATATTCGCTATGTCACAGTATCACAGTTTCATGCAAGTTACTGTTCAGAGGGTAACATCCCGCGAAGCGCGTTACTGGTCACGGAGTGAACAGTAACTCAAGCAAATAATTGCGCCCCGCACAATTATTTGAACTCTATAATGGCCAGGGCAGGATGGAAGTATATAAGGTAATCCTGTGAGCGAACACATACCCCATATTTGTTTTTATAATATTTCAAAGCTTCCAGTAAAAACTCCTCTGTCACTTCCAGATAATCCGCCATATTGTAAAGATTATGACAGCCGCCTCGCTTATAACAGTCAATAAGACGCTGTAAACCGATAAGACGGTCAAAAGCAGCTATCCTGGCTTTGTATTCTTGTTTTCTGTTTTCGGTTTTATCCATATTTGACAGATCACCACTATTTACATAATAATGGGCTAATTCTTCTGCCAGCGTACATTTTTTCTCGGTTTCGGTTAAGTCTTGCCTTATTGCAATCCTGTCACCCTTTATCCTTCCATTATGGGCCAGCAGAGGTTTTTCTTTTGTTATCAAGCTGTTTGAATCAGCTTCGATCAATAAATCGTCATATGTCATATGTATCACCTCTATGTAATGATGTCTTGATACCACGATATTGTATACCGAGGTATATTACCAAAAATAAAGAGACATAAAACGGACTTAAATCAGAAATTTTCATCATCCATAATATTTTCGTCATGCTTAAGTAATTCCCCGGTGATTTCTATATCTGTTCTGATATGCGCCGCATTTACATATTGTGCCGCGTATTTTGGATAATATGTCAATTCTTCCACTCGTTTTGTGGCTTCTTTTTTGCCCAGATTATTCAAGTTATTATAATATTCAAGTATTTTAGGAGCCGGATTTTTTTCGGATATTCGTGCCATAGGGACATCGAAGCCCATCAGCCATGCTTCGCTTACATTTAAGGCAGAACTCAAAACAAATAATTTTTCCTGGTTTGGTTCTGCTTTACCGGATACATATTGGCTTAAGTCGGATTTATTCATTTTTACGTTATACTTGCGGCAATAGGGCATTGTTTTGTTCAGAATATCAATCTGCCGCAAATTGTTTGCTTCCATAAGGTATCTTAATCTGTTTGCTGTACTTTCTTTATTCATTTCAGCCTTACCTCACTTCGTTCATGATTATAATGCACTCGCCAAATGCTTCGTGCCTGACTCGCTGCTGCTATTATACCATATAAAGGCAGTTAGTTCAACAAAAAAAACATTTGTTAAAAAAACAAAACTTATGTATTGACTATTTCAATATACTGTGATATTATAATAAAAAGTTCAATGAATTGAACGGCATGACATAATGATTATAGTATGAAATTATTAAAAATGACTTTTAAAATACTATGTAACAGTAAGTATATTGTTTTGCATTTGCGGATTTAGGAACCAACTTTTTACCACAGAAGTTCAACATATTGAACGCTGTGATATTTGAAACTGAACGGTTATATAGATAGCAGCATTAACGTAACAGTTCAGCCATCCATTATCATGTTCAACGTAGTTGACCTTGCGAAATCAAAATGATATGTGCATCATTGTAACTGTTTAGCCACCAGGCGGAACTGTTACGCATTAATGGATTGGAGAGATACAATTATGAGTGAGGAAGCAGTGAAGGCATTAATTATAAAATACAAGCAGGAAAATCAAGAGTTTCTGAAGAAGCCAGAAGAAAGACACAAATGTGATATCAATCAATCGGGAAATCCTTATTTTTCCAATGAACTGTTGGTTTACCTGAAAGCCTCCTATTTATTTGATATTCATCCGGTCTTTGATTTGGGCAGTGCGGCGGCGAATGAAAGGATATCCGTTTTCCTGGGAGATAAGTTTGAACGAGTTTGTAAGGAGTTAAGTATTCAGGCATCACATACTGCGGCAGGCTGGCTTCATCTTTGGCCGGATATGGAGAAGGGATACCAGTATGCAGTTATCCCTTCAGAGCAAATGATTCCCATATGGAGTAAATCATTGTTAAGGACGCTGGCCGGAGTGATACGTCATTATCCGGATATTACAGAGGATGGTGGTCCGGTGGAGGTTTATGAATATTGGGATGACAGATTCTGTCAGGTATATGCTGCAGAAGCAGGGAAGCCATTGGAAAGCGCTCTGAAGCCATATGAAATATTCAAGGTTATTGACGGCTTTGACATTAATGGCAGAACCAATGAATTTGAGCATGAAGCCGGCGAGGTTCCTTTCTTTCCTTTTTATAACAATATAACCAGAAAAGGGGATATGGATTTTCTATGGCAATCCGGGAATCCGGACAATACCAGTCAGTATCCGCAGGAAGCCTGGAAGTTGATGCTGGAAATTAAGTCAAAGAGTCAGGAGACAGAATTCCGGCTTGGGTTCGGACAATTTATCCGTTGTGTGTGCCGTTTGCTTGCTATACAGATAAGAGACGAACGGCTCATACAGACCTGGACAAGATCCTGTGTATACAAATAATAAAGATTATATCCTGCCTTTTTCCGCAGGCATTAAAGAACGGTAACGACTCGCCATGAGAATAACTGGAAGAATTCAAATACCCGGAGAACGGGAATAAACATCTATGGAGGAGCGCAAATGGAGTGGATAAAAATAATACTGGAAAAATCAGCTGTAATGGAAGATGGAAAACCAGATGTAGAAGCCATCCTGAAGGTAATTGCAGCAGAGTTTCCCAAACATGCTGTTCCCAAGAAGGATTTCAACAATAAGGTGATGAAACTGAATGCTGCGAATGAAACAATAAAGGAACTGGAAGCTGCTGTTTTGCATCTTAAGAAAGAGTATGCACTGAAAGAGAGTTTAAAAGAGAGAGGCGCGTTGGACGCGGATTATATTATATACAGGCAGGGCGGCATTACTCAATTTTCTTTTGATGAAAAGGGCAGACCCATAGGCATGGATGAGTTGGCTGCACAGTGGAAAATGACAGCACCTTATTTGTTTCAGACAAAGCGTAAGGTAGATTACAAAGCATATGGAGGTAATATAGAAAAAGAATGATAAGTAAGGTCTATGAAAATATTGCTGCTGGGTTGAAGGCGGTAAGGGACTGCAGCATATATCAGGAAAAACGCCCGCAGAACCCTGAGAATCCTTCCTTCCTGATCAGCATGAATAACTGGAAATTTTCAAAAGGAATAAACGGCCGGTTAAAAAACAGCATCAGTCTGGATATCATGTATTTTCCGGAAAGTGTGGTACAAGCCAGAGAAGAATGCTGGCAGATGACACAAGAGATGAACCGGGGTTTTTGTATTAAGGATTTTAAGATTAAAAAACGGGATATAACCATAGAGGATGATGTGCTGCATTATAAATTTGAGGTGGACTGCCGGGAATGTGTCTCTGGGAGTGATCCGGACATGCAGTCCATCATACATAGAGAAAGGATTAAGGAGGATTAATATGGCAGGAACATGGGAATCACAAAATAAAATTTTACCGGGTGCCTATATCAACATCAGAACAAATGAACCGCTGTCAATAACCCCGGGTGACCGTGGGACCGTAGTAATATTGCAGGAAGTGAGTACAGGCAATGTCAACGATATTTATACTGTTACCGCATTGGAAAATGAATGGCTGAGAAATGCTGTCAGTACAGATAAAAAGCTGGCTGTGGAAGCACTGAAAAAAGCAAAAAAAGTGCTGGTTTATAAGCTGCCAGAAAATCATACACAGGAGCATGTGGAAGATGCACTTGTGAAGCTTAGGACAGTATCGTTCAATGTACTGTGTTATCCGTATGATGGTGATGAAAAAGACACAAATAAGACTGTAATTGCGTCTTTTATCAAGACGATGCGGGAAGAAGAAGGAATTAAGTGCCAGGCAGTGCTTGCCAATTACAGCGGGGATTCAGAAGGAATACTGAATGTGGTGCAAGGTATCGTTCTGTCGGACAACACCGAACTGACAGCGGCAGAAACCACTGCATGGGCAGCCGGTGCAGCAGCCGGTGCCGGCTTTGTTGTCTCCAATACAGGCGCAGCTTATGAAGGTGCAATTGATGTAATTCCAAGAATGACAAAAACCCAGATGGAAACTGCAATTTTATCAGGTCAGTTCATTTTTAAAGCGGATCAGGCACAGAATGTGACAGTGGTATATGATATCAACTCACTGACCACCTTCACTTCTGAAAAAGGAAGCTTTTTCAGAAAGAACCGCGTAATCCGCACAACGGACAGTATTGCAAACGATATCACCAGTATTTATGAAAGCAGCTATATTGGAAAAATCAGCAACAATGACGATGGACGGGCACTTTTAAAGGGTTCTCTGCTGGATTACTTTTCTACGCTGCAGGGTATGGGCGCAATACAGAATTACGATGCAGCTGATGTAATCGTGGAAGCCGGGAAGGATTCGGATGCGGTACTGGTAACCGTAGCAGTACAGCCTGTTGACAGTATTGAAAAAATATACATTACGGTGAATTTATCATAAGGAGGAGACGTCATGGCAAATCATACAAAAATTGCAGATCTGGTAACCGGAAATGAAGGAAGCGCCTATATAACAATGGATGGGCAGAACCGCTATTTCTTTGAACTTTCCAAAATTGAAAGCAGTATTGAATTTACAGTACTGGCCAAAAAGCTTTTAGGCCAGCGGATGAAACAGCATAAGGTTGCCGGTGCGGAAGGGAAAGGCAGCATGACGATTTACAATGTCAGTCCTGCGGCACTTGCTGTTTACCAGGGATATATCAAGACTGGAAAAACACCTCAGATTTCCATCCAGACCACCAATGAGGATGAATCCTCTACGATTGGCAGGAGAACAGTGGTAATGAGAAATGTAATCCTGGCCAAGGTACCGGTGGCAACACTGGATGACAGCAGTGAGGATTTAAGTACTACAGATGTGGATTTTACCTTTGACGATATTGATGATCTGGAAAGCTATGTGCTTCCGGAAAATTTAAGATAAGGGGACCAATTGAATATTTACAATGATTCCGCTTACGGGAGTAGGCGGGATGATTGTAATAATTAGGAAGAAAAGTGAGGATACAGTATGAGCAATATCAGTAGTTTAAGTGCATTTTTAAATCCCGTGGAAGTAGGGGAAAAGGAAGTGGTAATATCTGAAAGATTCATGGAGAATGGGAAGCCGGTTCCCTGGAAGATCCGTCCTGTAACCCAGGAAGAGAATAAGGCCATCATTAAGAAACATACCAAGAGAAATAAAAGAGGCGAACAGGAATTTGACCGTGTGGGTTATACGCTGGATCTCGCCATAGCAGGCATTGCATTTCCTGATTTGAATAATGCTGAACTGCAAAAGGGATATGGCGTAATCGGCCCGCAGAACCTTCTTTGCAAGATGCTCTATGTGGGCGAATATGGAAGACTTTCCCAGGAAGTTCAGCGCCTTTCCGGGCTGGAGGATGATATTAATGAGGACATTGAAGAAGTAAAAAACGAATAAAGCAGGGTGACAGCGAGTTTGTACTGGCACATTATGCCCTGCATAAACTCCATCTTCTTCCCTCCGTACTGGAACAGATGCCGCTGAAAGAGAAAGCATTTATCTATGGCAGTATAATAGTACGGAGTGAAGAAAAAAGGAAAGAAGCAGCAAAAATAAAATCGAAAGGGAGGTGATGAAATGCCTGCATTCAATGAAATGTTAAATGTGAGTGGTTTCAGCTCTCAAATGGAAAAGCTGGTAGTTGGAACAAATAAAGCAATCAGGTCTGTAACGCGTGCAATCGGATTAACCAATGATTTGGATTATTCACTTGGTAAAATAGCAATACAAAGTGATAAAGCAGCAGCAACAATAGAGAACCTTACTGGTAAAATAGATGATTTGGGTATACAGTCGAGTGGTGTAGAAAATGAAGTCGATAAGTTATTGGATTCCATGAAAAAGGTAATAGATTTAAGGGGTATGTTTGATTTTGTGTCTGAATCCTTTGATATGTCAAATTTTAGTAAGAATGTGGATTTGCAACTGCGATTTGCGTTAAAGAAGATAGGTGCGACGGAAGCTGCATTTGAAAGCTTGAAGGCTAAAGCTGCAGAAATACAAATAAAAACAGTATATAGTGATGAAGTCATGCTTTCTGGAGCATCTGTGCTGGCTTCCTATATTTCAGACTCTGACGCGATAGTACATCTGATGGACACATTGACAAATTATGCTGCGGGAATGTCTGGAGGCGGTAAAATTGATAGTCAGGAAATGGCTATGTATGCTGAACAAATGGGAAATATGTTAAATGGAGATGTGAATGGAGCGATGGTAAGCAATTTTGACATATCAGAATCTCAAAAAGAGATATTGAAAGCCGGTTCAGATATTGAAAAGGCTTTGGTATTGGATGAAGTTGTAAACCAGTCGTGGGTCGGACTGGCAGTAACCATGGCGGATTTACCTGAAAATAAAATCTCAAGAGTAAACAGTTTATTTGCTGATATGCGTGAAGAGCTTGGTGCAAGAATAACTTCCAGTATTATGGTCCTATACAGTAAGATTGCACAATATATGCCGCAGATTGAAAGCATAATGTTTGGAATTGGTGTTGCTATTAATTTTATTGTTCTTGTGCTTGCCACTATTGTTGATAAAGTGGGAAGAGCGGCAAGTTTTTTCACGGATAACTGGAGTTCAGTTGGACCTATTGTTCTGGGAGCGGCAGCGGCGCTGCTAACTTTTGCAATGGCTTTGTGGATCGTGAAGACTGCACAACTGGCGGTGGCTGTAACACAAAAAATCGTGGATTTGGTGCTTGGAACATCTCCGATAATACGGATAATCGCTCTGGTGGTTGGTTTGATTGTGCTATTGGCTTCCAAAGTGTACTCATTTATAAACAGTCTAAAAGAGGCGGCCGGTATATGTGCAAGTACAACCGGAATGATTGGAGGTACAATTGCAAGTGGAGTAGCCTTTATGACCAATATAATATTAAGTGTTGTAAACTTTATTATTGGTTGTGGAATTGATGTATATAATAAAATGGCTGATTTTGCCAATTTCTTAACACGTGTTTTCAAGCCGCCGGTCATTGCTATAGCAACTCTTTTTGCAGGATTATTTGAACGTATTACGGATTTGGTACTGTCAGCGGCAAATTTGATTGATAATGTATTTGGTACCAATCTGGCAGAAGGAATAGGAAATGCTTGTAATGCAATCTCTACAATGATAGCAGATTTTATTGAAGATGATCAGATTGAAGTCGTAAAAAAATTAGATGCCACAGATTATTATTTTGATATGATTGATAAAGATGCTGCATATAAGTTCGGATATGGTAAGGGAGCAGCTATTGAGGAAATGTTTACCGGTATTGGCGGCATGGATGGTCTGACTCTGGATGGCTCCGGATTTGATAGTTATTTTGACGACTTAGTACCGGATAGATATCTGGATGACATAGGAAGCAGCAGTAATCCCGCTGCCGTGGAGGGTACAGGAGCTGGCGGTGCAGTTACGGTCAATATGGCAGATGAAGACATTCAATATCTGCGTGATCTGGCTGAACGGGATTACATAGCCAAGATAGCAAACAATACCCTTGCGCCAAATATCAGGGTAGAATTCTCCGGACCCATTACAAAAGAAGTGGATGCATATCAATTGCTTGGGGTTGTGGAAGAAACTTTGGCGGAAGAAATTGCTGTCAGTGCAGAGGGGGAATGGTAATGGATTATGCAGTTTATTTTGAAAAGGACGGGAAGGTATACCACCTGCCGGTAAATCCGGAAGAAATTACCAGAACGAGCGGCATCTCAATAGAAAAATACCGTATGCTTGACGGGAATCAGATTGTTTTATCCGGCGGGAAAGAACTGGATGAAATATCCTTTGAAGCAGAATTCCCCTGTACGGAGAGAATCTATACAAATAAAGGTTTTCAGGACGCGGATACCTGGGAAGCTATTCTGCAGGAATGGCAGGTGAACCGGTCAATACTTCGGTTTATTGCAGTAAATGGTATTGGCAATGATATCAATAAGACGGTACTGCTGGATCAGATTACATATACCGAAAAAGCAGGAGAAGAAGGAGATAAATATATTTCCCTGAAGCTGGTGGAATATAAAGCACCTGCAATCAGATACGTATCAGTGGGAACTGTGAATGCGAATAAGGAAACCAGAAAAAATCCGGCAGTATCTGCAAATAAAACGCATACGGTGGTAAAAGGTGACACGCTTTGGGGAATTGCAAAAACTTACTACGGGAATGGAAGCCAGTATACAAGAATTTATCAGGCAAATTCTGCAAAGATAAAGAATCCGAGCCTTATATATCCAGGGCAGGTATTTACGATTCCGGCATAGGAGGTGGCATATTTGGAATTAATGGTAGAAACCGGCGGATATATTTATGATATAACCGGTATGTGCAGTAAGATAACCTGGACTGATAAGTTAAATGACGGAGCCGGTTACCTGGAATTCTCTTATATTTATGAAGGTATCCTGATTGAAAACGGAGCGCCGGTACGGCTGACTGATCACGACCAGTCTGTTGGGATATTTTATGGGATTGTATTCAAGGTAAGTATGGATGAAGACAAGGTGGTAAAGGTCAGGGCCTATGACCGGCTGCGTTATTGTAAAGCCAAAGACACGATTGTAATGGAGGGAGATACGCTGAATACGCTGGTTACTAAAATGTGCAGTTTCTTTCAGTTCCCGATTGGCGAAAATACAGGCAGCGGATATATACTTCCTGCCAATGTCCATACAGATAAGACCTGGCTGGATATTATTTACACCGGAATCTCGGATACCCTCTTGGGTACAGAACATTACTACTGTCTCAGAGATGAAAATGGCAGCATCAGCCTTCGTGATATGGCTGACCTGCAGCTGCCGCTTGTACTTGGAGATGGCAGTCTGGCATACAAATACAGTTATAGTGCTTCGATTGATGAGGAATTTTATAATCAGGTGAAACTGGTGTCCGCAAATGAAAAAACTGGAAAGGCAGATGTATACTTCCTGGCTGATTCTGATTCCGTTGAAAAGTATGGTTTACTGCAATATTATGATGTGCTTGATAATAATGTAGAGAATGCTAAAGCCAGGGATAAAGCAGAGAAGCTTTTACGGCTTTACAACCGGGAAGCTGAGACATTGAAATTTACCTGTATCGGAGATTTATCTGTCAGGGCAGGCTGCAGTATTTATGGAAGTGTGGCAGATATCAACCTTGCCAGGAGATTGATCGTAAAAAGTGTTTCACATATTTTTCTCCCTGTGTACACCATGGATGTGGAGGTAATGGCATGACAGACAAAATCAAGCAGATTATAGAGAATTATTTAAATAACCGGAAGCTTACATGTGTTGCTGCAGGGACCTATACCGGTGGAAAGGTGGTTTTGAGTGAAAAAGCCTATATCCCGGATGTGCTTCTTACCGGAAACCTGAAAAAAGAACTTCGGGAAGGTGATAAGGTGAAGCTGCTTAGAAATGATGGCGGACGGGAGTATTACCTGCTGGAAATCATCGGGGTACCGGTTATGCTTAGGAGGGAGGAAGGGTGAAAATTTCATTACAACCTATTGAATTTATGTCTGCTGAAGGCGGACAGGGGGTATAAGTTGAAAAAATGCATTTCAACCTATTGAATTTGAGTCCGCTGAAAGCGGAGATGGGGTATAAACATGAGAATATATGGATTGTCTGCAGACACAGAGGTGTCAGAAGAGAAGTATTACTCTAAAACTTATGCAATGAACAATAATCGGATAGAAGGCTATGTGGATAACAGGGCTGCCCTGGAGCAAGCCATATATAAGATACTGCAGACAGAGCAGTATGCTTATCCGGTCTATAGCTTTGCCTATGGTGTGCAGCTTTGTAAGCTGCCCGGCAGGGAAGCTCCCTATGTACACTCGGAGTTAAAGCGGATGATTAGGGAAGTGCTTCTTAGAGATAATCGTATCAATGAAGTATCAGGATTTGAGTTTGAATTTAAAGAAGACAACTGCAATTGTTCCTTTCTTGTGGAGAGCATATATGGAACAATTGCAGCAGGAATGGAGGTGGGCATGTATGTATGAAGACATGACATATGAGTATTTAATGGGTGCAATGCTTGATCGTGTAAAAAACGATGTTGACAAAAGAGAGGGAAGCATTATCTACGATGCGTTGGGGCCAACTGCATATTATCTGGCGGAAATGTATTTCCTTCTGGCTCACTACCCTGACCTCGTACTTCCGGATACATCGGCAGATGCTTATCTGGAACGTTTTGCAGAAGCCTTCGGCATTGTAAGAAAACAAGCCGTAAAGGCGGTCAGGAAGGTAACAGCATCGGCAGAAATAGAAACAGGAAGCAGGTGGCAGCTGCATGATAGCAGTTATCTCATAACGAATCGATTGGCGGAATTTGAGTATGAAGCCGAATGCGAGCAATATGGAAGTATAGGAAATCACTACTATGGTGTATTGGAATCAATCAATAATGGAGGCAAAGTTACGGCAGCACTTGAAGATGTACTTATTACAGGCGCTGAGGCAGAAAGCGATGATGCTTTAAGAACGCGTCTGCTTGCCAGGATGCAGAAGCCTTCTGCCAGCGGTAATATATATGACTATTACAACTGGGCAATGTCTGTCAATGGAGTTGGTGCGGCCAGAGTGTTTCCTTTGGCGGATGGTCCCGGAACTGTTAAAGTAGTCATTACAGGTGCAGATAAAGCGGCAGCAGATGAGGCACTGGTCAGAGAAACTGCAGATTATATTGAGACGGTAAGACCAATCGGCGCAGATGTTACAGTTGTATCTGCAGTAGAGAAGACAATAAACATCAATGTAAAGGTAAAACTGCAGGATGGTGTGTACCTGTCTGATGCCAGAGATGCCTTTGAGAAAAGTGTAGAGGAGTTCTTAAAAGATAAAATATTTGCGGTGAACTATATAAGCCTTGCCCGTATCGGGAATCTGCTTCTGGGTGTAGATGGAGTGGAAGACTACGCAGAACTAACGGTGAACGGGGAAGAGAATAATATAGCTGTCGCAGATGAAGAAGTGGCAGTGGCCGGAGCTGTTAGATTGGAGGTGTTGCTGTGAAGGTAAAGCAGTTTAATGAAAAGCTGAACAAGATACAGGGAAATGTATATACGATAGAGGAACCGGTGGTCTTGGTGAACGGGGTATATCAGGCAGCACTTAAGCATGATAATGTAAATGAGAAAACACTGGCAGTCTATACCGGAACCATGCTGACCGGCGATAGAATAACGACTTTTGACCTATCCACTCCCAGCCTTGCTCCATGGAAGAGGATCATTAGAATCTATGCATCTGTACCTATGGTATATATCAGCTATGAGGCAGATGGTGACACTGTGGAAGCTGAAGATGTGAATAATCTGCAGGAGGAGATAACCAGAACACAGGAAGCTCTGAATACAGAAATGGATAGGGCACAAGGAGCGGAAGCGGACCTTCAAGCTGCCATCAATGCTGAATCAGGCAGGGCTCAGTCAGCTGAAAGTGATTTGAAGAATATTATTGATGCAAATAAACCTGTCTGGGATGATAAGTATACCAGGAATGAGGTTGATAATAAGTTTTCTGTCCTGGAATCGGCTATTGATTGGAAGGAAACAGTTACAACCTTTACTGATATCAGTAAGACGTATCCGAATCCTGAAGATGGCTGGACCGTCAATGTTAAAGATACGGATTATACCTACCGTTACAGTGGTTCAGAGTGGGTGGTGATATCTGCTAATTCCATACCCAAGGCTACACAGGAGGTGGATGGGCTGCTCAGTAAGGAAGACAAAATCCTGTATGATGATACCAATAGCAAGAAGCACTTTCACAGCAATATAAGCATCCTGGATTCCATCACGCAGGCACTGCTGAGCGCCTGGAACTCAGCAGTCACTCATATATCGGATACGGTCAGGCATATCACGGCGGCGGAACGGAATAACTGGAATACTGCAGTAACGAAGTTGTCAGATATTGCAGAGTGGGCTCAGGATATAGACACGGATACCAAAAATACGGCCGGCTCAACAAATTCTACTTCAAAGCTTTTCTTGATCGGAGCAGCATCCCAGGAGGCGAATCCGCAGACCTATTCCCGAAGTGTGGTGTATATAGGCACGGATGGCTGCTTATACAGTAACGGGACTAAGGTCAGCGTGGAAGGTCATACCCATGAATATGTCAAGAAAGCCCCTACGTGGGGCGAATTAATGGGGGTGTAAACTATGTACGGACAATCACAATACAGCGTGCATAAATATGCTGCTGAAGACATTTCAGGAAGAGGTCAGGAAGAATACTATATTAATCTCACACGGTTGGTGCCCGAATTTATCTGGCGCAAGATTGAGATGTATGAAATCTATAAAACCCAGGGATATGAGGCGGGTTATCTGCAGCACTGCCTGGAAGATATGATGGACCAATGTTTTCTCACTACTGCAACATGGGGACTATCCCGCTGGGAGCAGGTGCTTGCCATAGAGACCAACTTATCCCTTACTTATGAGCAGCGCAGGGAAATCCTGTTGGCACAGATAAGAGGGCATGGAATAGCAACGAAAGAAATGATTAAAGAAACTGCAGCGGTATTTTCCGGCGGCGATACAGATATCATTGAAGATAACCCGAACAGCCTTTTTATTGTGCGGTTTATTGGCATCAAGGGCATACCAAGGAACATGAAGGCGTTTATTAACATGCTGGAAGAAATAAAACCGGCTCATCTGGTTTATCGATTTGAATACCGGTATACGGTATGGGAAGAGTTACTGCCATATACCTGGGGCGATCTAAGCGATATGACATGGGATAATTTAAGAATATTAAAGGAGGCGTAAATATGTTAACAACAAGTAATTATGGATTAAAGAAACCGGAAAGCACAGATCCGGTAAGTATAAACGATTTTAATGATAATGCGGATACGATAGACACCGCATTGGCTAAAAAGCTTGAATCAACAAGCAAGGCCGGTGATATGACGACAGAGTTTTCTCAAGCATCCAACAGGACGAATCTGATATCAGGAGAAGCAATTAAAACATCTCTTGGAAAAATCATGAAGTATTTTACTGATTTGAAGGGTGCAGCATTTGCAGCTATAGCAAATAATCTGACCACAACGACTGCGGGAAGCGTTTTGGATGCCACGCAGGGAAAGGCGCTTGATGGCAAAATCACTGACCTAAGCGGTGAAATAGACGATGTAAACACTAATCTACAGACGAAGGTTAATGGTGCATTGTCCTCTATTGCATCACTAAACACCGATTTAGC
>Ga0153950_1000864_pt1 | contig 13538 bp, 11 predicted proteins | sample TSNJ034MetaG_FD_104737 | JGI IMG/M metagenome (GOLD analysis project Ga0153950, IMG submission 104737) | Attine ant fungus gardens microbial communities from New Jersey, USA - TSNJ034 MetaG | ecosystem: Host-associated > Fungi > Mycelium > Unclassified | place: USA: New Jersey, Wharton State...
CGGTGGACCTATTTGTCTTTGCAAACATTGTATCATAATTAATTCTTATGGGCAATATTATTTCTTATGGGATGTTTTATTTTCCCTATTTACTTGTAGAATTAAACAATGGAGGTGTTCCCATGAAAAAAATAGATTATTATGAACTTGGCAAAAGAATCCGAAGATGCCGGGAAGAATTAGGACTTTCTCAGGAAGTTGCTGCAGAACAGTGTGGTATCTCCCCCTCATTTTACAGCAATATAGAACGAGGCATTAAAATTATGTCATTAGAGACATTTTGCTCTATATGCAGCACATTTTCTGTCAGCGCTGATTACTTACTCAGTGATGAATTGCCGCAGACAGACGAACGTATTCTGAATATTTTATCCGAAGTCAAGAAAAGCGGTAACACCCAATATGAAAAATATCTAAAAACCATCAGTGCCTTAGCACACGTGGCAGATCATCTGTAACAATATTACAATAAAAAGACTGCTTATAATCTGAATCACTACTGATTATAAACAGCCTTTTCTCTTTTGGGGTATGCTGTCAGCATAATATATATATCTGCAAGTTAAGAATGAAGCAAAAACTCAAACCCAAAATAAAGAATGATAAATCCAATGATGAAATAGATGCAAAACAATACCGCTTTTCTCCCTCCTGCATTCATATGAAAGCGGTAAGCCATTGTTGAAAAGCTCCCGACAAACCAACCAATCCCCATAGTACATATTAAAAAACCGACAAGTCTATACCAAAACCCTTCAAGTCGAAATACAAACAACCCTGTTAAATACATGAAAGTCACATATGCATAGGTAATTACAGCCAATGTCATATGTACCTTATTTCCGGTACGAAATCCGGGAACTCTGGTCAATATTCTGCGTTTTAATGACCCTTTATGTACTTTAGGACTATCAATCGCCTTTTCAATATCCTGAACTTCACACCGCTCACTGGCATTCATATTAATACAGCTTTTTATGATTGCTGAAATTTTCGGTTCCCCACGATATAATTCTTCTACCGGAAACTTTCCGGTTAACATCCAGTTCATCAATACTCCCAAAGAGTAAATATCTGTTTTTTCATCGGTCTGGGCAAAGCCAAATTGTTCCGGTGCGGCGAATCCGGCTGTGCCCAACAAAACCGTATCACTTGCCTGACCTTTTTTATGAAACCTGGCAATTCCAAAATCTGTAATTTTGATTAGCCCTTGGGGATTGATCAGAATATTAGACGGCGATAAATCCCTATGAATAATCCCTTTTTTGTGAAAACAATAAACCGCATCGCAAATCTGAAGCATAATCCGTTTCACCATATCTAACGTAAATTTCCCTGTCTGTATCATCTTTTCCTCTAATGATACCGCCGGAAAGTATTCCATGAATGCCGCCGGTTTTCCCTCATATAATCCCATGCCATAAAGTTTAACCAAGTTAGGATGATTCAGCTCGTTCAATTGCTGATAGACAGGTACAAGTTCTTCCAACAATTCCTTACACACCATCATTGCCCCATCTTCTCCACGAACCAAGACCGTTCGGTAATCTTCCTTCTTCCCCAGTTCTGCCACTTCATTATAAATTTCATCCTGAAAAATCATAGTATCTTTTATCTCTCCATCAATTTGTTTTTCCGGTATGCTGCCAGTATATTGCATTAATTGCAAGAATATATTATGATGATTATACTTTGTTTATGGAGAAATATCTATGAGAAAAAGAACAACCGACGAATTATTGAAGCTGATATCTACAGAAAACAGCCTTCAAAAGTATCTGGACACCAATAAGAACGAATTTGACAATACCACACTTGCCGAGGCATTGAATCATTTGCTCGGCAAATCAATCTGCAGCAAAGCTGATATTGTACGCCTTTCTAATCTGGATAAAGTTTATACTTACCAGATTTTTGATGGCACTAAATCAAATCCGTCTCGCAATAAATTATTAGCAATCTGCATTTCTTTAGGTTCCGATTTAGCAGAGACTCAATATATCCTGCGCCTTGGTCACGCCGAACCACTTCATCCTCGAAATGTAAGGGATAGTGTTATCATTTTTGCAATTAACCATAAAACATCGATCATGGACTTGAACAGTATTCTTTACGATATGAAGGAAGAGCTTATTACTTAATCACAGCTCTACATTTATTTGAAAATCAAAACAAAAAAAGAAGGCCGGAACATTTGTCCCGGCTACAGACTACAATTGATCGATAATAGCAGCTATTGATTTTACAACTGCCAAGTACCTCTCAAACTGTTTTTCATCTGCCTTTCTTTGAACCTCCAACAATACATCAACTAACATATCCTGCTTCTTCAAATCCTCTCCAAACAGCAAAACATCCGTTGATACGCCTAAGCCTTTTGATATTTTTCCCAAGGTTTCAACACTCAGCTTTCGGCTCCCACGTTCTATGTTTCCATAAAAAGAACTGGTAACGTTACATTTTTCCGAAGCTGCTTCCTGTGTTAGCCCTTGCGCCTTACGTGCTTTCCGAATTCTTTCTCCAATTGCTATGTAATCTATTTCACTCATATAAACCTCCTGATTTTATTGTACAAATTATAAACGTTGTTTGAACGTCCTATAAGCATTTAAAGTATTGTCCATTAGCATTATTCATGATATACTTCAAGTATAAACTTTTACAAAATTCTTGTCAAAATGACATTTGCTGTCATTGCAATACGTTATAATCGATTTAAAGTCATTCAATAATAAAGGAAAGGGGTTATATGAATACCGAAAAAGAAGCAATCCGCAAACACGACCGGATACTAGAAATTTATACCCGCCTTTTATCAGGAGAGGTAATTCACAAAGAGGACTTAGCAGAAGAATACGGTGTAACCTCCCGTTCGATTCAACGGGACATAGACTCTATCCGAGATTTCTATTCAAACCGCACCACTACCGGAGGTGAATCTGCTGAAATAAGATATGATCGGACAGCCAAAGGCTTCCGCATTGTCAGCTCAAAAACAGTTACTCTCACTAATGCAGAATTATTTGCTGTAGCTAAAATTCTTTTAGAAAGTCGTGCTCTTAGCAAACAGGAAATGGAGAAAATCATCAGCGATTTGATCAATGCTTGTTTACCTGCCGGTGAAAGAAAAAAAATGAAAGACCTGGTAGGCAACGAAGTCTATCATTATGTCGAACCACGGCATGGACAAACCTTAGTAAATACTATTTGGGAACTTGGAACGGCAGTCTACTCACAGCGAAAGATTCAACTGAAATACAAGAAAGCGAATGGAGAAGAAACAAACTCCATAATCAAACCTGTTGGCATTATGGAATCTGAATATTATTTTTATTTAATTGCCTATATCGGAGACAATGACAAAGAGCATCCTGGATATCCCACTATATACCGGATTGACAGAATTATGTCATATAAAATCACCAATGAAGGTTTCGATATTCCATATGCAAGTAGGTTTAAAGAAGGTGAGTTTCGAAAACGAATACCATTTATGTATGGTGGTAAACTGCACAAAACCAGCTTTATCTATAAAGGCACGGATATTAATGCCGTATTGGATAGGCTCCCTACCGCAGTCGCAACGAAACAAGATAATGGGAGTTATCTTGTCTCTGCGGAAGTATACGGAAATAAAGGTATTGAACTCTGGTTAAAAGGCCAGGGCGAAAATATAGAAAGCAAATAGAGAAGGAGGAAATATTTATGAAATTTCAAAAACCAGACAAGCATGGTATTCCGTTAACGTTAACAGAAACTATCGTTAAATGGATTCTTAGCAATATTAAGGGAACCCCGGAATACCTTCTAAAAGAACTCGAAAAGCACATAAAATACTAAAAACTCAAGCACCGAAAGGAAAATATTCATAATGGATAGCTGTTTTGCAACAATGTCCGATTCTGGTTTTTTACCCGATCCGGATGACAACATAATGAACTCCTTATTTCAACAATATGAACGAGTAATTGTTGAAAGCCTGATTACTTCATTTGGCTTGGATTTCTTGATAAAGGACCAACATGGCGGTGATATTGATACTATTCACAATGTACGTCAAATCGGAAACGATGAACAAATGACTTATAAGAACTCCACAAATAAGAGTGCCTACAATGAACGTGGCACCTATTCTTCAACAGAGTATCACCGTGGAGGAAATTATCAAGAAATAAAGCATAATGCCAGAGAGGAATACCGAACTTCAGGAACTACTGTAACAGATGCCTATACTGGGAAAGAACTACACTTTTTAGGCAATAGCAAAAATGCACCTGCCAAAATAAATGCCGAATTAGACCATGTTATAGCCGCAAAAAGCATTCACGAGGATAGAGGCCGTGTACTCTCCGGACTCAAAGGAAAAGATTTAGCAAATTCCCCGGAAAATCTGCAATTTACAAACAAAAGTTTAAATGCATCTATGCAGGCTAAAGAAATTCCTGATTATATTGCTGCTCACCCAGAACTTTCTGATGAAGTAAAAACAAACATGATGCAGCATTATAATAAATCGAAGTCCGCATATGAAGCCAAACTGGCGCAAGCATATTACACCAGTCCCCAGTTTGCTGAAGATACCGCCAAAGCCGCAGCAACAGTCGGTTTTAAAATGGGAGTTCGACAAGCAGTTGGGCTTGTTTTTACTGAAATATGGTTTTCAGTAAAAGAAGAATTCAATCTTGTTACAACACCATTCGAAATAAATGAACTTCTAAACGCAATAGGAAATGGCATCACACAGGGTTTTGCTAATGCAAAAAGCAAATATAAAGATGTACTCAATCAATTTAAAGATGGCGCAATTTCAGGCGTACTATCCAGCCTGACCACAACATTATGCAATATATTTTTTACTACAGCAAAAAATATTGTAAAAATAATACGCCAATCATATGCTTGTTTAGTTCAAGCCGCTAAGTTACTTTTTTTGAATCCAGACAATCTTCCATTTGGTGAAAGAATGCTCGCAACAAGTAAAATCCTGGCCACTGGGGCCAGTGTTGTCGTCGGCACACTTGTAACAGATGCCATTGGAAACACTGGTATTAATGCAATTCCTGCCCTGACAAATATCGTACCTGTATTCTGCGGAACATTAGTTACTGGTATTTTAACCTGCTCACTATTATATTTTTTAGATTGCAGCGAAAGAATGAACCAGTTAGTATCTGTTCTCAACAATGTTCCATCTGTCAGTGCCGAAGTTAATTACTATAAGCAACAAGCTCTTTATTTTGAACACTTTGCCGCTGAACTTATGCAAATTGATATGCAGAAATTCAAAGATGAGGTAGAGATGTATTCAACCTTAGCCACGGATCTGAATAATGCCCAAAACGAAACAGAGCTTAATGTTATGCTTAAAAATGCTCTGAAGATTATTGGTGTCAGCATACCATGGTCAGATGATTTTAATAGCTTTATGAATGATAAAAGTAAGGTGTTGGTCTTTGAATAGTATATTTATCCTTTAATCTGACTTTTATCGAAATTAAACCAACAATATAAAAATATTATCAGGGAGGTCTTTATTATGCCATTACCACTTATTTTAGGAATAGGCGCTGCCGCCGCCGGTGCTCTTGGAGTCGGAACAGGAGTTCATGGTGCCGTGAAGATGAAAGATGCCAACGATACAATGAAAACATCGCAACGCCATCATAAAGAAAACATCGATTATTTTGAAAAAGAAAACAAATTGGCTACCTACGAAATGGATTGCCTGGGGAAAAAAGAATTAGAGATTTTAAGCAGTCTAAATGATTTTGCGACAATTTTCGAACAGATACATAACCGACCTGTTTTTAAGGAGTATCAGAAAAACGGTGTCACAATTCCAACCTATGATCCAGAAGAAATCAAACAGGTATCCGTAGGTGCCGGTGTTTTACTGGGTGGTCTGGGTGGTGCTGCTATGGGTACTGCCGGTGGCTTTGCCGCTGCCGGTGCAACACTTGCCGCCGTAACGGCATTAGGAACTGCTTCAACCGGTACAGCTATTGCCTCTCTTAGCGGTGTTGCTGCTACTAATGCAACATTGGCCGCACTTGGTGGCGGGAGCATTGCCGCCGGTGGCGGAGGAATGGCGCTTGGCTCTACCATCTTGGGTGCTGCAACACTAGGTGCTGGTGTTATGATTGGGGGTATTATTTTTAATATCGTTGGCAATTCCTTGTCTGATAAAGCGGATGACGCTTTTCGTCAAGTACGTAAAGAACGTGACGAGGTGAATAAAATTTGTGAATATCTTCTGGAACTCAACACGACTGCGAAAAGGTATTTTGTATCAATTTCCAACGTTTATGAAGTCTACAAAAAACAGTTTAATATTTTATCATATGTTGTAGAAACACTTGGTAAAAAAGACTGGAATAATTTCTCTCCTGAAGAGCAACTTGTTACAGAAAATACAGCACTTCTTGTAAGTTTACTCTATAACATGGGTAAAGTACAATTGGTACTTGCATCCACAGACAGTACACAGCCAAATAAGGTCAATAGATCTGCCGTAAAGGAATCCATGCATAACGCAGAAATGATTCTTTTAGAGATGGACTCGCAAAAAGGAACTGAAAATAATTTCGACTGGCAGAAAGTAAGGGAAATGATTAGGTCTAATATGCCAGAGGCAGAATATTATAGATGGATTGATTTTCTGGAAGTTCAAGTCTCAAGAGACCAAGTTAGGATAGTTGCACCTTACAAAGCAGCCGCAGAACATATCAAAGCAAACTACCGCAATATTATTGAAGCGGTCATTAATATGCATCTAAATAATAATGAAATTACTGTTTCATATGGCTATGTCGGAGCAGATGAATGCAACTATTCCACAGCACAAGAGAGTGACTGTCCGAGAACCTCGAAAGGTCTTTTTAAATAATATTCTGCTAATTCCTCCCAGAAGAATTATACTCTGGGAGGAATTACTATATAGGCCCTGCCAAATTTCAGAAATTCAGCTGAGCCGAATCAGAATAACCCAAAACCACTGCAAAAATCATTTAATCAAGGAGGCCTTCAATGAATAAAAAGAGAAAAATTGGGGGTTAATGATATGAAGTCGGTTACTAAAAAAAGAAGTGGCCGTCACCAGAGACTGTATTTTCCCAAAGTCCCAAATACCCAAAAAACATGATCCACGGTTCAATACCACCAATACACTCAATATTTTTATTTGGGTAATTGGGATTCTGGGATTAGAGGTTCTTTCTCACCCATGGGTAGGCAAATGATAACCATCTCATAAACACATCCTGGAAATCCTTTGAAAAAGGAAATCCTGGATGTGTTTATTTTGCTCGTGAAATGCCGATTACCCATTTATGAGAAATAGCCAGATTAAAGGTAATAGCTGGCACATTTCTTTTCCGGTCAAAACAAGGTAAAGCATTGTCTGGTGCTATAGTCCTTTCGTAGTAAAAACGAAAACAGTAAAGCTATTGATCTAAGTACTGCGACACTCACTATGAACCGCTTGAAAGAAATCCGTCTGACACCGGATATATCCGGCAAATGGAACCACACAATTTTATAAACCCCTGAACCGTTTTGTTAAGGGAAACTATGATAATCCGCATGTATCCATGCCCGTTGAACGCATCCCTGGTGAAAGAATTTCTATTGACTGTGTTGACTGTGAAATCCATCAGGTACATGTATCCCCAACAACACTTGATGTCCGTGGTCTTGTTTATACAGAACTTTCTCTGAATTAAAAGCAAACTTTAATGCTGGAACAACACATACCATCCAATTTGTGGTGGTATAACAAAACATCTTGTTATCGATGGCTGTGGCACTACTTTTTAGAAACACAACAAGGAAACGGAAAGGTCTGCTCTTATAACTGTTAAAACCTGCAAAGCTCTTATGCACTAATGGCAAGTCCCTTGACTGATAAAACCACAGACACTACTGTCAGCCAATCTCAGATAACGCAACCAGTTTACTTGACGCAAAGGAGGTCCTCAATAACCTTTGTAGCTTCATATGTCCTTTCTAACTTCCCAGATTCCCACATACCCAAAAAACAAAAAAGCCCATTATACTTCCTACATATCCTCTCTGTATAATGATTGGGAATTTGGGGAGTCTGGGATTTTTGTGAGAAAAATCATTGATATATTGTAAAAAAATTTCACACCCAAAGTCCCCCACCGTCAGGTATAATCATCAAAAATAAAATAATGGAGGATTAAAACATGAACAACAACTTCAAAAAATTGGTTATCGAGCACGAGGCGGATCTTCGCTTAAGGAAATTGAATTTAGAAGAGCAGATAGCCCACCATCAATTTCCTTCCGTCGTTAGCTTCACCGAAAACAGTGGTGTCGAGGTAATTTCCTTTAAAGAGAATGATGAGCCCAATCTCGCTGTAACATTTCAAGCCATTGAATTTTATGATGATAACAATCATGGAATACCATCTGAAATTGTCGACAGTTATCTTCAGTTGAAAGAACAGGTTGACGGTTTTGATAAACTCAACTGTGATATTGCTGCCAATACACCAACATCCCTAGACACTGTGCTGGTAGAAACTGCCTTATCACACGCAGTGTTTAAATCAAGTAACCCAAAAACAAACTCCCCGTACTTTTTGTATAGGAATGGCGCATTAGTGTATTATTTTTACGATCATGAAAACCAAAAAAAGAGCCGTAAAGTTTCCAATTTTGATGTTAAAATATGTAATGAGGGCGTAAAGTATTCACGTGAAGACAAGTACGGCAACCGGGTTAAAGACTCCGTATATACGCTTCAGATTCTAACTCCAACGCAAACATTTACCATCAAAATCCCTTCTGCTAATGTCTTTACACCCAGTGCTATTACTTCCAAAGCACATGCAAAAGCGTTTGTGGAAAATGATGGGGCTGTTCTGTTGAAGCAGTATATCAATAAGCTTATCGAAGCAAATGATTACCCCAAGACCTATGAATACGAGTCGAATGGATGGACTCGCTTGGATAACGGAAAACTTGTCTATTTGACGAATAACGGTTGTCTGGGTTCCTCATTTACTGGTTTAACTGGCAATCAAGATTTTTGCTTTGAGTATGACCCATATTGTTCGGAGGAAGAGAGTGCTAATTTTTATTTGAGTATGCTTAATGTAACCAAGGATCATAAAGTCCCTTGTATCCTCATGCTTGAAAGCTTGTTGGGTTGTATGAATACGCTGTTTGAAACTGCCGGTTTCCCCAATAAAAAAGCAGTCTTTATTGTCGGCCCAACACAAAGTAAAAAAACAACTTTGGCTTTGCTTTTTACAAAGATCTATGATCGAAACAATTTAGCGACGCCTCATCTGAGTTTTTCTTCCACTGCATGCGGTATTGAGGAACAGCTCGCACAGATATGTGATGCTTCCATAGTTCTTGACGATCTCGCGCCTAAGCAAACTCGCCACGAGATGAACATCATGTTTGCTAAACTAGAGCAGGTTGTCCGAGCTGTTGGTGATCGAGTTCCAAAACACCGTATGACCCGATTCGCTAGTGATACCCAAGAAGTATACCTTCCGGTAAAATCCAGTGTAATCATAACTGGAGAACTGTTGGAAGGTATGCAGTCCTCCCTGGCCCGACTTGTTCAATTGGAGTTAGACAAGACCGATGTGAACATTGAAAACTTAACCCTTTGTCAACAGCGCCCGCTCGTTGTCCCTACTTTTGTATATTATTTTATAAAATACTTAACTCAAAATTCGGATGGGGTAATTAACTATATAACAGAAACCGTAAGTAAAAAAAGGACAACATATACCGGTACATTTAAAACGCCGCGTTTTGATGAATATTTGGCAATTTATGAAACGGTGATAGAAATTTTATGTAGCTATCTGCAAAGGATACCTAACATGAATCAACAATCCATCAGGACGTTTAAAGATTTTGCCTATAATACCGTCCAAAAAGTATTAACACAAAATGATGAATCCATCCAAATGCAAAGTGTGGCCACCACCATATGCACTGCTTTGCAGGATGCTGTTGTAACCGGTAAGATTCCCTTATATCACCCAAATAGTGATGACAATTATTCGTTGAAGAAAATTATAATTACCGATGAGTCCTATATTATTTATCCGTCAACCTTAATTGATTTTTTACGTGAGTACTATCGCGAAAGAGATTTAGCATTCTACTATCAGAGCACAAAGAGCCTGACCCCGTTACTGGAATCAGCCAAGATAATAGAATCCCGAATGGAAGGTATGACCAAACGCTACACCTTCAAAATAAATAACATTATCAAAGGGTCATCTTCCAGATTTTACTTTCTTTCACGTAAAATAATTGATGCTGAAAACTAAAACCGGGGAGGAGAGCTATTAGGGGCTCTCCTCTATTTTATGGTTATCCGCAGCCATTAGAGGGTATGGAAATACTGCAATGTGCTTACTATATAAAGAATTTAGTACAATTATGTTATCATCTGTTAAAGGTGCTGCACTTTTACAATCTATGTTATATGCTTCCTTCACATACTTTTTGAGTAATACGTAATTATCCTCCTGATTCCCAAATAATCCATCAAAATCTCTTGAAATTATATATGCAATATTATGAATAATATAATCTTTACATCCTTTCTGAGCAGCATTGCAAAAATCCCTAATGTGCTTCTTATTAATTTTACCTGTTCCTTTAAACTGGTTTGTCTTTAATATTTTTCGACGCATTTCATTTACTATTTTCTCTAGTGCTGCTCCCATGTCTTCTGCACCATTGTCCTGCGCTAAAGATTTCATTATTCTAATTCTGTCAGCTATAAAAGAAACTATATCTGTATGAGTATGCTTTTTCACATCGCTCACTATATATTCATAGATTTCGTCTATCCCCATAGTTACACATGTCATTATCATATAATAAAATTTCTCACCCGCATACATCGTTAAGCTATTTTCTTCTTTTTCATTTTGCAAGTCCTCTTTATATTCCATAAAAGCGTTCCAAATACTTTCTTGTAATTGGATAACATTATTCTTCCATTCAAGAAAAACTTCATTTAAATCGTCACTATCACCAGATTCATTTATCATGCATATCAGCATGTTTAGGCTTTCCTGAATACAGCATACTCTTATCCTTTGAAATGGAACATCATCAAAACTTGCAAGTGTTCTCAAAACAAACACCCTATTCTCTAATATTTTCTTATGCTGCTCCACTTTTAATAGATTTATTTCCTTTTGAAAAGCAGTACCTATACTTGCCGCTACATCCAACTTAAAATAATGATTTATTACCCATACTTCAAATCTATTCCATATGTTCTTTTCTTCTTTAACTCCCTCGTAATCGTCTCCAAAAACAATCCATTGTATCCACTTGGCGTAGGTTCCTCTAGTGTAACTATCAGTAGTTGGATAAAGCGGAATATTCTTCACTCTAGCAAGCGCTAATAATTTACTGTAAAAATCAGACGACAGTAATATTTTAACTTCACATCTTGGACATTCTGTAAAATTTTTTTTTACATTTAATTGTCCTTCTTTAAGTTGCTTCTCATATTCTTCTTTATTTTCTTCCTTGAGTTTAGCATCAGTTGCAAAAACAATCATATCTGCTGTTGAAGGTATTTGAATCTTTAGTAATTTTAAAAACACCTGCATTGAATCATATTTCTTAATATCTTTAGTAATTAAATCAATTGCCTTTTTATCACTTTTTAAACCAGAATCTTCAGAAATCAGCATACTTCTGTAATACCTCTTTTCAGCTTGTATATAACCATAATATATGTGAAAAAGCTTTTCTTGCATGAAGGCACTAGCAGCCTGCCCTATTCCTCCATATATTGTTAAGTCTAAAGATTCAATATTCTCAAATCTCTTTTCGTAAAATAAATATTCTTCAAAATCTCTTTTCGCTTCCTCCCTCTGTACCTTTGGGACTATCTCTCTTTCTACAGATCGGCTCATATTTTCACTCTCCTTCTTCAATAATTATGTGATATATTTCGACAAATATCAAGCATTTTTCTCACAGCACAAAACTTTTTCAAAATGTTATTCTATTTTACAGGAGGGAGGTGATTAGCATGGACGCTGACTTGCAGTTCAAAATCAGAGCATACAAAAAGAGTATGTCATATTTGTCATCGCAATTTTCATGTGGTATACTAACCATAGACGAACTGCAGGCACAGCAAGCCATGTACAGCAGGAAAATTCGCAATGAAGTATTAACTTATCAATATCAAACGCTTGGGCGCACCAAGCGGGAATTGCCGAACGGACAATGGGCAACTTATGTTCCAGATCCCACTAAAGCTAATAACCGAAAAGAACTTCGGGCGCATAGTGAGGAGCTTCTGGACCAAAAAGTATGTTCCTACTACTCCGAGGTGCTGCACTTTGACAACTTAACACTATCAAATATTTTTGAAGAATGGTTGGATTACAAATGCAAACGCAAGAAAAACAAACCTGAAACAAAAATTCAGAACAGAGCCAGTTACATAAAGTATGTAAAAGGCACCCCGATTGACGTATTACCACTTGCTAAGATCAAAACCACCGATTTAGAAGATTGGGCCATCGATGTCCTCTCAACGCATCCAATGACTGCCAAGCAGTTTAACACCCATAAAATAGCCGTTATGGGGCCTATGGCATATGCCAAGCGCCATGGCTATATAGATGTCAACCCTTGGGTAAAAGAGGATATGGAATACCAGCAGTTATTCGACAGCAAACGAATCAAGTCTTCTGCAACGATGATATTCTATCCGGATGAGATTGAGGATTTAATTACTGAATTTGAAAGATCGTATCAGAATAATGGTAATACAGCTAATTTAGCACTCATAGCAAACTTTGATCTTGGTCTCCGAGTAGGCGAATTAGCTGCCATCCAATGGTCAGATATCAACTGGCAAAACCAGACCATTTACATACAGCGACAGGAGGACTCAACCAAAAAGATCGACCAGTATGTGAAATCCGACAGTGCTGCTGGCTACAGAGAATTAGCACTCAGCACAAAAGTCATAGAAATCTTTAAAGCAATACGCAATGATTCACAGGTACTATCAGAATATGTCTTTACGCATCCTGATGGCAGCCGTAAAACCAAGACCCAGCTACAAGGCCGCTTGGAAAAAGCCGAACTAGCGCTTAAATGGGAATATCTGAAACGAACGCACTGCATCCGGCGAACCGTAGCCTCCCGAATGTACAGCAGTAATATCCCCTTAGAAGAAATTCGCCGCTGGTTAGGTCATACTTCCTTGGATACTACCCTTAAATACATTTATAACCCATTCCGGGAAGATACCACCCAGGAAATGATCCGTCAAAGCTCCATTTTGTCCACAAATCAAAACTATCGTCATCTATCGTCAAAAAAATTTGATGAAACAAAAAACAAAAACAGCCGGAAAGCTATATAAACCATAGCTTCCGGCCATCTTCCATACATGCGGGTAACAGGACTTGAACCTGTCAACTGCTTATAAAAGAAACCCAGTATATACGCAGAATCCGCATAGTTACTGGTTTTTTTCATTTTTGCTTTCA
>Ga0153950_1000866_pt1 | contig 13525 bp, 11 predicted proteins | sample TSNJ034MetaG_FD_104737 | JGI IMG/M metagenome (GOLD analysis project Ga0153950, IMG submission 104737) | Attine ant fungus gardens microbial communities from New Jersey, USA - TSNJ034 MetaG | ecosystem: Host-associated > Fungi > Mycelium > Unclassified | place: USA: New Jersey, Wharton State...
ACGGCCTGCTCACTTTATCCCGCTGATTTCCAGGAAAACGAGACGCAGCCGGTTACGATTTGTGTATGGGCCAATGTTACATGGATGAAAAATTTCGAGATTGTGCAACAAAATTTCAATGAGCAATTTAAGCAGCAAGGCATACAAGTTGAAATCGTGAATTATGATTCCAGCAATTCAACGGAAAACCTAAAATTGGATACAAGTTTACTTGCCGGCAGGGAAAATATTGACGTTTACTTCACGTATACGACACAGTCCTTGAGCCAACGTGTAGATTCGGGTTGCGCTTTAGACTTAAGCGCTTTATGCGAACGGGATAATTTCCATCTGGAAGAACTGTTTAGCAGCAACGTAACAAAATTTTATTTCAAGGGCAAGCCCTATTCGGTACCGACCACAATAGGTAAAATGGGAATCATATTAAACAAGGATATGTTGGATCAAGCGGGCTTCGAGGTCCCCACAGATTGGACCTTTGAGGAATTTCAGGAGATGGCGAGGGCCCTGACAAAGGGGGAGGGTGAAAATAAAGTTTATGGCGTTTATTGGAATACCAATATGAATATTTCAGAAGCCCTGCTGCATTTTGTTTTGCCAACCCTGGGCGGTGATCCTTTATACAAGGAGGATGGAAGGGAGAGCAATCTTGACCACCCTGTTATAGAGCAAGCCCTAAATTTAATTAACGCGACCATGCATGAGGATTTCTCAGCGCCGACACATATTGAGAGCACTACTCAGAAGTTGTCCGCGGAGCGGATGTTTTTTGATGGGAAATGTGCAATGACGGTGATTGCGTGGCTATACAATTATATTACAGATACGGAGACGTACCCTCATGATTTTGTGACCGCCTTCGCCCCATGGCCGGTGGTGGCAAATGATAGCCGCAATTATACGCAAGGCTCTATGGGGTACAATGTCTCTATAAATCCAAGGTCCTCTTATATTGATGAATCCTGGGAATTTATTAAGTGGTTTGCGACTGAAGGAAATGTCCCTTTAATATCTGACGCATTTATTCCAAGTTATACAGGAATATCCCAGGGGAAGGTTGCGGAGGAATTATTAAAAAACACCGATGGCCTTGTCGACGCCGAAAGTGCAGTGGCATTATTTCTTAATCCGGACAATAATCTTTCCATACCGGTTATCTCCTATCGGATTAATGAGGTAACCGCATGCTTCAATACTGCGATTGAAGAAGTATTAGTTCAAAAAAAAGATAGCCGCATCGCATTGGCAGAGGCAAAGGCACAGGCGGATGCCCTGTTGCGGTCGTAAGCAGATTTTTTAAAAGGAAGTCAAGAAATTTGAAGCTATGGTTTTTGATTGTGAAATCACATCAAAAAATAACGTATTTTTAATATGATTTCATAGAAATAAAGATAAAATTAGAAAGAAACTATAAAAATAATACAGCATTGTATAGCATGAAAACAGCCTGGTTGATTCAACCTGGCTGTTTTTTTATTTATAATGAGAAATACAAGGAGGCAGGGAGACAGGTTCATGCTGTAAGGCCGGCTTCAATAAAGGAAACATACGCGTAAATATGAAGGAGGGAAATCATTGTGCAAAACTCACGGATGAAAAAACGCATAGCATTTCTTTTGGCGGCGGCGCTATTTTTGGGGTTAATAACTGGATGCGCTGGAGATACGTCAAACGCAAGCTCTGCCCAACCAAATTCCAGTCAGGATGGAGCAGATCAGCAGAATGGGGGAGAACCTGAAGAATTATCTGGTGAAATTGTCATCTGGTCCTGGGATGAGGGAGAGGTGGAAGCTATGAATCAAAACTTCCAGACAGCTTATCCTGGCGTAACGTTAAAATATGTACCTGTAGATAATGGGAATGTTACCGTTAAGCTGCAGATTGCTGCGGCATCGGACGGTGAATTTCCAGATATCGCTTATCAGGAAATTTCAACCAGAGGCCGAATTTTCGCAATGAATATTTGGGAAGACTTATCGGCGGATCCATACAATTTTGATGAGAGCCTGGTATGGGAGCCTATGCTTAACCTTATGAAAACAGAGGATGGACGAATTTTAGGTATTGACCGCGAGTATAACCCAAGTGGATTTGTCTATCGAAGGAGTTTGGCTTTGGAGTATTTGGGAACGGATGATCCGGAAGAAGTGTATGCGCTGATTTCAGATTGGGAGAAATTTGTGGAGGCGGGTACAAAGGTCAAAGAGCAAAGCGGCGGATCCGTTTATATGCTCGCCGGCCTGGATGATATCAACTGGATGCTTTCGGGGCAATATGATGAAGTTGTATTTGATGGAAATACCGCAAAGCTCACGGATTATTACACCCATGTACTCACACCGATGATCGCCATCAGGGATGCGGGTATTGCGGGGGTTATGAAGCGGTGGACACCGGCATGGAACGCCTCCTACAATGATGCCAATGTGTTGATTTATGAATACGCGCCCTGGAGCGGTACGGCGGCCATCAAGTCCAATGCACCCGACGCAGCCGGAGACTGGACAGTTATCGAAGCGACCGGTGGACCCTATACAATGGGAGGAACAGCCTATGGGATTCCTACAAAAGCTGAGAACAAGGAACTGGCTTGGGAGTTTATAAAATGGACGCTTCTCACACCGGAAGGAACAAGAGCGACCGTAAACAGCCTCGGCGTAATAGCGCCTCTAAAGGATTTCTACAACCCAATTCCAGAATACAACGACGACTATTTTAATGGGCAGGATGTAAATAAATTCCTGTTGGAAACGATTGCGCCGAAGATGACCCTGCGCCCGGTTCATGAGTATGACAGTATTCTTAACGATGTTATGAGTATGATGATCGACATTATACAGGATGATGCCAGCATTGGTTTGGAGCAGGCCATACAGATGGCTATCGAGGAGACGAAAAACAGTTTACCCGCAGATATGGAAATCGTATAAAAGGAAGAACCAAGTCAGGGGAAATTATGGAGGAGTGGATACTCCTCCATACCCTATAGAAATAGGAGGAGTATGAATGTGAAAAATGCCTTAAAAGCTCCCCGGCGGACGATGGAAAAAAAATTAAGCTTAGCTGGACTTTTATTTGTCATTCCCTTCTTTATCTGGTATGGCGTATTTCAACTGTTTCCTATTTTATATTCCTTTTATCTCAGCTTTTTTCAATGGGATGGCATTGGCGTAAAAGAATATATTGGCATACAGAATTATATTAAGCTTTTTACGAAGGATCCGTATTTCTTTAAAAGTATTGGAAATACGGTGTTGATTATGGTCGGGTATCTGCCCATAACGCTTATTCTAGGTCTGCTTTTGGCGATTCTGCTCTTTGAACCACGGATTCGGGGCAAACGGTTTTTCCAGACGACCCAGTTCCTTCCTTACATTGTTGCCCCCGTTGCATGTGGACTTTTATTTATGCTTCTTTTTGATTGGGGAACAGGAACGATCAATCAGATCTTAATTGCCTTGGGACTCATTGAGGAGGGGATAAACTGGTTAGGCAATCCAACAATGGCCCGAATTGTCCTCGTTATCATGCAATGCTGGAGGCAGCTCGGGTATGTCGTCACAATCTATCTGGCCGGCTTAACCGGTATTTCTCCAGAGCTGTTGGAGGCTGCGGAAATTGATGGAGCCGGAAAGTTTCAGAAAATTCGATATATCATTGTGCCCCTGTTAAAAAACACAACACTGTTTTTGACTGTGACAGGGATCATTGACGGATTCCAAATGTTTGACGCACCTAAAATGCTATTTACCACAGGACAGGTGGGAGCTCATGCCGGCGGGCCGCAAAGAAGTTGCTTGACACCTGTTTGGTATTTGTATGATACGGCTTTTGGAGGAAACAGTGCTTCGAATATGGGCTATGCGTCCGTTATTGCTTACGGGCTTTTCCTGTTTATTTTGATTGTTTCCATCATCAATTATAAAATTTCCGCGAGGAAAGGGGAGGATTAAATGGTAAAGAAGAGAATTAATATATGTATCAGCTTGTTTATTTTGTTGGCTGTAACCATTATCGCCATATTTCCATTTTATATGATGTTGATTATGAGTACTTATAAAACTAGCGAGCTATCAAAAGCCATTTCAATGCTTCCTGGAAATTATTTTTTTGAAAACCTGCGACGGATCATTAGCGGTGGTTTTTTAAACTACTATGGGAACAGCGTCTATATTTCCGTGGTGACAACGGTTCTTTGTGTATTTATGAGTGCGCTTACAGGGTACGGCTTTGCAAAATTTAAATTTAGATTGAATAAGCCCCTGATGATGGTGATTGTCGGTTGTATGATGATTCCTATGCAGTTGGGATTGGTGGGTTACGTCATAGAAATGCGCGCCTTCCACCTGGTTAACACCAGGGAAGCCGTTATGGTGATGTCTGTGGCGAACTGCTTTGGCGTGTTTTGGATGACTCAATTTATCCGCAGCACTGTTCCGGATTCTGTGATTGAAAGCGCCAGATTGGACGGTTGCAGTGAATTGGGAATCTTCTTCAAGATCATTCTTGCGTATATACGGCCCGGAATTGCCACGCTGGTTATTTTACAGTTCATGTGGAACTGGAACAGTTACTTGTTGCCCCTGGTTATTTTAAATGATGCGAGTCTGTATCCGATCACATTAGGAATTGCCACATTGGGAAACCGGTACTCGGCGGATTACGCGGCGCAGATATGCGCCTTGGCTTTAGGTACGATGCCCATTATCGTCGTTTTTATTGCCGGTTCTAAATATTTTATTCAAGGGTTGACAGCAGGTGACGTAAAAGGCTAAGAATATGCGAGGATTTCTATAAGGAGGGAAAACATATGGTGAAAATGGCAATTCAATTATACAGTGTGCGGGAAGAAATGGCGAAGGATCCTGTGAGCACCATTGAAAAGGTGGCCCGGACCGGATACCGCTACCTGGAGGTAGCTAATCACAACACTGCGCAGGATACAGGTATCGGCTTTGGCATATCGGCCGATAAAATGAAAGGGATGTTGGACAGACTCGGCGTTCAGGTGATCAGCGCACATTTGGATCCTTTTGATAATTTGGACGTTCTCAGCGATTATCAACTGACGATAGGCAACCGAAATGTGGTCTACTCAAGGGATTTCTACCACAACCGGCAAGAAGTGCTGGATAGGGCATATTGGATGAATAAAACCGGAGAAGCGTGTGCGAAGCGCGGACTTACGTTATATTATCACAACCATTTTCACGAATTTTTAAAATTTGGCGACGAAACCATTTTTGACATATTATTGGCGCATATGGATCCCGATCTGGTCAAAATTCAACTGGACACTTTCTGGGTGCTGCGGGGAGGCGTAGATCCGGTGGCGCTCATGCGCAGATTGGGCAAGCGGGTTACATTGGTACATCAGAAGGATTACGCCAAGGGATATGATGATGAGATGGATCTGACCCAAAAAGTGCGTCCAGGTGAGTATATCGACCGCTCTTTTTATGACCGGCATGAGAATCCGGAAACATTTGTAGAAATTGGTACAGGCATTATGGATATCCAGGCGATTATTGACGCGGGCTTAGACTCCGGTGGACTGGAGTACATTATTTTAGAGCAGGATCACAGCAGGCTTAACCAATTAGAGAGCATTAAAATCAGTAAAATGGGATTTGAAAAATTTTCAGGGATTGCCTGGTAAGTTTTAAATAGAGAGAAAAGGGAGAAATAATAATGTATAAATTAGGTATCATTGGGTGCGGTTTTATTGCGCTGAATAAACATCTGCCGTCTCTACGGGAACTGCCGGAGCGGGTGAAGGTGGCAGCGTTTTGTGATTTGGTTGAAGAGCGTGCCGTAAAGGCGGCAAAGGCGTACGGGGATACAGATGCAAAAATCTGTACGGATTACCGGGAACTGTTACAGGATGAAACGATTGATATTATTCACGTTTGCACACCCAATGTATCCCATTGTGAAATATCCTGCGCGGCAATGGAAGCGGGCAAACATGTCATGTGTGAAAAACCGATGGCAATCAGTGCGGAAGAGGCCAGAAAAATGCTGGCAACCTCAAAAAGAACAGGGAAGAAATTGACCATCGGTTATCAAAACCGTTTTAGAGATGACGCAATCTTTCTACGGAACGCCATTGACGAAGGGATATTAGGGGATATTTATTATGGAAAGGCGTATGCCATCCGGCGCAGGGGGATTCCCACCTGGGGTGTATTTACAGATAAGGCAAAGCAAGGAGGGGGACCGCTTATTGATATTGGAACCCATGCCTTGGATTTGACACTCTGGTATATGAATAATTATGAAGTACATTCCGTGACAGGGGTAAGCTTTGAAAAGCTTTGCCACGACCCAGTGACATGCTATGGCAATAATAATGGGCCGTGGGACACGGCTACTTATGAAGTGGAAGACAGCGCGATGGGCTTTATCCGGATGAAAAACGGCGCCGTAATTAGCCTGGAGAGTTCTTGGGCCCTCAATACGCTTGAAATCAGAGAAGCCCGTTGCCAGCTATGTGGAACAAAGGCAGGCGCGGAGATGTACAGGGGCGAGGATGAAAGCTTTCAGTGTAGGCTGAACATGACAATGGGGCAGCGTCTTGTAACGGTTCATCCGGAATTTGCCGTTTCAAAGCAATCGGTTATTTCCACCGATGAGGACGGTGTCCGGGAGCAAAGGGCATGGCTGGATGCTCTGGATGGTGTGTCGGATGTAGTAGTTTTACCGGAACAGGCTCTACGGGTTACAGAAATTTTGGAAGCCGTTTACATTTCCTCACAAACAGGCAAAGAAGTGTTGTTTGGCTAATGAAAGGTGACCATCGGAAGGGACTTCCTCTAGAAGGAACCTTCCGATGGAAGTGCCGGTCAAATCAGAGGGAGGCAATAGCTTGCTGACCGGAGAAGAGTTTACTCCGGGCCTTGGAGCGCGGGATGCAAACAGGACAGTACTTGAGGGATTGTCGCGACTTTCTCAAATGGATCACCAAAAGGCATGTTGTAATAAGGAATATTGGACACCTTCCCTGTGGCGGGAGGATGTAAAAACAAAATGACTTGGGGGAATGGAGTACGTGTTGTATTTGCTGATTGGCATAACGATTATGCTTTTTGCGCTGCAAAGTGTTCAGCTTAAATTAATACCTGCACGAGGCTTTTTGCAAAACGTATTGAATACTGCGGCAATTTGCCTTGTGGCGGGAATATCGTTATGTACATGGATACTCTGGAGCAATGAACCGTGTGATGCCCCTACAAAATATTTGGGGGTGCTGTTTGGAATCACGTTCAGCATATCGATATGTGCTTATTCTTATGCGATGAAGATAGGGCCGCTTTCCTATACATCTTTTTTTTATTCCGCCAGCATGATCATACCGGCGGTGGCTGGGTTACTTATATGGAAAGAACCGGTGACGCTATATGGCATATTGGGCGTGATCTTGTTTTTGTCGGCCTTTTATTTTATTTGCTTAAACCGTGGAAAAGATTCCTCTTGGAAAGCCAGCGCCGCATGGATGGGCTCCTCTTTTTTAAGTTTTGTATTGAGTGGGTTTTCGTCGCTTTTGATTAAAATGCATCAGACACGGATGAACGGGGAGCAATTTGTCAGTTTTATTGGGATTGGCCTATTTGTAGCGGGCATTGTATCATTGGCGGGTTATGCGGGAGGAATTATTTATTCGCGAAATCGTGTGGAAGATTTGGATATCATTCGCCATCTAAAGAAAAATTGGAGAAGGATACTGCTAATTGCTTTATGTACAGGCGTTGGGAATATAACATATGCTTATGTTGCTGCCCGTGTGCAAAGCATGTATGTTTTTCCTTTAATCTCAGGTGGAAATATGCTTTTGGCTACAATATTTTCAGTGGTATTTTTAAAAGAAAACTTTAGTAAAAGGGGCTTTGTGGGAATAGCTTGCGGATTACTTGCTATCATTGTTTTAAATATCTGATATTTTTGGCAAACTCCGTCAAATCTCCAAGGTATCTGCAGGAACAATCTGAATGTGATGCCACGTCACCCGGCAAAGCTAAATGCCTAAGCGTTAACAGGACATATAATCGTTTTAGATGCCTACAAGCGGATAGGCTTGACACAATAGCGGTATATCTCACGAAAGGATTTGACCTAGATAAACCGGAGCGTAGATAACCCGGCCCTTAGCCGCAACGGAGCTCTGGCGCCGTCTAATACTACGCAATGGCTTAAGCGCGGACATCCATTCTGTGAAGGTCCTCTGCCTACGGCTGCTTTGACGCAAACCGTGCAGTGTAATCTTTGGAAAATGTGCTTGGAGACTCGTGAGTTTTATTGTAAAGCATATGCCGGTCATATAGCAAAAGGCATTTCGATTATTCAGACGGAGCAAAGGAGAGGTTAAGGTTGTTATCTTGGGTAATGATAGCGGCTAATTCCTCCGGGGTCTCAGGGCAGCCCAGATTGAGCCAACGGCGAATGATTGCGTTAAGGCCGGCTCTATAATATTCCAGCCTGTATTCCATGACATTTCGCTGAGCGGCGCCTTCATAGAAATCCTTTTCTTCAAGAAGCTTCCTGCCGGATTCGGTCATATGAACGTTAATGGAATTTTTTCCGCTGGGATCATTGAGATAAATCTGATAGAAGGAACGGTTCTTTTGAATATAATATAGCAGCTCAACATAACGGTTATAGTTAAAGGACTTGTGCTCTTCCTTCTCAAAATCATAGAAGACCTTGGCGATGGATTGGGTCATCACCTCCTCAATCTGTCCAAACAGATCCCGGACATCCAAATAATGGGAATAGAAGGTGGACCGGTTGATATCAGCCAACCGGCATATTTCCTGAACGGTTATCTTGGATATCTCTTTAGACTCCAGTACTGACAAAAAAACCGATTGAATCACCTGTTTCGTATGCTTGGAGCGGCTGTTATCTTTTGTATTCACATTTACCTCCATTAAAACAACAGTTGGCTTAATATTGACGGTTGATATTCTATTTTTGATTTATTATACTATAAACACAATATAAATACAACTGTTGTTTTAATGAAAGAGGGTCTATTTATGGAAAAGACAGATCGGTTTACGTCAGAGCCCATATGGAAGTTAATTGCAAAGATGTGCATTCCCGCTATAGTTACCACCTTGGTGGTGGTCCTATATAATATGGCTGATATATTCTTTATATCAAAGACGGGCGATACTGCCCAGGTGGCGGCTATATCCTTAATCTCACCCATCTTTGCCATTCTGTCGGGGCTGGGCGCCCTCATTGGCAGCGGTGGATGTGCCGCCCTCTCTATTGTGTTGGGCAGGCGGGATGAAGAACAGGCGAGAAAAATATCCAGCTTTTGCTGCTACTTTTCCCTCGGCGCCAGCTTGCTGTTTTCTATTGTTGTGCTATGTGCTATGACGCCGGTTATGAGCTTCATTCAGGCCAGCCCAGAGACAGAGGGTTATGCCAGAACGTATCTCACCTGGATTTGTGTTGGCGCGCCGTTCATAGTGTTCTCCAGCGCTTTTGCGAATATTGTAAGGGCTGAGGGAGCTGTGAAAGAATCCATGATAGGCAACGGCATCGGAAGCATTCTCAACATTATCCTGGATCCCATACTCATTTTAGGCTTTAATATGGGTGTGGCGGGGGCCGCCATCGCTACAGTGGTAGGCAATATGGCGAGTGTGGTCTATATAGTGTTGTACATCAGGTCAAAAAAATCCCGGCTGTCTATCCATCCAAGGCAGTTTACTTTTAGCCGGAACATCTCTCTAAAGGTGATTTCCTTGGGTATGCCCACGGCAATAGGAATATTACTCATGAGTATTTCCAATCTAATTACCAACACCTTTGTTAGTGGTTATGGGGATAGCGCCCTCGCTGCCAGAGGGGTCGCCGGAACCATTGGCATGATTATCAGTATGGTACAGATGGGAATATGTATGGGAATTCAACCCGCCATCGCATACAATTTCGGCGCTGAGAATCTGAAAAGAGTTATCGCCATAGTTAAAAGGACCGCTCTTCTCACAATAACAGTGGGGTCCGCATTGTCGGTGATTTGTTGGTTTGCGCGGACCGGATTTATGGCCTCCTTTATCAATGACGCCGAGGTAATTGGATTTGGACAGCAAATGGTGATGGGAAGTATTGTTTCAGGGCCGGTATTTGGGCTGTTTTACTTGGCTACCGGCATCCTGCAATCCATCGACAAAGCCTCCTACGCTACACTGACCTCATTGTTGCGGCAAGGCATTGTTCTTATCCCCATCCTGCTCTTGCTCAATGCTATAGCAGGATTGTCGGGCGTTATTTTTGCTCAAGCGGTGGCGGATGTGGTTGCCACTGTCATTGGAGTAGGGCTGTGCTTTACACAATATACACGCATTACTAGAGTGAATGAGATAGAAAAACATTTGCAACCTGCGACAGTGGTAAATACAACAGCTTGATGTATAAACTGAAATATGTGTGGGAAACCTTCGATGACCCTACGGAGGTTTCCCATTTGCGTAACAAAGGCAAAATATTTATTTAAAGCATGTTAACACAAGATATAAAAAGTGATAGAATAAGGGAGCGGGATTAACGGAAGACAAGCCTGTATCAAAATATGAATGAGGTGAGCGGATGAGACTGGTCATTATCTTTGGCCCTCAGGCGGTGGGGAAGATGACGGTGGGGGAGGAGTTGGCAAAGCGCACAGGATTAAAGCTTTTCCACAACCATATGACCATCGAATTGGTTTCTAACTTTTTTAGCTATGGCACCCCTCAGGGAAAACGGCTGGTGGGCATGTTCCGGCAGGAAATCTTTGAGGAGGTTTCCAAAAGCGATTTACCAGGCTTGATCTTTACATATGTTTGGGCCTTTAATGAGCCTGGAGATTGGGAATATATAGAGTGGTTGTCCGGCCTCTTTGAATCCCGCGGAGCCAATGTATATTATGTTGAACTGGAGGCCGGTATCGAAAAGCGGCTGGAGCGGAACAAATCGTCCCATAGGCTGAAGATGAAGCCCACCAAGCGGAATGTAGAATTCTCAGAACAGGATTTATTGTCCAGCATGGATAAATACCGGCTCAACTCCAATGCGGGAGAAATCTGTAAGGAGAATTATATTAGGATAGATAATGCGGAGTTATCCCCCCAGGAGACAGCTGAGAGAATTATGGCGGCGTCTTCCTGGGTAAAGGAGGTGTAGAGAAATATACCTAAGGTAAATTGCGCCAGAAAGGGCATTATATTTGATCTAGACGGCACCCTTTGGGACACTTCCGCTCAGGTGGCCCAGGCCTGGGACCGGCTGCTGGCAGGGAGGGAGGATGTCGATCTGCGGGTAGATAGGGAGACAATCTGCGGGATTATGGGCAAGACCAGCGAGGCAATAGCCCGTAGCCTTTTCCCAAGCTTGGAGGAAGGACATGCCCTTGAAATCATGGAGGCATTGTGTGAAGAGGAACTTGTGTGGCTGAAAAAATGTGGGGGAGGTCATCTCTATAAAGGGGTAGAGCGGACCCTCTCTGCCCTGAATCAATCGTATGATTTATTCATTGTAAGCAATTGCCAGGAAGGCTATATAGAAACCTTTTTGGAATGCCATCAGTTGGAGCGGTATTTCGCGGACTGGGAGTGCTCCGGGCGGACCCATAAAAGCAAGGGAGAAAATATACAGTCAGTTATTCGCCGCAACGCCCTGGAATGGGCTGTTTATGTGGGGGATACACAGGGCGATTATGTCGCGGCCCTGTATGCGGAGATTCCGTTTATATTTGCGACCTATGGATTTGGCACCGTTGATGTTAAAACCAATAGGATCAAAGCCTTAGACGGTTTAGCTGAATTGATTCAAGCATTGTAATTGCAGAATAAAACATCCCGTAATCTCATGAATTACGGGATGTTTTATCAGTGCTGCGTTTCAGCATGGGGGAGAGTAATCAGAATATGAAATCCGCCCTCCGTCCCTGGCAGGTTGGAAAATTCAATGGAGAAGCTTTCGCCGTAAATCAGCTCAAGCCGCCGGAGAATATTTTTGATGCCCACTTGTTCTTCCCGGGAAGCTTCAAAGACCCGGTTATTCAAGGCCGCCAACGTTTCCGGCCCAGCCCCTATTCCATTGTCGCTTACCGAAAGCACCACGTTACCACAGCCATCGTCGCAGGCTGAGATGGCGATACGCAAATTTTCCTGAAATTTGTTGTGCTTCACTGAGTTTTCCACCAGAGTCAGCAGGATGAGCGGCGGAATCCGGTAATTCACCGGATCATCGGCGGATAGGTCCAGCTGGATGGCGGTTTTAAAGCGGATATTTTGGATCTCCAAATATTCCCTGATGTGCGTTAACTCATCCTCCAGAGGGACCAGGTCGAAGCTGTTGACAAAGAGGTGCCGCACGTAGCTGGACAATTTGAGGCATAATTCCTGAATGGCCTCGTACTTTTGGCTTTGGGCCATGCCGAAGATGATGCTGAAGCAGTTGACAAAGAAATGGGGTTTGATCTGCAACTGGAAATAATCCAGCTCCGTCCTGGTACGGGCAATGCGCTCCTCATACATATCAATTTTAAGCACCTCCATCTGTTGGATCAGGGAATCAAAGATTTCAGTGGCCTCATTGAGCTCCGCAAAGCCCCGAACCTTTTTTCTCATGCGCTGTTGTTCGTAGAGATGAACGTGGTGTTTAAAATGTTGGAGAGGGCCCATGATGTAGTGCCGGAAGTAGTAGAGGGTATAGCCACAAAAGCCGATGACCACAACAAAGATGACGGCGAGCACCCCGGTGTAAAAGCCGGCGCTCTCAAACAGGTAATCCTTTTTATCAACAAATAACAACCGCAGATTCATCCGGGTGGGGCTGGACAGGTAAACGAACATGGAACCTTTGGTATAACAGATATCTCCGTTTACCAGATCCGGCAGATAGTCCTCCAGACTTTCTGCCGGAGTGAGGGGGTTAAGCTCCTGGTCCAATAAAGTATAGAAGCTGTTGTCAGATACGCCGATGCTCTGGAAGAAGGAGAAGAGGCGGTCAGTGCGTATCCAGCAGCAGACATATAACGCCCGGTACTGATAAATCTGGGCCAAATAAGTGCTGCCCTCAATTTCATACAGATTCCAGGGAGACCGGGTGCCCTGGTTGGTGTAGTGGGGGATTACCTGGTCCCATAGATAGTCTAGTACCCGCGTCTTTTGCCCATAATCGGTACTGGCGTTGGTACCGGAGACCACAAGGTCCCTTTCAGGATTCATAAAAACAAAATTAAAGCCTTCATCAATAAACACTTGAGCGGCGGAGAGGTCGTTTTGAATCTGGGTTGAATAATAATATATCTCATATGGCGTTAAGTCCTCTGCCAGACGCTGGGCATTCTTGTTGTAGGTGAGCGTGTTGACCATAAAATAATTGATGTTGGACAGCTCACTGTCCAACTGCTGGAGCTGAAAATCCAGGGTCGACTCAGTCCGCTGCTTATAGTTGGCGTCCCCTATGTAAAAGGTATAAACAATTATAATCATAGCGCCCACAAAGACGGGAATCAACAGCAGCAGGAGCC
>Ga0153950_1000873_pt1 | contig 13479 bp, 11 predicted proteins | sample TSNJ034MetaG_FD_104737 | JGI IMG/M metagenome (GOLD analysis project Ga0153950, IMG submission 104737) | Attine ant fungus gardens microbial communities from New Jersey, USA - TSNJ034 MetaG | ecosystem: Host-associated > Fungi > Mycelium > Unclassified | place: USA: New Jersey, Wharton State...
AGGCGGGCCACCACCACAAAGCGCTGGTATTCTCCGGCGGAGTACTGCCGGGTACAGGTGGAAAGGGTGAGGAGGCGGTCGGTGGAATCCACCTCCACATCAAAGTTCAAAACGCTGCGGGTGCGCCATTCCTTGAGAAGGGCGTCGAAATCGCCGTTGCTGCTGCTGGGGTTGGGGTTATTGTAGAAGAAGGAATTGGACAGCTCGCAGTAGGAAACGGAGAATACCCGCCAGATTCCCTCATTTTCTCCGGTGGAGAAGTAGATATGGGGGTTTTCCTTGGCAAAGTTTACATCGGTATAGGAAGGAAGCTGTGCGAACATGGTGTAGCCCTGCTTGTTGCCGATGGCAAAGGGGGCGCGCAGGTTATTCCAATTATGGCCGTAAAGCACCAGGTTCTTGGAGGTGCCGCTGCGCCAAGTGTCGCCCAAAACAGCCCGGTAGTCCAAATATGTTGCGGTATCGGTATAATTTTGGTAAGTGGTATTGGGGTAATTTACACCCTTCCAATCACGATGTACATAATAGTTGTTGTTGCCGGCCGATGGCCGATGAAGGATAGGGGTGCTGATATTGGTGCCGGGAACCTTCAGCCAGCCGATCACGTCGCTGTTTGCCGCCTTGTACTCGGCAATTTTCGCCTGAAAGCTGGAAAAAGTGTATACGGTGCTTTTGTTGGATCCGCTGGAGGCGGATGATGAGGTGGTACTGTCGTCTTTTTCCAGCCGGTCCCAGGCCGCCGAGGCGGTTACGGGCGCCGCGGTCATGACCAGCGCAAGTGCCAGCGCCATTACCTTGCGGGACATTTTTTTCATGGTAGAGGGCCCTCCCAAAATATAATTTTTTCTGTTATGTTACATAAGTGTTACAATTATAACACATTTTGTGCGGCAAACAAGAAGCTAATTTAAATTTGAGCAAAATCCATAAAAAATCATATTTTTTATGGATAGAATAGATTAAAATAACAACGGTGAAAAAGCCATATTCCAGACGATTTTCCATTAATCCAAAGATTGGGAAATAATTTGATTATTTCCCCGAAGTTCGATATAATGGAGCTGGGTTAGATTGTGGCTGCAATCCAAAATGAAGGAAGGCTGGCTATGCGGAAAATTACCATTGCTTTATGCATATTAATACTATTCGCCGGGATAGCGGCGGGCTGCTCGCAGGACGGAATGCCTAAGCTGAACAAGGAAGCGCCCACGACGGTGGTGGTGTGGAATTATTATTCCGGAAAGCAGATGGAGGCATTCGATGCGCTGGTGGAGGAATTTAACAATACGGAGGGCGCTGAACGGGGCGTAATTGTGGAATCGGTGTCCAAGCTGGGAAGCGACGTCCTCAGCGAGGATATCATTGCCGCCGCCAGCGGGGACGCGGGGGCGGGCCCGCTGCCCAACGCCGCGTTCCTGTATTCGGATGTCGCCTACCTCCTTGCTCAAAGGGGCCTCTTGGCGGACTACAACCGGTACTTGAGCGAGGCCCAGCTGGACGCCTATGTGGACGACTTCCTCCAAGAGGGAAAGGTTCTGGGGACAGACAAAATCTATATTTTGCCGGTGGCGAAGGCCACCGAGGTTATCGTGATAAACCGCACGGATCTGGGGCAATTTATTGATGCCTGGAAGCCGGGGGAGGAGCCGGATAGCGTCATAGCCCGGCAGTTTGCCTCCTGGGAGGGTATTTTGGGGGCGGCCCAGGCTTACTACGAGTGGTCGGACGCCCAAAGCCCTGACACGCCGGGGGATGGAAAGGCGTTTTTTGGCATTGACGTACTGGCCAACTTTATCTTTACGACCCAGCAGCAGCTGGGCGGCGGGCTGGTCACTGTGGAAAATGGCGTTGGCACCGTGAATTTAAACGCGGCTGCCCTTCAAACCGCGTGGGATACCTATTATGTCCCGATTGTCAAGGGTTATTTTGGCGAGTATAATAAATTCCGTTCGGATGATCTTAAAGCGGGGGAGATACTGTCATATCTGGGCTCCAGCTCCAGTGCGGTCTATATCCCCACAGAAGTGACCGGCGCCGACCAGCAGTCCCATCCCATCGACGTGGACATCCTCCCCATGCCGGTTTATGAAGGCATGGAGCCGGTGGCTATTCAGCAGGGCGCGGGAATGGCGCTTCTGGCCTCTGCGCCTGAAAAGGAGTATGCCACCACCGTCTTTGCCACCTGGTTTACCGACCCGGAGCGGAACACCCAGTTCGTTGTCCAGTCCTCCTATATGCCCGTTACCCGCGAGGCGCTTAATTCGCTGGCGGAAAAGGTGGAGGGGGCCCAGGATGTGGTAGAGCGCACTCAGGATGTAACCATCAGCCAGATGCTCGCGTATCAGATGTATACGGTGCAGCCCTACACCAATGCCTTTGGCGTTCGCCAGATATTGGAGGGCAACATGAGAACCATTGCCAAGAATTCCCGAAAGGGCGTCGAGATGATGATGGCGTCAGGAATTCCCTACGAGACCGCGGTAGCCACCTTCACAGGCCCGGAATACCTGATGGGGTATTTGGATGATTGCCACCGGGATCTGGACAGGCTGGGCGTGGGACACCGTGAATAACGGGATCGCGTTATGAATGAAAAAGCGGCGAGCCGGGTGTTCAGGTGAACCTTGGCTTCGGGAGGTGAGAGGCAACATGTTTTCGGGACAGAAAAAATCGGTTCGATTGATGTTGCTGATACCCACAATTTTACTGAATCTAACGATTATCGGGATTTTTCTGATTGTCATTCGCCAGTTCAATATTTTTCAGCATATGAAGGGGTCGGATATCAGGGGGCTGAGCCACTCTGTGGAATACCGGGGCAAGCAGGTGGAGCAGAGCCTTAAAAGCGTGGCAGATCTTACCCGCGTTGTGGCGGATGGCATCGGACATGATATAAATACCGCTATGTCCCTTGAGAGTGTCTACCATGAGCTTGTGAATAATCCACAAGCGGTTCCCCAGATTCTTGGCCTTGCCTTGCCCCATGTTCATAATACGCTGGAGATGAGCGCCGCCTCCGGCGCGTTTGTGGCGCTGGACGTTTCTCCGGCCCAGCCGGGCGCTTATGATTTTTCCGGGAACAGTGTGGCGGCCGTCTACATCAAAAGCCAGTCCGGAACCACAGGCCGGAGCGGGGATTTCACGCTGTTGGCGGGAACCCGGGATATTGCCGACGCCTACCGGATTCCCTTGGCGCGGGAATGGGATGTTGAATTGAACCGGAGCCTGACGGACAATTGGGATTTCCTCACAGTTCCCTATGCGGCCGCTAAAAACAGCCCGGTATCGGAGCTTGAGCGGTTGGGTTACTGGTCGGGCCCGGTGGAGCTGGGAACCGGGGAAAGGGTGCTTTACTACACAGCGCCCCTTCTGGACGGGGAGAACGTCCCCTATGGCGTTGTGGGCATGGAGCTGTCCTTGTCCCGCCTCAATGAAATGCTGGCGGCGATGGGGCCGGACAAGTGGGACGGCGGCTTTTATGCATTTGCTGAAATCAGTGACCCGAACCGTTATGAGTGGCTGGCTGCCGGTGGTTCCGGCGCCGGCAACCTGATGGCCCCTCGGGATGGGGGGGCGGTGGTGCGGCAGTTAAGTGACTACGCGGAGCCGTCGGTAGAGATTACTTTCGATGATTCCTACTCCGCGACAGCGGTTGTGCATGACCTTCAGATTTATTATACCGAAAGCCTTATCCCGCAGCAGAGGTGGGCGCTGGTGGGCGGGGTGGAAACCAAGGTGCTCTTTGCGGGATTCTACGACCTTAGCCGCTACCTGACCATAGCGCTGATGCTGGCTTTGGCGGTGGGGCTTGTTGGGGCTATCCTTGTGGTAAATGCCCTCGTGGGGCCGCTGAGGAGGCTTCCCCGACAGCTCCGGAGCCTGGATCCGGACGCGCCCATCCAGCTGGATTACACCCGCATCCGGGAAATTGACCTGCTGATTGACGCTATCAAGGGATTGAGCGCCGATTTGGCCGCCAGCGGAGCCCGCACCCTGCAGGCCATTGAAATGACCGATATGCCCATCGCCTTTTTAGAGGTTAACGCCGCTAAAAGGCGGGTGTTTATAACTGATCTCGTATTTGAGCTGTTTGCCATCCCCAAAGAGGGCGGCGCGGGCTTTATTGCCCTTGACGAATGGACCCGGCTTTATGAGCGGCTTGCCGCCAACAAGGTGGAGGGGAAAGAGAATATCTTCCTGCTGGACTTTATCGAAAACCGGCCGGAACGGTGGCTCAAGGTAAAAATGGCCGAGGGAGGAAAAAAAACCTTCGGCATTATTATGGACGTCACCGGAGAGGTCATGGAGCGGCGGCGGCTGGAGTACGAACGGGACACCGATCCCCTGACCAAGCTGCTGAACCGGCAGGCATTTTTCCGCCTGGCCGGGGAAAAGATCCAATCCGCGCCGGACAAGCTGGGCGTCATGCTTTTTGCGGATTTGGACAACCTTAAATACGTTAACGATACCTGGGGCCACGATTTCGGGGATCGGTACATCCGGGCGGCGGCGGATGTGTTCGCAAGGCTTGGCCGCTATGGCGCCGTGGTCTCCCGGATATCCGGCGACGAGTTTGCGATATTCCTCTATGGTTATGACAGCCGGGAGGAGCTGGCCGGTATTGTGGGGGAAAACTACAAAACCCTGTCGGAAAGCACCCTGGAGCTGTCTGATGCCGCCACCATTAACGTCCGGGGCTCCATCGGTTTTTCCTGGTATCCGGAGGACTCGGAGGATCTGGGACTGCTGCTGAAATACGCCGACTTTGCCATGTATGAGACTAAGCGTACGGCCAAGGGCTGCATCAAGGAATTTGACATTGCCTCCTATATGAAAAAATCCTCTCTCATTGAAAAGCACAAGGATTTCGACCGGTTTATCGAGCTGAATCAGGTTTCCTATGATTTTCAGCCCATTGTGGAAATCTACAGCGGCCAGGTATATGCCTACGAGGCGCTTATGCGGCCCCAGTGCGGCGAATTGACCACACCCTTGCAGGTGCTGGAAATCGCCCAAACCCAGGCCAAGCTCTACCAGATTGAGCGGATGACGGTTTACAATATGTTTAACTGGACTGCTGAAAATCTGGATCATCTGGACGGAAAAAAGATATTTCTCAATTCGCTGCCTAACCAGCTTTTGTCCGAAAAAGACGAGGATGAGCTGAATACGCGGTATCCTGGCGTCTTCGGGAGCATCGTTGCGGAGGTTATCAGCGGCGAAAGGCTTGATGAAGCCGCATACCGGGATAAAAAGGATCAGGTTCATCTCAACGGCGGACAGATTGCGCTGGATGATTTTGGAGCGGGGCATTCCGGCGAACAGACGCTCTTGGCCGCCAAGCCCGAATACATTAAGCTTGATATGTCTCTGGTCAGGGATGTGGATCTGGATCCCGACAAGCAGCAGCGCATTTCCAAGATTATTTCTTCGGCGGCGCCGCTGGGCATCAAGACCATTGCATCCGGAGTGGAAACCTATCAGGAAATGGAATGTCTGATTAAGCTGGGGGTGGATTATCTCCAGGGCTTCTATCTGGCAAAACCAACGCCGGGCTTTCCGGAGGTTCCCGACCATATCTGCCAGGAGGTGCAGTGGTTGTCCCGGCAATACCGGGATCGCCGGGGAGAACGCTGAATAAGCGGTGTTTTACAGCGGAGCGCCCGCATTCCCAGCCCTTTAAGGGGGCGGCTTTATCTCGGTTGGCCGGGCCTCTGCGCCACTGGCTTACCTCTTGTGAGGACGCGAGCTTTGCCTCGGTTGGCCGGGCTCCTCTCAATACAATCGCTGCGGCGAGCATTAGGATAGAGGGCTACGGCCTGCCCGAACCCGCTTAGGGCCATAATGGCCCCCCCTAAAGGACTAGGAGTGCAAGCACTCCGTCGTAAGACCCGTAATCCAGTAAGGTTGTAGCTTCTCACACAGCAACAAGCCTCCAGCCAACCTCCCGCTCCCTCCATGGGGCCCAAAACCCCATTCCGGGAGCTGGTTTTGTGCGCAGGTAGGCGTTAGCCCTGCAAAAAGCAGCGCCGCGCTGGGCGGCAGCCCACCGACGGCGCGCTGCACCGCACCACAGCGTTTGCCAAGGAACACTGGATTCTTAAGGACAGCAGTCCTTAAGCGGGGGTTTTAGGGGCCGGTGCCCCTATTTAAATATCGTAGATACCTATAAACGGCTAAAAGATTACGAGAGACAGCTCCCCAAAGTGCAGGGGGGTCACGGGGGCCCTCCCCCGTGGGAATTTTGGTTACTTTTGTTCCTCCAAAAGTAACTGCCCGTCGCGGCATGAGCGACAAGCCAACCCGTGGCACTGCGGCACCGCCAGAGCAACAGCGGCCACGCCAAAACGCAACGCAACAAAATGAAATGACCATATATAAGACCCATGCCGGGCATCCGCCAGGGCACGGGTCTTTTTACAGCCCCGCGCCGATTCCAGGGTATGGAATGAATCCGGCGGGACAAAATACTTTAAGCGGCAGGCATGTGTAAGGCTTGGGCCGCATATGATTTAAGTATTAGTATAGGAGATTCCAGATGGAAAATGAAATATTGCTGTACGTAGAGGGTATGAACGGAAGAAAGAGCGAGGAGCAGATCGTGCAAGGTATTGTAGCCATGCCGGGGGTGGAGCTGGTGCAGGTAAACGCGAAAACCGGCACGGTAAGCGTGACCGGCGGGGATCTGGATCAATTGATGGTAATTGACATCATCGAGTCACTGGGGTATACGGCGCTGCACTAAGCACAGCCGTCATCCCCCTCCAGAAGGCGGCCGTCAGTTCTGTCCAGAGGGGATTCCCGCTTATCCGCGGCTTTGCCCGCAGGCAGGCCCTCAGCGAAGGCATTGGCGGTATGCATATTATTTCAAAAAAATGTTGCCGCATCCGCTTAAAAAGTATATACTGAAAGCTGAACCCTTCTTCCCCCTTTTTTATCCTCTACGCTTAAGGGAGGATTAGCCATGATTGGCGATTTGCACTGCCATACCCGCCTATCCAACGGGTCAAGCAGTATTGATGACCTGATTTTTTACGCAAAGCGCGCGGGCCTTGACTTTTTAGCGGTTACCGACCAGGACACAATGGCCGGCGTTGTGCGCGCGGGGGTGTTGGGACGCCGGTACGGCATCCGTATTATCCCCGGGGTAGAGCTGTCCTGCCGGGACGCGGAGCGTGACCGTCCGGTACACCTGCTCTGTTACCTGCCCGACAAGCCGGACAGGCTGCAAGGGCTGATGAACCGTTCGCTTGCCAGCCGCAGGCAGGCCGGCGCCGGTATGATCCGCAGGGTTACGCATTATTATCCCATTACAAAGGAGCATATCGCAAGGTATACTCTGGGAAGCAAGGCGGTCTATGAGGCCCATATTATGCAGGCACTGCTGGACACCGGCTACGATTGCCAAAGCCATGGGGCGCTTTACCGCAAGCTGTTCCATCCCGGGGAGGGGATTTGCGGCGTAATTCCTGAATTTCCCGACGTTTACACTGTGCTGGAGGCCGTCCGCCAAGCCGGGGGGCTGGCGGTTCTTGCCCATCCAAACGCTCCAGCTTCCATGGAGCTTCTGGAGGAGCTGGCGGAAAAGCGGCTGATCCAGGGTGTGGAGCGCTATCACCCGGGGATAGATGAGGAATGCGCCGGACGCATCGGGGAAATTGGAGAACAGTATGGACTGTTCCAGACCGGGGGAAGCGGCTTCCACGGCTATTGGTCGGGAACGCCCCATCCGGTAGCCAGCCGCATCACCACCGAGGAATGCATCCGGGAGATGTTTGCGCTGAAGAAGGCGGTTCCGATGAAGTGACAAACACACAAGAAAGCGAGTTTTCAAGATGACATATACCTATACGCCCAGCGGGGTATGCAGCAGGCAGATGTTTATTGAGTTGGATGAGGACAATCGCATAACGGATATTCAGATAAAGGGCGGATGCAGCGGCAACAGCCAGGGCGTGATCGCTTTGGCCAAGGGCAGAACGGCCCTGGAGGTGCGGGATCTGCTGAGAGGCATCAGGTGCGGTGATAAAAACACCTCCTGCCCCGACCAGCTGGCTGCTGCGCTGGACTGGATAGCGGAGGATCAAAAAAGCGATTGAGCAAAAGGGTGGATGTGACAGATGGACGGTTTTACACTTGCGGCGGCGGTTGGAAGCGTTATGCTATTGGGGATAGGAGCAATGGGGCGGAATCCGCTTCTTCTTGCGGTGACAGGGGACGAGGATATGAAAATCGCCCCGGCCAAGGGGCTTGGCGGCCCTTCGGAGGACGCGGCGGAGCTTGCGGCCCGGCAGTACCTGGATATGAAGCGTTCCGGCAGCATTGACAAGGCCCGCCGGTTGGGCGAGCGCCTCATGGAGATACTGGTGGAGGAAAGCGGTGATCTGCCGGGAGCGGAGGAGGAGGACTCCCTGATCCGGCACCAGAGGATTGTTTTGTTTTCCTACGCAATCAACCGGGTATTGTCGGAGCGGTCGCCTAATTCTATTCTGGCACAGACAAGCCTGAATGTGTTTTATGACGCCGTGGAGGAAAGGGAGCCTGTGCTTTACCGGCATATCAGCGATATGGCGGCCTTTTCCCTCTACATACTCTGTGACCGCGACCGGGGCCGCACCGATTGCGAGATTGGTATGGTCTATGCGCGTCTCTGCGGCAGCCCGGACGACCCGGGGGTTATCGGGGAGGGCAATGAGCTTTACCACGCATTCTACGAGCACTGCGCCAGGGAGCAGGATAGCTTGCTGCATTAGGAGTATATAAAAAGGATCCCGCTTCCATTTCCGAGGAAGCGGGGCCCTTTGGCATTTGGGCGTAAAATATGGTATACTACAGATAATAAATTTCCCCGCCCCAAAGGGCGGGGAATTGAACTCTGATGCTAATCTTCTATCAAAGCGTCGAAACGCTTTGATAGAAGGATTGTATGAGAGATTAAAAGAGGAGGAGAGTAGGCTGTGGGTGTTTACGAGTATACCTTGCAAACCCAGCGGGAGAATTTTTACGGCATAACCGGCCAGGTTACCGGGGCTTTGGCGGACAGCGGTGTGAAGGAGGGCATCTGCGTCATCTACTGCCCCCATACCACCGCGGGCATCACCATCAACGAAAACGCGGATCCGGATGTGGTTACCGATATGCTGCTGGGCCTCCGGGAGGCTTATCCCCAGCGCGGCGCTTTCCGGCATTTCGAGGGGAATTCCCCCGCGCACCTGAAATCCAGCGCCGTTGGCTGTTCCCAAACGGTGATCGTCCGGGGAGGGCAGCTGCTTTTGGGCCGGTGGCAGGACATCTATTTCTGCGAGTTTGACGGGCCCAGAACCCGCCGGTTTTATGTAAAGGTGATGGGGGATTAATAATGTGACCATCATTCAAGCGGTGGCGCTTTGCCACGCTGCGCTTTGGATTGCCGCTGTGTTGCGTTGCTTTTTGGCGTTGGCGCTGTGCAGCGGGTTGGCTTGTCGCTCATGCCGCGACGGGCAGTTACTTTTGAAGGAACAAAAGTAACCAAAATTCCCACGGGGGAGGGCCCCCGTGACCCCCCAGCACTTTGGGTAGCTGTCTTTGGTAATCTTTTTGGCCGTTTAAAGGTATCTACGATATTTAAATAGGGGCACCGGCCCCTAAAACCCCCGCTTAAGGACTGCTAGTCCTTAAGAATCCAGTATTCTTTGGCAAACGCTGTAGCGCGGTGCAACGCGCCGTCGGCGGACTGCCGTCCGGCGCGGCGCTGCTTTTTTACAAAGCTGCGTTGGCTGCAAGGCTAACGCCTTACCTCGAGCACAACGCCAGCTCCCGGAATGGGGTTTTTGGGCCCCATGGAGGGAGCGGACGGTTTGATTGGGGTTTTGGCTGTGCAGGGTGTTACAGCCCTGCTGATTTACGGGTTCTTAGGGCCATTAAGGCCCTAAGCGGGTCCGGGCGGAGCCCGGCCGCCGGAGGCAAAGCTAACGCCAAAATCAGCACCAAGCCAGAGGCAGAAACCTGGCCAACCGAGGCAAGGCTAACACCAAGCACAAGGTCAAGCCAGAGGCAGTGGCCCAGCCCACCGGGGTAACGCCGCCCCCTTAAGTTGACGGCTTTGGTTGCTAAATCTTTTTTCCCACCTCAACCGTCCGCTCCATGGCGGCCTCCACGGCGTTTATGACGGTACCGCGGAAGCAGCCCTTTTCCAGCGCGTGAACCCCGGCGATGGTGGAGCCGCCGGGAGAACAGACGTTGTCCTTGAGCTTGCCCGGGTGTTCACCCTGGAGCACCATCCTGGCGGAGCCCAGCAGGGTTTGGGCGGCAAGCTGTAGGGCCACATCCCGGCTCAAGCCCATTTTAACGCCGCCGTCGGCCAGGGCCTCCATGAAGATATAGGCGTAGGCGGGCCCGCATCCGCTGACGCTGGTGAGCGGGTCGATAAGGCTTTCGGGGAGCAGGTGAACCTGCCCCACGCCGGAGAATAGCTGGGTAGCGGCGTCGCCGTGGAGGCTGGTGCAGAGGCTGCCAAGGCAATGCCGGACACGCCCTCGCCTACCAGCATGGGGGTGTTGGGCATTACGCGAACCACTGGGACGGGAAGAAAGGCTTCCAGCAGGGATAGGGGTGCGCCGCCGACAATGGAGATGGCCAGGTGGCGACCGGGATCAAAATGGGGGGCGGCAGCCTCCAGAATGGGGCGGAGATACTGGGGCTTTACCGAGAAGACGATGATGTCGCACCCCTGCACCAAAAGCGCGACTCCCTGGTTTTCGCTGTCATTGGGGATGGTGCTTATACCCAGCCGGCGGGATAGCTCCTCCAGGCGCGCCGGGGATATATCTGTGACGGTGATATCCGCGGGGTTCAGCCTGCCGGAGGATATGTTGCCGCCGAAGATGGCCTCGGCCATCTGCCCGGCGCCTATAAAACCAATTTTCTTTCCTTGTAAATGATCCACTGTAATGCTCCTTTATCTATGATGTAGTCAGTTAATTTAAAATAATAGCGTTTTCAAATTAACCAGTAATGGCTGCTGAACGCGGTTTGTTCAGCAGCCATGCTTTATAGCTTTGAGGTGGGACTAATTATTCTTGGGCTTGGTCAGCTGATCCACCAAGTTAACCAGATTTGCAATCTCCGGCTTGGAAATCTGGGCGTCGGCGCCCAGCTGTTCACCCTTCAGCCGCATCTCCTGGTTAATCAGGGAGGAGAACAGAATAACCGGCAGGTTCCGGAGCTCCTTGTCCTCCTTAATGAGCTTGGTGAGCCGGTGGCCATCCATCTGGGGCATCTCAATGTCGGTAATGACACAGGCCACATGATTCTTAATGGGATCGTCAGATTGCTTGGCCTCGCAGATGAAATCCCAAGCCTCCTGGCCGTTATCGGTTTTAATGGTATTCACATAACCGGAACGGTGGAGGGACTCTATAATCATCTTGGAGAGCAGCATGGAATCCTCGGCGATGAGGATAGGCAGATTGCTTTCCGTCCGGGGGCCCAGGCGCTCCAGCTCGCTGTACTGGATACTGGTCTCCGGGCTGATTTCGGCAATAATTTTTTCAAAATCCAAAATGGTAATCAGCCTGCCGTCAAACTGGGCAATTCCGGTGGCCACACCCTCCTGGCCGCCATAAATGATTTTATCCGGCTTCTGGATATTCGTCCAGGAAATGCGCCGAATACCCTCCACCGTGTGGACATGGAAGGCAAAAACCAGGTTGTTGAAGTTGGTAATCATAAAGATATCCCGGTCGTTTGATTCGGAAGGGGGCATGCCCAGATAGGAGGCCAAATCCACAACGGTAATCACCTCGTTGCGCGGCATGAAGATGCCCTCAATATTGGGGTGGGCATTTTGCATGGGCTTGACAGGGCTGCGCTTCATGATCTCGGTTACCTTCGCAACGTTAATGCCGAACACCTCGCCGGCAATGGTAAACTCCATAATTTCAAGCTCATTGGTTCCCGATTCCAGTAGGATTTCATTTTGCTTTGCAGGTTTCATAATCCATGCACCTCAATATTCATTCGTCATTTGCGGCGTCCTTGAAAACAGAGCCTTCCCCCTGACTATCGGCCCTCCTGCTTCAAGCTGATAGCTGACCTGCCTCTATTTTACATCAAAACGCGCAAAACATCAATCCCCAGTTACACATACCTGACACAGGTCGGGAAAGCGCGCGGCCTGATCCGGCCGGACAATCACCTGCGCCATGGTTACAGCCTTCAGCTCCATCTCCACCTTTTTGGATATGTACTCAAAGAAATAGTGATAGGGACAGTTTTTGTCCCCGGTACGCGTGCAGACAGAATCATCCCGCAGGCAGCGGTTAAGCATATAAGGCCCTTCAATGGTTTCCACAATATCATTCAAGGAAATTTCATCCAACGAGCGGGCCAGCTCATAGCCGCCCTGAGCCCCCTTGAAGGAACGCGCTATACCACTTGCCACCAGCTTACGCAATATTTTCAGGGAAAACCGCAGGGTGATATGCGACCTTTCCGCGATGGTCTTGGCGCCTATCCGTCCCTGATTTCGTGCCAGATAATCCACAATGCGGATTGCGTAATCTGTTTCCAAAGTAATGTGCATAGTGTCCTCACTTTTACAGCATATTTTTAAGGGGAGGCAGTCACGCCGCCCAGAAAAACTACCGATTAACAATATATAATACAATATACTATCCACAACATGCTCTTGTCAACAGTTTTCTACCAAATCATCAAAAAAACAATGGGTAAACAGGGGGATAATGGTGAATAATAAACATAAATGCCGCAGAATGCAGTCTGTTTATGGCGGATTCAGTCTGTCGGGGCGGCTTTAAGCCGCCGGATGGCGTCCGCGCAGGCGGGGCGGTCTGTTATTCCAGAAAATCCTTTAATTTTTTGCTCCGGCTGGGATGGCGCAGCTTGCGCAGGGCCTTGGCTTCAATCTGCCGGATGCGCTCCCGGGTGACGTTAAACTCCTTGCCCACCTCCTCCAGGGTGCGGCTGCGACCGTCCTCCAAGCCGAAGCGGAGGCGCAGCACCTTTTCCTCCCGGTCGGTGAGGGTGGAAAGCACCTCGCCCAGCTGCTCCCGCAGCAGGGTATGGGAGGCCGCCTCTGCGGGAGCTGGGGCGTCGTCATCGGGGATAAAGTCTCCCAGGTGGCTGTCCTCCTCCTCACCGATGGGGGTTTCCAGGGACACGGGCTCCTGGGAGATGCGCATAATTTCCCGCACCTTGTCCACCGGCATATCCAGCTCCAGGCTGACCTCCTCGGCGGTGGGCTCGTGGCCGTTTTTGTGAAGGAGCTGGGAGCTCACCTTTTTGACCTTGTTGATGGTTTCCACCATATGCACCGGAATGCGGATGGTGCGGGCCTGATCGGCAATGGCGCGGGTTATGGCCTGGCGGATCCACCAGGTGGCGTAGGTGGAGAATTTAAAGCCCTTGGTGTGGTCAAATTTTTCCACCGCCTTGATAAGGCCCAGATTGCCCTCCTGAATCAAATCCAGAAACTGCATG
>Ga0153950_1000878_pt1 | contig 13447 bp, 14 predicted proteins | sample TSNJ034MetaG_FD_104737 | JGI IMG/M metagenome (GOLD analysis project Ga0153950, IMG submission 104737) | Attine ant fungus gardens microbial communities from New Jersey, USA - TSNJ034 MetaG | ecosystem: Host-associated > Fungi > Mycelium > Unclassified | place: USA: New Jersey, Wharton State...
ATCCTCGCTCCTGTCCTATCCCGCATATTGACTAGCACTATGATTATTTCCTGGTCCATCTATATGGCATTCATCTGGAGAGTTGGTATATGGTGCTCTGGAGTATTGTTCACGGTGGGTCTGGTTGTAGCATGGAGATTATGGTTTCTTCGTACTACGTCTGATGACAGAATATCGTATGTTTTATATAATGTAAGTAGTTTCTCGCCGTTTTTTGTGATCAAATGACTGATGTTCGTTGTAGGGGTGGCTAGTAATGCTTCGGCTTCTTCCGGCAAATGCTCGCTGGGGAACCTTTAACTTATGATACAACTGGTATTTGGGCGAAAGACATGATGCTAATGCTGCTGAGAAGAGTCCTTATGAATAATTAGAATATTATCCTAGTCGCAAGCTACCAGAATAAACGTAAATTCCTATGTAAACTCCTGAGAATCTAAGTCCAGAAATCTTTTATTATCTTTAAACGTTAATATTGATAGACTTTGTCTGATGAGTGATTTGTGATTTCCTAAGCTCGCGAGGGAATGTATATGTCTCTTGAAGGTCCAAAGAGACTGAGCTAAAACTAGCCTCTGTCATCAGGCTCTGGTTGAAATCGCAACATAGGAGCTTGGAACTGAAGACAACAACTGATAACCCTTTCAATTAACTTGCCTCTCGTGTTTAGTAGGACAATGGGCCAGAAAGATTTTGGTGTGTCATATCAAGGTTTTTTGGGGTGATGATAGATATTAATTGTATTAAGTGTGACTATTAAAACAATTATATTAAAACTCTCTTAACATAGGCAGCTTTGGGGGTTATTCCCCTTACATAGATCAGTATATCAGTCTCAGGCTATCACCCTTACAACCTTGCTCATTTATGTTCATTATCCTCTGGTCAGGATCACAGTCTACCCAGAATACGAGTACTCCTCATGAGTGTGTAGCAACTATTTTAGCAGTCACTTGTCATATATCTTTCCTAACAGGAAGTTCTTCCGGCACATTCTTTTTATGCCAATCCTCCAGAGAATCAGGACCATAGTCTTGGTAAACCTGTTTATCGCCTTCAGGAAGGCGCACATAGCTAGGCTTCGAGTTCAGTTTGATACAGACCTGAAATATCGATATTGTAAGAGTCTTTTACAATGGAAATCTAAAACCATTCGAAACCATACCATTGTCTGGGGAGGTTCGAGCTCGGGAGAATCAACTGACGACGCGAAGGGGTGAATCAGCTCAGGCCTGTGGTAAGGATTGCATATATGAATAATCGCAAAGGATATGAAGAGTCAAAAACCATTGCTTGTCGTACAACCAGAGCATACTGCTACATTTCTTGCAAAAGCTACGCTCAGACGACACCTGTCGTTCTTGTAGGGTGCCTCTATCCAAAATAGCTCGATAAACACTATACAAGATATTAACACAAGCCATGAGCGATTTAGAGGCAGACGAGTGCCCGCCACTCACTCACCTTATATTCTCTTTACCCTCTACCTTGAGTGAGTCGCTATGTCCACCAAGGTTGATACTGCCGCCAGAGCCGCCGACCTTTCGGCATATAGAGCAAAAACAGAGCTTGAGATCCATCAGATGTGATCGTCAACTGAGATCATCCTAAATCGTATCTTTACCTGATATGGCACTGGAGTAGTAGAGAGCACACTGTACTTGACAGCACCGCAATGGCAGCTTCCGTTCAGTTCAATAGGCATAATGGAAGAGACAGATAGCTGAGATGGGCTTGAGAAATAAGCTTTTCATATGACAATGCACTGATTTGTCCCCCATGACGTATGATCTGTCAGATCAAACCGAGCCTTTGTACGCCAGTGAACAATATAAGATAACCCAATTGCTATTCAACAGTCCCCCATGTTTATCTAAGTATTATCGTGTCGTTTGTATGAGTTTTCAGAGAGTTGTCGATTCTCAAGAAACACATAGTAAGATGCGTGAGCGATGATAGAATGTACTCGGCTATCACCCATTGTATTGAAACTCCGACACAAGGTATATATTTTCATGTAAACTCTAATGGTATCCTTGAAGGTTTGCCACGCTGGTCGCTTTGGATTCTTTACCATCGACACAGTGCCATGACTCTCTGAGTCCCATTACCTTCAAGAATAATCCAGAACTAGGAAATATCACGATGCACATCATCTGTCGTGGTATGTCGATTTAAGCTGGTACATGCTTTTTTCCCAGTGCTGAGAAACGCTTCGGTGAGTCAATGCTTCGTATTTTTTTCATCGATAGGTCTATGATCTTTTCAAAAATCTGATTTTAATGAGTACGACTCACCTTGGTGGGAATGACGACTCCTTTCTTAGCCCTCTGAGACCTCTCATTTCCTGGATAGAAAGTCGTGCTAACTCCTTGACAGGTATATTGTTAGTAGGAAGGGCTGTATAACTCGTGAACATGGGCTTGTCCTCATGTCATACTGTAGTAGAGAGTGTAGCATATAATTTCTTTAATCCCCGAAAACTTATGTACTGGCTAACCTAAATACGATGAATAAAAAATCCCATTAACCAGGTTATCTTTTTACCTATGACCTACTGTATATACCAAAAAATGCAACTAGAGATACAGTGCTTTGTAAACGAATGAAGCTTAATGCAGACATTGGACGAAATCTAATAAGGTAGCGAAAATAAATTAGTCATTACACATCGAGACTTCCTGGCCCTGGCCTTTGAAAGAAAGAGGCCAGACCGCCAGGATGATCGGCTCTTCCTTGTCCCGGTCGTTGTTGAATCTGACAGCGGATGTTCATCAACTCGTCCCAAAGTTGCATGGGAATTTGTGTCCCATCGCGAAGATGAGATTTAATCTTGTCGAGCCATTCCTTCATAAGATGGTACCAACTTTGGTTCTTACAATCCACCTGCTTGAGATCGACACCCTCATTTTGAAACACCACAAGCAAAGCCTGCGCAAGCCAATAGAATGGAAGCGCATTGTAAACAAACGGTGGCTCCTCTCGTATACTGTCATAGCATATGGTATCAGGATTGTTCATCCACATTTGCAACCAGACGTGAAGAGCGCATTGTATAGAGGCCTTGGCATCAATGGTGTACCCAGACAGGGACAAATCACCAGTTTGATCACTAGAGCCAGAGGCGTAGAGATTCCGGAGGATAGCGTGGATAAGGATGAAATGTGAAAAAGAATTGAGCACCGGAAGAGCCGTTGGTTGAGGTTCTGATAAGATCGCTAATGCTCGCTGTAGACTGAAACCGGAAAGACGTGCAAATCCGTGTCCATAATGGGAAGGTGCCTTGACAGTTTGAAACCATCGTGTTGCACTACCTGCATTCCATAGTCCGTCATCACATGGGAGACTGATATCAATTTCCGCAGGCCGGAAGGATGGAGACATGGAGAAGTACAAGCTGTGGCAACAATCGTGCAAATACGAGACCAGAAGGGCTCTGACGAAGGAATGAGCATCTCCACGGATATTAATGCTTAACCTACCGCTTAATCATTTCGTGTTGTGCCCACTCTTTCCAAGCTTTTTCTAACCCACTTGCATCACTCAGGTCTGGAGGGGTCCATGAAGCGATGCGATCGATGAGACCGATGCGGCGAATCATCTAGAATTTCGATGAGAGCTTTGTAAGACTGGAACCGAGATGCCCGACTGACCATGACCAGCATCCCATGGTAAACGTTAGAAGAAACCCTTTGGTCCGATTTTTGATGAAAAAGCCCGATCGTCTGCAGAAGAACAACTGCGACGATAATGTACATTTGTTGGTTCAAGTCAGAGCTGCTATTGGACTGAAGAGCATTATGAGCGGCATGCTTAGACCGAATTCACTGATGAGCCTACAAATTCCAAGATAAGACTATCCCTTGTTGCTGCTAGAGTGTTGTTGACGAAGTTCGTTGCGGGCTTTGTTTTGACAAAGAGAGCCCCACAGGCTTGCATAACACGAATAAGAATTTGAGGTTTGCCATCTGATGTCCATGTCGAAGGATGGATTATAGGCATCTGAGGGCTGAACGCAGCGAAGAAAAGATATACTAGGAAATCGAGGCTGAGTCAATAACAATCTTCGCGCATCCAAAGGAATATAAACATACAATAATGCTCCAAGTCCTCGGCCGTGGGTTCGTGTGGGTTCGTCATAGCTGAGGAATCGACGAAAGCTGGGGATAAACTCATCTCGGGGCTGATTCGCGGAGGTGAACTGAGAGATGTCGATGGTTTTGAAGTTACATATCCAGGAAGGAAATCCTGGTCTTCCATCCCAATGTCCTGGGAATAGGAATAGATGTCCCCCGAACCGAGCTTCGAAAAGCTATCACCACTATCTAACCAAGATATAGGCTGCATCAGGATAGACTGCGATGGACATGACGATATTGATTGGTCGAGCTCTAAACTGTCGAATGAGCCAAGCGTATTGGGGAAAATTTGACTGAGCTGATTGTCCAAGGTTAAAGTATCAAACGCGACATCGAAAGGCTGAGCGAAATCTCCACGATGTTCAAGAAGTTCTGACCGAGGAGATGACCGTGTAGAGGCCACAGACGACCTTGGGGAAGCTGACAGGCCCGGGAGATCGAGAGCTGGCGATAGCTGACCGTCAAGAGGAAGCATAGGTGATGGTGTGCTATTGATGGGCACGAATAAGGAAGGATATGGAGAGGACGGAATTTCTTGGCCCGATGGGAATACTGAAGAGGCTCCATCCCTGACTTTAGCTGCGGCCGCCTTTTTCGCTGCATTGCGTTTATTCCTTGAAGCCTCAGGATCGTTGATGAAGATACACTCCTTTCCCCGAGAGGAGCACTTAGAGCAAGGATACTGTAAATTGCATTTCACCTTTGATTCGGCGCATGCCTACAAAGAAGGCCAGTCAGTTGAGGTGAGGGATAGAAATAGAATGTCCTACTTGACATGATTTACGACGAGATTTACTAGCATTTCGACTAGAAGAATGAGAACTGTGAGCATCAGGTTCGAACCTTACTCCCATGCCACTCACAAGTCGCCGCAGGTTCGCTTATGCCGAGTAAGTAGGTCACTTCGCGTGAATTCGGCAGTGCACATCTGTGAAGCGTATTAATGAGACAATAAATTGCAAACCATGATATTTACATTACATCGATGCAGCCGTTCGTTTGTATCTGCAAGGTTTATGAATAAGTATTGAAGCATCATGCATTCAAGGTAGATCTACACGCACGTGAACGAAGGTGACGATTGAGATGAGTTGTTCGGGTAAATTTTGCTGGACAAAGTGAACAATATTTAGTCTGAGGTAGCGATGGCATATTTCCTGCAGTACAAAGAACAATTAAGGGTATGATGACATTGAGTCGAGAAGAAGACTGACCCTTGTGATTTCTCATACGACTGACTTCCCCATTGGCTTTGAGATCAACAGAATATTTGACAGAAGATACTGTCGGGATTATGGGGGCAGCCATTGATGGAAGGGTAGAATTTAGGAGGGAACATCTTAAGCAGGCTATATAAGTCTCTGAGTTGAGTGCCTTGACGTAGATCGATCTAAGTATACCGAATACTTAAGCGGCGCAATTTGCCATGAACCGAATCAGATACGTACAGTCAGCACAGAGAGAAACAGCATAAAGCAGGTGATTCTTGATCAGCAGCCCCCGGTTAACGCTGTCAAAAGGGAAAACAGCTTCAATTTGTTGGGTTTCATTCATTATTGGCAACTATGTTGAGTCAGCAGGTCTTAGTAGACTATACAACTTCGTTCTGAGCCTAACCGCAGTCGGGATCGGAAGAGAGGGAAAGGGGCATTCCGCGGCCGGTCCCATCCGGACTGTGCTGGAAAGCGGTGCTTTTTGCAACCCGTCTGGCCAAGGTCACACGCTACCTCCTAACCATAATTTAGATTTGTTTCTTGTAGTGCTCCTGATCTACTCCAAGGAAGCAACGACAGCTTTACAAATGGCCATGACACGTTTGATGGTCGTTATAGCTCTTGTATGAAACGGATTCGGTGGCTGCGGCCGGCCTAAGAGCCTGACGACCATACCCCCGGGCTGATCGGCCAAGTCTTCCAGTCAATTGTATATTGGTATACCAGTCCTACTCACTTGCTCACAAGTCAGGAAGATGCAGCTTGCTCCAGTTTGAATGGCATCCCCGGTGCTCACCAACTGTTCTGGAAAGAATCCTGCTCTCTGCTCTACTTGACTCATGCTGGAAAGATTTTCCTTGGTCAAATGTTACAACTGGAGCATAAGTATCTGGGTCGAGACTTCATTAGAAGATTGTCAAATGGATATAAAACCTATCACTCACTTATGTCGTTTCCTTGCCGAATATATCCACGCGCCCTGCCGATGATGTAGTATCAGAGTTGCATCGAGAGACAAATCACTGTGCTTGAATGGTGTCTGTGTAATGCAACTATCAGAGGGGCAATGGGTAGACCTACCTGCTTATGTACCACAGGATGAGAATGAGCTCAACTTTTGGGCTCATCGTCGAATGGAACAGAGGACAGAACTGCACTAGCAAAGCACTACTAGCTATTGCCAGCAGAAATTTGGCTGAGTTCTACTTATCAAGGTCGAATACACTATAAATGTACAGGAATTGATAAACAAATTGACGGACTTCTGGACAATATAATCCTTATTCCTACCGAAATCATGGACTCTAAAGCCTACAGATACAGAGACCCACTTCAAATCTTGAGGCTCATCATGAATATTAGACGCACAGTTTCAACCGGCACGTTGGAGCATCCATCTATCTTAACTTCAGTGCTTGCTATCAACTACAGTAACAGGTCTATCTGTGCGATGCAACACGTAATTATTGGCTAATTCTTTAGTGCCAAACACGAAAAGATGAATTCTGACGCCCATGTCTCCTTAAACACCGGAGTTAGACCTATGGGCGTCCCGCACATGGCTAAGTAGATTTGCAAGGACGTCAAATGATATCAGCTATTCTTGATTCACCTTGACTGCATGTTCACATGAATGACGCGTGGAATGGAGTCTCTACCATCATTTACCAACGCTCATCTCAGGCTTCTCGGGAGATATGTTTATTGTATTCCACGAGTCGAATATTAATACCATTCCTGTGCACGGAAAATGACGAAGACCGAAGGGAGTATAACGCAGCCCTTGACCAACATTTAAACAAGTAGAGGGAAGATCTGTCAATGAGAGAGAAACTTCATTGCGACCTACTCGGCGCAGGACGAAGTCCTCGAGCCGGATTGCGGAGTTACTACCTTGTCGATTTCGGGGATACGGGCCATAATGAGGCACAGCGTGTTGATGCAAGTTAGCATTGTATCAAAGGGTCTGAATGGCTGTGTCGCTGGCTACCTGGAGATTGAGCCTCTCCTAACTGCGAGGTTATGATGCAATCCACATTGACGCTAGAGTACTCTTTGGCAGCTTTCTCCATCGTTTCAGAAGCAACAAATGGAATTGTTATGATCTCTGATTTGAGAAGTTTGAGTCACTCTTCGCATTGATTAAACATTGTCACTCACTAAACATGCAGACCTCGTGATTGACAAGAAAAAGTGACATGTGGCTCACAATGTATTACAAGAGTCTCGGCTGCTCAGAGGGGCTTCTGATGTCCATTTTAAGCGAATGTGTGATATCTTGTGATAGTTCCTTCTGGCTTGTGCAGATGATTAGATCCAAGATTTGGCATGTAAAATGTACAGAAAAAAGACAGTCCTGGTGCTTCAAAGTATGAAGCAGTCATCCATAGTTACATCGACTTTGTATATGAAGGCGAATGTTTTTCTACAATAGAAATTGGTTGCTACCATATCCGTGAGCTTCAGACATCAAGGTTCACATGGATGTGAAATCTGGTACACTTTCGGATCCACGGTCAGGGCTCTGTTCCGGCAACTCATGATTGACTTGGCAGTAAGCATGGGGGTTGCTCGTGGATTCGCTTAAGTCATTTGGAATTCCAAAGGTCACTATCGCAGATTCAAGTTGTCTCCACAGTAGCAAAACCGTCCGGAACATTCTGAGTGTTGCGGGGAGCAGATCGGAGATTTATTTGTCCAGAATATGATGATCAGACGATCTCGTATCTCACCACATACTGAGTGTCGCAAACTTCCCGAAGCAGCGGGTTCATGTTGAACGATATATCGGCCAATCAAGGGAGAGAGACTTGTCGGAGATGAAGTCAGATACGATAAGTAACTAGAGGCTTTCTGAGATTGCTACCCTCAATTACATATTGCTGGTCGAGAGACGGAACTCAAAGATAGCCGAAACATTAAATGTCGGGCGCGGAGATGCTCACAAGAAAAGAAATGATTGACAGGATGATGGGACCAAACAAGAATACATACTCCCAGGACTTTCTGTAGCTTTTCGTTACAAAGAAGCTGTGCTCAGACTTGTGAATTTTTGCGTTGTAAGTTAATCATTATACTATTTGCTATTCACTCGTTCAATCATTATCAGCTTCCGGATACATCGCCTGAGGCAGCGGAGATCTCAGTGGGTACTAATGGTCCCTGACTCCTTAGGTCACAGTGATATCCTATTTTGTTTAGGACGCTGAATGTTATCCACTCATAGAAGTCGGGCGAGTCACTGCCCAGAGAGGATCTGCACTTTCACCTCTCTTGATAGTATCATTTCGATCCAGGACCTCTCCTGTCACATGCAGTTGTACTTTTCAAGCTATCCTGAACTGAATCCTGTCGACTCCTTCCAGTTTTGACGTGTCATCAGGAACCATTTTTGATATAAGGGCTTGTCGTTTCATGGGATGTTCCCAAGCTCGACATAGACAGATGGCGTCCGCCACTCTGCTTGACCTATACATACCTGTTTTCGCAGGTCATGGCACATCGACTTTCAGCACTCCCCATGCTCACGAACAAGTTTTGAGCGATGCTTCGACTCCCTCAGGCTCTGTCTTCTTATCTGCATGCCACGAGTCCTTCATTTCGGAGCTCTCGACCTTGAGTTTGAGTGAGTTAGAGGAAGCCGACATCGATTTGGCCGACTTCTCGAAGCCATCTACTCTCCTTAGAGTTCCCAGTGCACGTTATCGCCATAACCCAGTGATTTCTGGCCCAACCTTAATCCTTTTCCAAATTCTTCGATACCTCATCTTCATCGATCACGTTACTGAAACCACTGGTACCTTAACACCCTTCAACGACGTCCTCCAACGCAACGTAGAATACGGGACTGGTATCCTTGGTTCGTCCTTTGGGATATTGCCCGCCGTTATCGTCGGCACATCACTGAACACTACTACATTTATTTCTCGAGCGATCGAGGCCTATCGTCTCGCCATCTGGATCGGTATCCGCACTCAAGCCTACCGCAGGAAAGCGCTCTCTGTGGCTTCTCCAGATCATGATCCCTCTCTTCCTTGGAGTCTTGTATTCATGGGCTTGACAAAGGAGGTCGTAGACGACGCAGTCCAATCTTTCAATAAGGTATTTGTTTTATGTCGTTGCACCCATCATTTATTTATTTTTTCTGTATAGAAAGTACAAGACTCTGCTCTGTTCGTAACAGTGATTACTGATGCTACTTGCATCACCGTTTCTGGTCGACCAGATTATCTGGCAACGTTTTCTGCCAACCTCTCCACAACTGCCGTCGTCCACATGACAAGCTTGGATACGCTCTATCACGCTCCTGTACCTGTCGAGCTGGTTCGAGATCGTGTCCTTTCTGACATTACTAGGCGAAGCATCAAGTTTCCTTCTTTTGTTGACATCCGTGCGCCTATCCGTTCATCCCTCGATGGTAATGCAATTGCATGTGATGCCATGGGTGCCCAGACGTTGGTGGAGCGAGTGGTTGATATGATAATCATTCAACAAGTTGATTGGATTTCCGTCGCTGACAAGACTGTTGCTACGGTTCCGCTCGGAATCCCTGTGAAACTTCTCAATCTTGGCCCCGAAACCAGTATGTCAAAGGCTATTGATAGGGCGTTATGTCGAGGCAGTGCATCAATCGTCGATCTGTCGAAGACTTGCTTCGCGAAGGATGGTGGGACATCAACACAAGGGCCGATCGCTATTGTTGGAATGGCCGTAAATATGCCAGGGGCTCCAAACAACGAGAAGCTGTGGGAGGTTCTTGAAACTGGCATCAATACAATTTCAGAGGTATGACTTGCCAATCATCTATTGATCAAACCCGTTGACATGAGTAGATCCCAGAACATCGTTTCAGGGTCAGTGACTACGATCGTGGGAAACATCCAAAACGGTCTATGCAAGCGCACACTGGTAATTTCATCGAAAATGTAGACGAGTTCGATAATAAGTACGCCTCACTCCCATTGTCATTCTGAGTATGTCCTCATCCCTTACAGGTTTTTCAAGATCAGCCCTCGTGAGGCCAAGAGCATGGATCCTCAGCAACGTATACTCCTGCACGCTGCATATGAAGCACTTGAGGATGCAGGCTATGTGCCATATTCCACTAAAACTTGGAGTCCAGAAACATTTGGGTGTTATGTAGGAGTTGCAACCCACGATTACCTTCAGAACATGCGAAATGAGATCGATGTGTATTATAGTACAGGTGAGTCTTAATATAGGCATAAGATGACCATTGAGAAAAGTTCCCTCCCAGGCACATTGAAGGCTTTCTTGAGTGGTCGCATTTCATACGCAATGAAGCTGAGCGGCCCTTCTGTCGTTGTCGACACCGCATGCTCCTCCTCTGCTATGGCTTTCTACCAGGGTGCTCGAGCACTCAATAATGGAGATTGCAATGCTGCACTTGTTGGCGGCGTCAACATCGTCTCCAGTCCCGATGTACGTAGATCTTGAGTTAACCTCCATCAATATTAATTTAATTTTTCAGATGTTCTTGGGCCTTGATAGGGGTCACTTCCTAAGTTCGACTGGTCAATGTAAGGCTTTTGATGTTTCTGCAGACGGTTACTCTCGATCCGAAGGTGTTGGCATGTTTGTCTTGAAACGACTTGCTGACGCTATGGCCGAGAACGATAATATTCTTGGAGTCATCCGGGGCATTGAAGTCAATCAGAGTGGACTTGCCCATTCAATTACGCATCCCCATGCGCCTACCCAAGCCAACCTTTTCCGTCGCGTCCTCCAGACTGCAGATATCAATGCTCATCGCATCAACGTGGTCGAGGCTCATGGAACCGGTACGCAAGCCGGTGACCCCAATGAGCTGGAGAGTATTCGAAGCGTCTTCGCTCAGAATCGCCCCTCTGATAATCCCCTCCACGTCACCTCTGTTAAATCCAATATTGGACACCTCGAAGCAGCATCTGGCGCTGCTGGTCTAGCTAAACTTCTGCTGATGCTTCGTCACAGATTGATCCCTCCTGTGATATCACTCAAGAACTTGAATCCTCGCATTGTAGATCTTACCTCCGACAACACCATTATTGATACCGCTTTGACTGCCTGGCTACCGTCGGAGGGCAAGTCACGGGTCGCCCTATTGAATAACTTCGGCGCTGCGGGTTCAAATACTGCCATGATTGTCGAAGAGTACCTTGCTCCTCCTTCTGGAGAAGTCGCCACAGGGCTGCCTGTTGTCTTCGGTATTTCAGCAAGGGATTCAAATGCGCTGAATGACCTCCGTAAACACATCATTAAGTGGATTCAAGACCCAAAGCATGTAGATGAGCCTCTCTTTAACATCGCATATACATCGACTGCCCGTCGGCATCTCTATGAACACCGCCTCGCTGTTTCTATCAAATGCAAGGAAGAACTCGTTGAGAAGCTTGGGAAGGCCTCAGCTTTCCAGGTCAAAGATGGCCCTTTCACAGCTGTATTCGTTTTCTCGGGTCAGGGAAGCCAGTACCTTGGTATGGGCCGCTCTCTGTATCAGACATCGCCAATGTTCAAGAAAGTCATTGACGACTGTCATTCAATACTTGTCGCCGCTGGTTTCCCTGGTGTTCTTCCAATCATTGTAGCTGAAGGGAATTCAAGCGGTCTCACGAAATTCGAGGAATTTGAAGCAAGTCAAGCCGCCATATTCTCTCTGGAGTATGCTCTAGCCAAACTGTGGATATCTTGGGGTATCACTCCCAGTGCTGTAGTTGGTCACAGGTATAGTCTTTCTTTGAATTTGTTGGTAACCTCCATCTAACATGATTTCTAGTCTTGGCGAATACGCTGCGTTGGCTGTTGCGAATGTTCTCACCTTGAAGGGTGCCCTCATGATTATTGCAAATCAATCGCGATACATGATCCAAAAATGTGCTGTGGACTCTACTTCGATGCTCGCGGTGCACCTGCCGTCCCTAGATATACAGAATATCATCAATTCCTCCGGTGAATTCTCTGAAGTTTCAATTGCATGTATCAACAGCTCCGTTGATAACGTTCTCGCTGGTCCGATTTCCCAGCTGAGAACCCTCAAATCACACCTCGACGCGCATGTCCACTGCAAAAACGTTCTGCTACCTGCACCTTTCGGCTTCCACAGTTCAGCCATGGAACCTCTTGTTGAAGACCTCAGAGAACTCTGCAAATGCATCAACATCAATGCTCCATCCATTCCCGTTATCTCCAATGTCTTCGGTTCTCTGGTCTTGCCGGGCGATGCATCTGTCTTTGATGCTGGCTATTTCGCTCGTCATTGCTCTGAACCTCTGCAATTTGCGAAAGGTATCCAGGATTTGTTTGCGAGCGCAACGGTGTCTGAGATTGATGCATGGATTGAGATTGGACCGCACACAGCCACTTTCCTGATGCTCAAGAACATCGCTCAGGTGCCAAAGTCCTCCCTTTTCCTTGGTTCCCTTGACGAACAACAGGAGTCTTGGTCAATGCTCACCGCGACACTTTCCCAGTTATACACTACTAATGCTCCCATTCGTTGGCGTGACGTTTTCTCTCATATCTCTGCTTCCTGTGTCAGTTTCGTCACGTACCCGTTTTCCACGACGAAATTTTGGGTGCCATTCACAGAAGATAGTCCAGCTTCAGTTCATTCTCCTGCAATAGCATCGCCCAGTCGGCCACCGCCCGTTCGCCTTAGTACTGGGTTTGACTTGCTCGGAGCCTGGTCACAGTTTCCCACCAAAGAAAATGGTCAGATTGCAATTTTTGAGACACCAATCAGCCAATTGGCCAGTTCCATTCGAGGTCACAGTGTTGGTGGAAGGCCGCTCTGTCCAGCATCAGTCTATCTTGAGCAAGTTTTCGCAGGCCTCAAACTTGCATACGAGAAACTTTCTATCCCTTCCTCCGGTGAACACGTCATCTTGCGCAGTATCGAGTTCGCAAAGCCACTCGTGTATCACGAGGAGGTTTCAAGGACGGTCATCACAAATATCACGATAGGGTCAGATAGCAGTGGGAAGTTCTTCGTTGCATCTCGTGTTGATGGATCTTCGGAAGAGTCCGTTCATGTTCATGGAAGATTTAAGACAGAGATGCTTTCAAGGACCCAGACAAAGTTCCACCGTACGCTTC
>Ga0153950_1000879_pt1 | contig 13421 bp, 19 predicted proteins | sample TSNJ034MetaG_FD_104737 | JGI IMG/M metagenome (GOLD analysis project Ga0153950, IMG submission 104737) | Attine ant fungus gardens microbial communities from New Jersey, USA - TSNJ034 MetaG | ecosystem: Host-associated > Fungi > Mycelium > Unclassified | place: USA: New Jersey, Wharton State...
ATCGATCAGTTATACATAGCTATTTTTCAGAACCTTGCTCCTAGCTGCTTCTCTTCTCCTATCATGACCGAGCTATGGCCACTCGCCTAAGAAAGTGGCCCTGAATAACCCCGCCTCCCACAATGGCATGAGAAATTTTGGAACTTATCCCAGCTACGCACCGACTCTATATTTAGTTTCAAACTCCGTTGATAAATTTGTGCCTTGTCGATCACATGTGAGGGACAACTTTGTAATTTACCTCCGACACTTGATCCCATCAAGGACAAGGGCGGAATCACTCAACATAAGCTGAATGCTGACGCTGCAATTCAAGTCATGATGAAACATCTCGGCCCTCGTTCCCCCAATTCAAAGCATCACGAACAACCGACGGTACTACGTCTCGGCTATTTCATTACTGTCTTAGCCCTCATACTTCTGAGCAACGCCCAATTCACCACTGATGTATTTCCTGACCTCTACGAAGCTTCCGTCCAGGACCTACAACACGGGATGGATGCTGGCCATTTCACAAGTGTAGACCTCGTCGAGGTAGGTTCAACCGATCGAGCCACTTTGGCCATTCATGATCGACGAACGGATCGCCAGGCGTATTTCGCCAGAATAGATGAAGTCAACTTCCAAGGACCCGTCTTACGTGCGGTACTCGAACTCAACCCATTTGCACTTTCCCAAGCCTCCAGTCTCGACTATGAACGTAAGATCAAAGGAAAACGAGGACCTCTACATGGAATCCCTATCCTTGTCAAAGCACGTCGCATTCCTTCCAACTGTTGCATCGTTGTCTGATTACCAGATAGGACAACATAGCCACCGTAGCATCCGAGGGTCAAACTTGTCTCATAACCCATTTCTTCATCTGTTGACGATGATACCAGGTATGAATACAACAGCGGGGTCCTATACTTTACTAGGATCAATCGTCCCAGAAGACGCAACCATCGTCACAAAACTCCGTTCAGCTGGTGCCATAGTCCTAGGTGCCCCCGCCGCATTTCTCATTCTCACAAAACATGTAATCATGATGACATCGAAAAAGGCAAAGCCTCCATGTCCGAATGGGCTCAATACCGCGGAGACGTACCGGGCGGCTGGTCAGGGCGAGGTGGCCAATGCACAAACGCGTATTTTCCAGCTGGAGATCCGTGCTTTTCGTCTTCTGGTTCTGGCGTTGCAGCATCTATCGGTCTTGCAGCTATAACGATAGGAACAGAAACGAATGGGAGTATAACTTGTCCTTCGAGTTATAACAATGTCGTAGGGATCAAACCGACTGTTGGGTTAACATCTCGTACCGGAGGTCTAATATCTTCCCCTTCGTTTCTGATACAACGACTTATCTATTCACAGTTATTCCTCTCTCTATGCATCAAGATACAGTAGGTCCATTAGCCCGATCCATAACGGATGCAGTTCTCCTCCTTTCTGCCATCGCCGGAAAAGACCCCACCGACAACTTCACCCTCTCCCAACCCTCTCCCCTCCCCGACTTCACTCACGCTCTCACCAAAGACGCTTTTAGAAACAAACGAATCGGCGTCCCCCGCCGCGTCTTTTTTGACATGTCCGATTCCGTGTCAGACCCATCCGTCAGAGTCGAATTTGAAAAAGCGCTGGATGTGATTCGGAATTTGGGTGCTCATGTCGTTGATCCTACGGATATTCCTTCGGTAGATGAAATTCTCAAAGGTGACGATCAGTTTACCGTTGTTGATGTCGATTTTAAAGTAAGTCTCTCTAGTATCGTGCGATTCGCACTCATGTCGTTTGTTAAATCAGGCTCAACTGAATAAATGGTTCGAATCTCTAATCGATAACCCTTCTGGAGTTCAAAGCCTCGCTGACGTGATCAAATTCAATGATGACAACCCAAAGTTAGAGGAACCACCTCAACACGAGGACCAATCCTGGTCTGTCTCTTTCCTTGCCAATTCTCATCTCTGAATACGGGTTTTCTATTTCACAGGTTGATTAGAGCGGAAGCAACCAAAGGGTTCGATGACGCCTACTTTGCAGCGCTCGCTGCGGATCGTGATCTCGGGTCAACAAGAGGAATAGACGTCGTCCTCGAGAAATATCAACTTGATGCGTTGGTTCTCCCTGCCACTGGTTTTGTGTACACCCCATCAGGTAAGGGTTGATTTCCATAATCACAGGATGAAAAAAAATTCAACTTTTAAGCGATCGTTGGATACCCTATTGTCACTGGTACGCGTGTTTGACCTAATTTTCGAAAAACTGCTTGATGTGGATGGATGAATGTTTCACAACAGTGCCGCTTGGGTTCTTTCCTGAAAATGTGACGATTCGTTCTGCGGGGCCAGATACCGTTTATCCAGCTCCGGGGATACCCTTTGGTTTATCCTTTCTCGGAACTGCTTTTTCAGACTTTGATTTGATCGGCTTTGGGTATGCGTATGAGCAAGCGACCAAGACACGATTAGCCAGCAAAGCATATGCCGCTGCCGTTCCGAAAACTCAGCTCAAGGACATTGTGTGTCGAAACGATCGTCGCTCGTTACAAATGAATCGTCCATAATCATAATCTAAAAAATTACATGGGTATAACTGGTGCATTACCTCTCTCTGATGCGGTTCTCAAACTGTGTAATGTATGAGCTACGGCGGTAGTTGAGGGAGAGATGGAGTGTTTATTACCTGTAGTCGTCCCCGTTCTGTGTGATGTATCGTACCCAAGGCAAAGCTTGATATCCACTTTTCTCTACGATTTTGAGGTATCGGACTTGGATACCTGATACGGTGAAGTATGGGATCTCGAATCTGGCAGTGATGGGGGGTCGTTTGTCCATGTCGGTTTCTAGAGATCGATTGTATACATGGATTTGAATGAGAAGGGGAGCAAACGTACCCGACCGGACGCTTGGAAGGCCAAAATGTGCGCGCATGAGGAATTCACGGGAGCCGCCTAGCTGCTTGATCTTCCATACAAATGCCGACTTGTCAGGTGCGTATTGCACAGTCCCCGTCGAAGCCTGTGTGCGCATATGTCCAGTACAAGTTTAAATCTTAGCTAGAGAGAGACGCTCACTCTGAATTTTGGACTATCAGCATCATCCGGTACAGGGACATAGATCTCCACGTTATTCGCCGTACTCCTGCGCTTGAACTGTGCCTTCACCTTGACCATATACTCGACTCTACTCCCTTTATGACTCTCGACCTGCGCCTCGACCCAGATCAAGGGTTTGACAGGGGCGCTGAGGCGATAACTCATGAGTTCGAATTCACCGTCGGGCGGGATGAACGATATAGTGCGATCGTTTTCGAAACGGGAGAGACGGACGCATTGGTGGAATTTGACGTCTTCCATTTCGATGGCTTTTCCGCGGGAGGTGCGGCCTGTGGATTCGAACATGACTTTGTCGTTGAGTCCGAGACGGAGTTCGGGCATTCCGGAGAGGTAGCATTTCATTTTGATGGCGCCGAGGATTTCTGAGCGGACGACGGTGCCTTGTGCGTTGACCTTGGGAAGTGTGATAGTGAGGAGGATATAAGCCAAAAAAGAATGCTGTTTGCGCACGAGCATGTTGACGCTTTCGATGACGTCGAGAAAGACTTCGTTTTTGCGGTATCGGATGCCCTCTGTTCTCCACGAAACCGCATTGGTGACGGCCATGGGCGGACGGGCCTGGATCTCGAGTTTGTGGGACTCTTGAGTGATGTATCTGAAAGAATGAGAGGAAATGAGAGGTACAAGAGACGGCTACGGACTCTTGGAGAATCTTGCTCTCTGTCGTCTGTGGATATCCAAAGTCCATCATCTCGTCCATCAGCTCGTAAATGACGACGAAATTGTCTCGAATGCTCTCCTCCTCCAGTTCCTTGAAGTACTCGACGAGCACGGACACGAGACGGTGGAGGAAGATGATCACCTCTGCTGCATTCGTGTTTCTCTTGGACAGCGCGAGCACTGACGGACTGTGACTACGCGAACACAAAACAGAACAAAAACGGACGGACGGTAGAGATTTGAATGGCGGATGTGCATGTAATTAATGCCCTGGCTGGAGAAACAGGGGGTGACCTGCTGTCCCTCCTCCTCAATTTCCAGGACCAGGGGCAGAAACTTTTCTATGGCAGAGGGATAGACATCGTCCCGATACGATCTCTGGATCAGCGCCTTGCCTTTGAGGTCAAGGATCGCGATCAGACTCGCAACCATGGCTGAGCAGCACAACAATCGTTTATTTCCTAATTAGGTGTGTATGTTCCACGAGCTGCCCATTTCCAAAATCGTCTATTCCGAGTCTGCGCTGCCGGTATTTCCACGCTATGCACAGCACCAGCAGTGCGCCTTGCATCACGCCAGCGATGAGATAGGTGAACCAGCTTGTCCAGTTCGTTCCAGGTCTATCCACATTGGTCAATAGCTTTTTGAAACGCAGTTTTTGGCTTGCCTGAATGCGATTCCAGTGATCATGAGCACCGACCCAGGTACAGTTATGCACATCATCGGGATACTCAGTACGCCGACTAGCTTCAGTCGATACGTGTGTATCAATTGAGGTGTGTATTAGACCATGGCGAGGACAGACGACGTGACACCGAGCAAGGTAGCCCACATCCGAACGTGTTGAGGTAGGTCTGTCGTTGGCTCAGGTGTGGGTGCAATGGTCGTCATCAAGTACACCGTCGTGAGCGCACTGAACATGCTATCGACGATGTCAACGATATCATCAAAGGGGGGCACAGAAACACGCACAAATGCCCAAACGTTATCCACGCACAAAACACCGAAAACCTCCATTCCGACATCCTCACCCTCCCCGAATCAAGCTCCGAGTCCAACGTTCTCAGTCTCGCAGGGTAGTACCAGATATACAACACAAATCTATCCCTCGGTCAAATTCACTTATTCTCTCTCAAGACGGGATGAAACACGCACATCAAGGTAAAAGAAAACCACTGCACGAAGACTTGCAAAATACCCGCTGTCATCTCCATACACAAAGTCCAATTCAAGTCATGACAACACCCGACTGCACGCCATTGCATCGTCATCCTATATACAACGACTCGCAGGTGAACTCTCCTTTCTCGTTTCTATAAAAACCGAAAACGTACATGTTCCACATCGCAGCAGCAGCGCTCGTGCTCCCCAAAAGCAACGATAAAGGACTCAAACCTTCACTCGATTTCGTCCTGATAATCCTCAAATGCTGTATGTAGGATTCATTTTACATACGTCTCCGCAAGAAAGAAAGAAAGTCGACAAGAGACGTACTTGCGGAAAATACGAAATCGGCAACCCAATAATGACAATTCCCGAAATCACATTCGTGACCCAATCATGAACCTATAAAATAGCTCGGTAATTACGACTGGACTAGATCGAACAACGTACAGGCCTGCAAGGACTTTGACTCATGACGAACAAACAGGGAAAGAGCAGCAGACCAAGGTGGGCGTTAACGACCACCCTGAGTTGGTAGCTTATCGTCTCGTAGCACTAGGTAATTTGATTGACAGTTACTTAATTTAGTCCAGTTCGAGACTTTATAGTGTAGAAGCAGGGGCATAGTGGATAGCTCACATAACTAGACACTGGGAGGTGTTGGGCTTTTTTCTTATTCATCAATTGATTAGAACCCGGATAAGAAGCTATTTTTATTCAACCCAGACCATGATACAAAGTTCTACCCGCCCAGCTAACATCACATCACACTACATGCCTCGAAAATCCTAACCATTTCAATACCACATCCCACTCCATTCAATTTACACCCCTCAAGCAACGGTAATACTCGAAAACCCACTGCTCTGATAACCCTCCGTAGCCACAATCTGATAATTCCAAGTCGACCCCAAATTCATGCCCAAATTCTGCCACGCAGCAAAGTGGCATCCGGTGCTCACACTCCCACTGATAGACCCTCCAGGGTTCTTCTTGGGGTTACGGACGGACCAGTATTGTTGGAAGGTCTGAGTACCGATGACAGATGGTTGATTGACACGCGTGGTAGTCAGAATGTCGTAAGTAGCGCCGTCACAGCTCACAGATCCTCTCTTCGCAGCAGCAGAGGACGGATTGTAAGAACCGTAGGACTCGACGATGTAGTACTCTATGAGAGGGTTGATTGTCCAGCCGTAGACGGAAAGGTAGCTGTTCCCGTTGGGCTGGAAAGTTCCGCTGTACTGGACCACTCTAACTCGAATATCAAGCCATCATGAACGTTTGGGTAAAACTACACGACCTTACCTGCCATACGAGCCTGGGTTCCATCCTTTTCCACCGACGAGGTTACCGTTGTTACCTGACCAGCTGAGACTGTACTGGCCACCACCACCATTGGTATAGGTAGCTTGAGCAGCACCGTCCGTCCACCACGAATAATAGTATCCATTAGAATACCCAGTCGAACTGGGAGTTCCAGAGCGCGACAGAACGCCGAAGCCCTCTGATTCAGTAGCGTTCGTCGGTAGAGCGACACCAGCTGTAACAGCGGCGACAGCAAAGAGAATAATGCGAGTGAAAGAAACCATGTTTCGTGTGCGACAACTGACTCTGATGTGGTCGTTCGTTGACTTGACCATCCAACGCCTTGCTCGCATCCTATATATACAGAGAGCAAAAACATCGGATTGCGCTATCTCCCAAATCGCCCCTTCATTTTTCCGGGAATCGAGTCATGGACACACAGCCCTGCAGAACCTATCCGCCCAGAAGTTGATGATATTGAACCAGCAGCGTGTGATAAAAAAAAAAACTTAATGCAAGGGAGATCGTAGAAGAATTTTCGGGGGGAAAAATGTCTGTGATTTGACATCGCTCCAAGTGTGACACGTTCAGTGATGTGATGGGTTGGAGAGAGGCATCGACGTTTCCCCCTTTGGATCATCGTACTCCGTTTATCTTGTCTTGGCTCTGTTGACATGGGAATATGTGAAAGGATCTCATATGGTAAGAACTACAACAAACCCGGTCAGAAATACTCGACTGGTCTAGGATATTATATCGCTCACGAAAATCTGCCCCTCGAGATTATGTGTTTTCGTAGTTGAAAAAATCGCGTTACGAACTCAAAAAATGTCTAGCTTCATGGGGGAGGAACAATATCGGTTCGTAGGATAAATGTTTCCAACAAGCGGAAGAACCCTCGAACCGCTCGCTATTCCTATTCATGCACAAGTTTTATTTTCATACCGCGATGATGAAGCCCACCTGGAAAACGTTGGCCCACCAGCTGATCCCGCATCACAAACGTGTAGGTGTAGGGTTGATGTGTGGAGTTTATGGTAAATATGGGCGAGCCTACCGCTGGTTCGGAGTTGGTGTGCGTCTGCGCCACAAAATATCTGAGATATCTTATCCCGCATACTACACTGAAGGTATGGGCTCAATTCTTGAGGAAGACCATGCGTGGCTACATTAACATATCTTGTCCAATAACATGTGTGAAAATCGAATGTGTGCATTAGTCTGGGAGCAAGCGAACGACGGATCATTGGAAGCCAGAATCCATCCCGAAAGGGCAAAACAGACATGACACTATTCATTGAAGGTGAAGATATCAACGACGGTCGCGGATTTATGCATGGATGCTCGGTGTAGATGGCGTAACTTATCGTCTTGAATTTCCTGTCCTGCCCCACTTTTGGCGGTGAGCTCCCATGGTCCTGAGTTGCTTTCGAGAAACGTTTTTTATCTGGAGTCAAGTGTAATTTCTCGGTCGTGAAGGAAGGTGTCCAGGAAAGGTCATACAGGACACCCGGGTTGCTTGCGAGCCCAGCTTCAACTGTTCCTGCGAGCTCTAGTTTGCACCTCATGGATCTCTGGTTGAAATTCTACTACAGGCAGTGATACGGGTTCTGGTACGCGTTCACGAACTATGCCCAAATCTCCATCTCTGATTGATCTAAATTGAATTCTATCTGAACTCCGATTAGAAGCTCAATTGAGACCATCATAGTCGATATGATGTATCGCACAGCTCAAGAACTCATAATAGATAGGTCACGTTATGCCTCTTGCTGGTCAATTCGACCAGAATCTCCGATCGTTTTACAAAATGGTTGTTTGATTACTTGCTCCATGATTTACATCTGTTCACTAACAAAGAAGTCCCAAAAGACATGCTCCAGAATGTCAAATCTACTCTAGTAAGTTCAATATTGACGATTTTAGTAGATGATCTAAAGTGTTGACATGTAGCTGTAGTTCTGGTAGAACTCCTGCCTCAAAATACCAGTATTTTACCGGTATTTTGCCGATAGATATACAAAGGGTAAAGGATACTCCGCTTCTTCGAGGAATCCACATAGGTACAGTGGATGTTTGTTGGAGTTAGAGCGGGATATCGATATTACCTGGGCCAGTGTGGGTAATTTAGAAGTTACAAACCACTGGAAGAATGCGTGTCGTAGAAGACATACACGACAGGGTCAACATGTTAACATCGACTCTGAACATGTGCGACTATTCTCACTGGAAGAGGAATTTTCTCTGGATGTGATTAGCCCTCCAGTGTTTTTCGCTATTGCACTACCTAATGTATCAATGAAATGGAAGTTGAAGTTTATTTGACACGGGTCGTTCGCTTTCTTGACTCTCTATTACGTATCAGAATCCCAGGTTCTCATGATAAACCTATTTCGTGCTCGCAGTGCCACTGTGGGGCTTTAGGAGACTCATGAAGCTACAGACGCCGCCTCAGGGGTCGTAGAGAGTCGACTAGAGAAATTCCCTTGTCTTAAGTCTAGTGGCAATTGTACTTGGCTTGGTCTAGTGAATGTTCCAGGACTCCCCTTTCCTGAAAATGGACATCGTTTGAAGACGGATATAGTACAATGGACTGGCCTAGGCTACGGTGTCAATTCGGTCAAACTCCGCAAACCAAGAAAGAATCTTTCCGGTGTAGAAGGGTATGGTACAGTATCAAGGTACCTCAAAATACCATTCGAAGCTGTTTCAACAAACTTTAACTTTGACTGGTGGATTCTTCTCCTTATATTGCTCAAACATCAATTATATATCAGCATTTAACCCGAAGAATGCTTCAAGGTCCAAGTAGTAGACACTATTATGAGAATCAGTGGCTAGTGAAACATGCATGTTTTCTGTCAGCATTTAATTCATCCAGTACCAATAATTTATGCCACGAATACCTTTTTGGGATTATTGACATGTATGTGGGTAAGATGATTTTTTTTTAAACTCACAAATTGATTACAAGGAGCTGGAGACAAGTTAAAATGATGTGAAGAATCTGCTACATTTATACAATCTATTACCAAAGTCAAATACTTTTCTCACACCACGCATTGAAAAAGGAAGACGCTTTCCAATCGTTGAGCTAGTCAGGTCTCATTACATGTAGAATAGTTCCAACAATCTCCGCTCAATTTATTCAACATGAATGTTGCTGAAAACTCAACCTTGGTACTATCCCGGTAGAAGATTACTAGCTGGAATTCTACTGATGCGATAACATACAATATTGCTCAGTCTGCCGAAGGCGACGAAAACTGAGGTATACAAATGGCTAGGAGGATTTATGTTTGTGTCCTGCACTAAGAAAGATTTCAATAACGATAATCACAATGATGGGAAAGAAATGACATTCATCTTGACGCATGTTTACATGAGGAAGATGTAATTTACTAAATCCGATGAAAGTATACAGGAAAAATCAAAACATAATCAAAACATCCATGTGCTTGGGATGCAGGAAGGACGAAAGGTGGTAGGGGATATATGCCCCAAAAATGCAATTCATGCTACAATGTCAGTTCTCTTAGTCGAGATTTATGAATTATACGAGATTTTGGCTCTTCGAACTTGTCTAGCCTGGCATGACTCTATAAGTCTCAAGACAAATACTCCTTCACCAGTCTATTCCGAGGTGATTCATACCTCCTAATCAGCTGTGAGCGGTTGAGTCTCGATCTAGCAAATTTGTACTGTTACAGGATCATAATTTGGCTGGCTGCATCTTGTTCAAGAAAGCTGAAGCAATTATCCGACCTTTGTCTTGATCGATAATCTAAGTCATCTGGGTGATTCATATACATGATACTTAACGCAAAATCTCACCTCGCATCTGGAACTCATCACTCTTCCACCCAAGGCGATTGAAGTACTCATAATACGCAAAGAAGCCCCGCTATCATGATAGTAAGAGAAAAGGGCCTTCTTTCAGTCGATGAAGCTCACATCGAGGCCGGAGCGTGGAAGAAGATACTCATGGATTGCGTCACACCAACACCGTTAACTCGTTTTATGAGTCCGAGAACAACAAGTGGAGTGCTACAACAGCTGTGTCATGAATCAGACTCATGTATTGCACGATGATTGAGTGCTCACTTATCGATAAGATATGCTACGCATCCCCCATGCAGCATGCCAGCTCCATTAAGCATGTCTAAGCAAATAAATTCACCGCTTTGGTCTGTATATCGACCTAATAACCACATACCTTTTGTCACAATAAGTTCCGCAATTGTACTTGCCTCTAGCTTCCCCTTTTTCCCCTCGTTGCGCTCGATACTAATGTCAACAAACCTGACAGATTTTCCGACTTTATATCCGAAAGTATCTTCGTTACCAACGCCATAGGACATGTACGTGTTAAGATTGAGTTGCTTGACATAGTCAGACGCATTTCCGCCAATAGTTGAGATATCTCCATGATTAGGCAAAGAACAAGGATCAACCCAGGTCTTGGGAGAGGATCTGCTTTGTTGCATATGAGGGACGTCAGAGCGCATGGAGGTAGCAACCCAGCAGAGAAGGTTATGTAGCAACGGAAATATGTAGAAGAGAAATCGAGGATTTAGTGTAAAACAGAATACCCGAGGTTACCAGTTGGAACTAGGAGAGAAGGAGGCATATTTTTGTAGGTTCAATGGGTTTGGAGGAGAGATCTTAGAGTCAAGTAAATGTGATCTACCCACGTGTTTGTAGTAATCAGGGCATAACCAGGATGGACTTTCTGCGGATCGCTGTGAGATGCACACGGACAGCAAGAGAGTTCATTGCTCCCAGGACCTCTCAGAAGCGCTGGAGAATTAACCATTACAGAGCTACGTGTAGGTTGTGGGAATCCGGCGACTTACACCTAAGAAACGTCTTATTGAGATTCTATTTCAATAGAGTGTCTAAAAGAACCTCAAGTAGCAAACTCAGCTTTAGAGCTGTGAACACAGGTCGATTAGACGATGAGACTTGTTCTGAAGAGGCTATTCTCTTTTGCTGACCCCGCTCTCAGGAATAATGCCTCGGTGCACAAACTTTGCGGCTATAGCTCGTGTGCGGACATTGACTGTATGCCTTCTCTGAATGTTTGAGAATAATGGATGTCCTTGCCAACGCCCTATCTTTTAGCCGCGGATGTAATAAACTTTCGGGAGATTTGACCTAGCGCATAGAATACGAACCTACTCTTCTTGGCTCCGCGGCAATCAACGAAAAATCAGTCAGAAAGGAAGGTGCGCTATGATAAGTTGCTTTGGATAGAACCTGCGCTTGGTAGCGAATGCTCTAGGTAGCTTCACTTAAAAACCATCTCCTACCTGTTTTTCCAACATGAACCAATTATCTTGATGTGCCACTACGAGTCCTGAACCAGCAATCGTATGGGAAGTCGCAAGAGGACACCCTGTTCAAAAGCACTGATTTCTAGTCTTCTTAGATTTTGTTAATTGAGACACTGATCACCAGGTGCTGGACAGAGTGTCAAATACTAGGTGTCGACGTGTAAGGTAATGGTAGCTCCTGCAGTCATCTGAGAGCATTATGATGGGTCTACTGGGTGACGTAATATAGAGACGAAGGCACCTGCCTGATGAGAATCGTAGACACTGTCGGTGCATGGTTCAACCAACTCTATCATGACCTAGATAATGAGCGTTGTCTATATGTATATAATTACCTGATAGTTCATTGATACAGCTCGTGATGAAATCCAGAAATATATTATTGCAATCTCAATGTCCACGCGTAGGGACCATTGGAATTCATTTTTCGATCGTACTTGGACTGGGTCCGTCCATCAGTTTGTCATTCAATAGCTTATTTCAGTGGCCAGCGACGGATATTGTCCTCACCGCTCATTTCTTGGTCATCCTACCCTCTTCGACTAGGGCACACGGTCAGAGCGGCAATTTCCTCCACATACAAGAAATGAATATACTCATGTGAATTCGAATAATTTGATTTCCATTCAATGAATAACGGGATCCTTGAGACTTGAGTTATTTAAGCTGTGGAGGCAGGCATTTGCCAACCGTCATATTGGCGAGATGACCCCTGCATGTGCGAGAGGACTCTCCTCAACCACACACCTATAGGTGAAAGCAGAAGGTTTTCCCCAAGGGAAAAAAATTGCTTATCCATGTAGTGAGAGTTAAATTGAACCTAGATTTCACATATTGCACGGGTATAATTCTTTCATTCATTTGTCTGAGGGTGTTACTTCTGCCAAGGTTTTATGTCCTTTTTCAAGAATGATCCCTCCTCATCTGCTTCTAAATTTTCAGTGCCCTCATTTTTGGCCTTTTTAGATTGCCCTTCCAGATTATAGTTTTCGCTTTGTTTCTCTTTGAACTATGTAGAGTACTTGTATTTTACTACAGACTGCGACCGAGCGCCTCGTTACAATTGATGGATTTTTTCAGAAAAAAGACGGCGTTTTTACTGAGAAGATGATATGAGCCAAACACAGCTGGTCGCGGATTATGAACGAAGCATAGATAATTAGCTGGTTCACATATTCCATATGGGACCTGGCCTTCAAATTTGACTACAACGAGCGGATGATGACAGATTAAATCATTTAGTTTCAATGCCGCCAAGGGAAATTGGTATATCAGGTACATTAACAAATATCGTCCTGGGCAACGTGTTTTCAGCGTGAAGGGTCCTCTTGATGTTCTATGCTTATCTTATCTCATGAATTCTTTAGTGATTATATAATATGTGCAAAGAAATCAAAGCATCAACGGCCGAACTGACTTTCATGCTTCCTCCACGCTCACGCTAGATAACGCTTGCCATCTGGACTCGCCACACCTATCGAACAAGAGACAGGAATGGTGGAATCTCTGGGCTGAGAAAATGGAGACAGGATAACACAGAACAACATGGTTAAGCTTGCTTGTGGGCGAACTGAAAAATCTGAAATCCAGTCACCCCGTATTGCTTATCTTTCTATCGAAAGCAATTGCGTGAGTGTTCGTCGCAAATGAATATATGTAGACAGAGAGACAGAGAGACAGAGAGACAGAGACAGAGTTCTGTATTCATATACCGCAACAAGCAAACAGGGGCTAAGACGCAGTGGAGAATGTATGTAGAGATGAACTTCTCGTAGATCATCAGCTAGAAGGGTGAATCAGCTTTCGAGAGTCCTTGAAGGATAGTTCATGCCATGTCTACACCGCCAACGCCTTCTGGTTTC
>Ga0153950_1000880_pt1 | contig 13421 bp, 14 predicted proteins | sample TSNJ034MetaG_FD_104737 | JGI IMG/M metagenome (GOLD analysis project Ga0153950, IMG submission 104737) | Attine ant fungus gardens microbial communities from New Jersey, USA - TSNJ034 MetaG | ecosystem: Host-associated > Fungi > Mycelium > Unclassified | place: USA: New Jersey, Wharton State...
AGGATTATGAGCCAATGTACCGGCTGTGGGCCGATACGCCGGGAACGGGGATGCGCAGCCTGGATGATTCCAGGGAAGGCATAGCCAGATTTCTCGACCGCAATCCCAACACCTGCTTTACCGCATGGCGGGGCGATAAATTAATAGGGACGATTCTCTGCGGTCATGACGGCCGCAGAGCCTATATCTACCATGTTTGCGTTGATGTGGATTTTAGAGGCGAGGGTGCCGGCAAGCTGATGGTCGGGGCGGCTTTGTCCGCATTACAAGAGGAGGGCATTCACAAAGCGGCTTTGGTGGCTTTTAAAGCCAATGAGCTGGGCAATGGTTTTTGGGAACACATGGGATGGGAGCTGCGTGAGGACTTGAACTACTATAACCTGAGCTTAAACGAAGGGAATCATTAATTTTGCGTCAAAAGTTCTCTCTTTTCACAGATAAAGGGTTTTGGGCATAGGATAGAGTACGAAATTGAGGCATTGCAGATACAGAGGCTTAGCGCAATTGAATAAGTAAACCGGAAGCGTTTTAAGGAGGATTGGGATTGAGGATTGGTGATTAATATTCCGTTGGGCCGTCGCATTAATCACCAATCCCTCAATCCCCCTAAAATTCCGGGCTATAAATTCAATCGCTATAGATGCTGTGAGAGAAAGGACAGATGCTGAATGGCATGTTGTGATAACTCCAATATAGCGGATGTGACTTATAGGAATGACGTGAATTGTTCTCAGATTGACCTGGTGGAGCAGACCTCACAGAATAATGAGGTTGATGCGTTTTCCACCCGCCGGCGGTACCTGTGTTGTGACTGTACCGGCATCTGTGGATATTATCGGGAAGAGGACAGGGATCCATTTTGGCCCGCATTTTGTCATCCAAGGCAATTGACATGCGCCCAGCTTTACAATCAGGGGGCCCTTCGCCGCCGCCAAGAACGGTTTGGCGATAGGGACCCATTTGACAATAGGGACCGCAGATTTGATGAGGACGATAGGGATTGCGCCAGGCGCGGCGGGCGTAATCAAAATAGGCAGAGATGTAGATTTTGCAGATAAAAAATGTATACATATGCGTAAAAGGGGCATGATAATCATGCCCCTTTACGTATTTGGCAATTTTTTTTGCAGATTATAATAATTAAGGCTTTTATTACATTGGAGGGAATACTATGAAAAAAGCACTGATCGCATTATTAAGCGCGACACTGATCCTTTCATCACTAGCGGCATGCAGCAAAAACAACAACGGTGCGGGAAACAGTTCCAGTACGGGAAGTTCCAGCAATGCGGAAAGCGCAACCAATACGAGTGTCTACAAGGATGGGACCTATACCGCTGAATTTTCCGATAAGCGAGCGGAGGATGAACATGGCTGGCGCGACCGGCTGGTTATCAAGGTGACCGGTGGTGTGCCTGCCCTGGAGGACTATGATTCCTTTAATTTGGAGGATAACAGGAGAAAATCTACTGATGAGAGCTATGCAATGACCGCAGAGGCCAACGGGACCGAGCCCTCCATCTTTATTCCGCAATTGATTGAAAATTGGAATGCCGCTGGCGGCGACCCCGCCAAGATTGAGGCGGTGGCCGGTGCCACAAACTCCTCAGACGCCATCAAGGAATTGACGCATACGGCTTTGGACGCGGCCAAAAGAGGCGATGAGACAGTCCAAGCTATCGACTGATTAATACTCATCTTCGTTTAAATCCGCAATAAACAAAATTTCTATTGCGGCCTGATGGGCGCGGGTTTAAGAAATTTTATGTCCACTTTAAATGAAGCTTAGTATAAAATAATACTTGACCCACAGCGGTTTTTCACGTAAAATAATGTGAAAGGCCGCTGTTTTTTGTTTGACAAATGGGGCGGATCGTGGTAAAATGTGACTTGCCGCATGTTAGGGGCTTTTTTTAAAGTTGGCCATGCCACGCCTGATACAGCGAGTCTTAAGGAAAGAGGAAATAGTATTTATGTATGCAATTATTCAGACCGGCGGAAAGCAATACAAGGTTTCCGAGGGCGACATCATTTTTGTGGAAAAGCTCTCCGTGGAAGCTGATGAAATGGTCACCTTTGATCAGATTATGGCTGTGGGAGGCGACGACAGCTTTAAGGCTGGCAGCCCCATTGTGGACGGCGCAAAGGTAACCGCCAAGGTGCTCAAAAACGGCAAGGGCAAAAAAATTACCGTGTTTACCTATAGGCCCAAAAAGGATTCTAAGCGTAAATTAGGCCATAGGCAGCCTTATACAAAGGTACAGATTGAATCCATCACCGCATAATTAAAATGATTCACGCTGAATTTATTAGGTGTGGGCAGTGGTATGCGGGTTTCTCTGTCACCGGGCACGCGGGCTTTGCCGGTTATGGTGAGGATGTGGTCTGCGCAGGGGTGTCTTCGGCGGTACAAATGGCCGCAAACGGCATTACGGAGATTCTAAAGGCGCCGGCTCAGGTGATATGTGAGGCAAACCTGATCAGTATTAAAACCGGTATGGATGCTTGTGAGAAATGCGATGCCTTCTACAGGGCTCTTCACCTCCAGCTTACCCAGATCGGGAAAGGGTATCCGGACACCGTTGCTATTACAGAAGTGAAGGTGTCAAACAGGCCTGACGATGATTAAAGCGGTTTTAGAAACAGTAGGGTAAAGTAAGGGAGTAAAGAGGTTCTAAACAGGGGAATACTTACTGATAATATGTCCTTTCTTTTCTAAAACCATTCATGTAACTAAACTATTGATTTTCCCCGCGCCCGGTTCCGGCAGACGGTGGGGGCAAGGTGCAGATTGCCGGAGATAAGGAGTGAAAAATAATGTTGAACATTGGCTTGCAATATTTTGCACATAAAAAAGGTGTAGGTTCTACTAAAAACGGACGTGACTCCGAGTCCAAACGCTTGGGAGTCAAGAGAGCCGACGGCCAGTTTGTTTTGGCCGGGAATATCCTGGTCCGCCAGCGGGGTACCCACATCCATCCCGGTGATGGTGTAAAGAAGGGTTCCGACGATACCCTTTTTGCCACAGTTTCCGGCAAGGTAAGATTTGAGCGTATGGGCCGGGATCGGAAAAAGGTCAGCGTTTATGCCATTGAGCAATAATTGGGGCATGTTTTAGAATTTGATTCCCGGGCTTCGCTGCTCGGGATTTTTTTTGATGGGATAGCGGGGAGCCAATTGGTGTACACTAAGGAAAGGAGTGGAAAGCCATGTTTGTGGATATAGCGAGGATACGGGTGCGGGCGGGTGACGGCGGCAATGGGGCCGTGTCTTTCCGCCGTGAAAAATATGTGGCGGCGGGTGGCCCTGATGGCGGCGACGGCGGCAAGGGCGGTGACGTGGTATTTTTGGCGGACAAAAGCATGTCGACCTTGATAGACTTTAAATATAAGAAGAATTATGCGGCTGAAAACGGTGAGCCGGGCCGGGGCAAGAAATGCTATGGCCGGGCCGGGGAGGACCTTGTGATCAAGGTACCCCAAGGCACCCTCATCAAGGAGGCTGGAACAGGCCGCCTCATTGCCGATATGTCTGGGGATGAATCTGTGGTGGTTGCCCGCGGAGGCAACGGCGGTTGGGGCAATGCTCATTTCGCCACCCCTACCCGGCAGGCCCCACGGTTTGCCAAGGGCGGCATTCCGGGGCAAGCCTGTGACTTGGTGCTGGAGCTGAAGCTTCTGGCCGACGTGGGGCTGGTCGGATTCCCCAATGTGGGTAAATCCACCTTGATTTCAGTGGTCAGCAGTGCCAAGCCCAAGATTGCGAACTACCACTTCACCACCTTGATCCCCAACCTGGGGGTGGTGAAGGTGGCGGACGGTTATTCCTATGTCATGGCCGACATTCCCGGCCTAATTGAGGGAGCTTCCGAGGGTGTGGGTCTTGGCCACGCTTTCCTGCGACATATTGAGCGGTGCAGGCTGATCGTTCATATGGTGGATGTTTCAGGGGTTGAGGGGCGTGATCCTCAGGAGGATTTTGAAAAGATCAATCAGGAGTTGGTTCGGTTCAATCAGGAATTGGCCGGACGGCCACAAATTGTGGCTGCCAATAAGTGCGATTTGGCCTCGGAGGAACAAACTCAGCAATTCCGTTCATATATTGAAGAAAAAGGCTATGACTTTTACCCCATTTCGGCAGCAACCGGCCAGGGAGTGGATCAACTTAAAAATGCTATTGCCAAAGCTTTAGCGGAGCTGCCTCCTATTCTGGCCTACGAGCCGGAGCCTCCGGTACCGGAGGAGCTGCCGAAAAATAAGTATGAATTTGATGTCCGTGGGGAGGATGGCGTCTATATTGTTGAGGCCCCCTGGCTGCTGCGCGTTTTGGCCAACTGCAATATGGACGACTATGAGTCCTTGCAGTATTTTCAGCGCGTGTTGGTCAACTCGGGTGTGATTAAGGCGCTGGAGGAGATGGGAATTCAGGAGGGGGACCTGGTGAGCATCTATGATTTTGAATTTAATTATATCCCATAAAGGCCGTTGGGAAAGTGAGAAAAGCGGCGCAAAATTTGACCGGCCCCTTCCCATTTATTTTTTCAACCGGTCCAAAGAAAGGAGTGATTTTCAATACTGGAGATTTATCATGAAAATCAAGTAAATCCCAAGCAGATGAGCCCGCTGGTCCTGGCATTTTTGGGGGACGCGGTCTATGAGCTGATGGTGCGGGAACATATTGCCTCTCAGGGCTCCATGCCGGCCCACACTCTGCATATGCAGGCTATAGGCTTTGTCAAGGCCTCCGCACAATCGGACGCGGTGGACAAGATTATGCCCATGCTGGATGAGGAGGAGTTGGCTATCTTCAAGCGCGGGCGCAATGCCAACAGCACTACGGTGCCCAAAAACGCCAACCCTGCCCAATACAGGCGCGCCACCGGCTTAGAGGCGCTGTTTGGGTATCTGTATCTCAATAAAAACGTGGAACGGATTCGCGAAATCTTTGATTATATTACCGGCCATTTGCAGCAGGATCAAGCATCCGGGAAATAGTGCTGTGCCGTACATACCGACAGAAAGGCGGGAGTTGAACATGAATACGTCCAAAAAATCCGCGGTAGTTGATATTCTGATCAATGTAATGGGGACAGCGGTGTTGGCCTTGGGGATCCACACATTTACCGCCCCCAACCTGATTGCGCCCGGAGGCGTGTCGGGCTTGGCCATTGTGGTCAACTACCTGTTTCCTTTCCTGTCCATAGGCGTAGTCTCTATATTGATTAATATCCCATTGTTTATCCTGGGATGGGTGGCGCTGGGCAGCCGGTTTGTCATCAAAAGCCTCATTTCGGTAATTACCTTTTCTGTTTGCGTGGATATTTTGTTTGCCAGGGTGCCTGTATATGAAACCGATCCCATGCTGGCCGCCATATTTGGCGGGGTGCTTATCGGTGCGGGACAGGGCTTGGTCATTATGCGCAATGCCTCCACGGGAGGAACCGATATTTTGGGCCGCTGGCTCCAAAAAAAATATCCGCACATTTCTTTTGGCAAGCTGTTGTTGGCGGTGGACGCAGGGGTTGTCGCCCTGTCCATGATTGCTTTCCGTTCCATTGAGGTTTCCCTCTACGCGCTGATCTGCATCTTTGTATCCACAAAGATGATTGATGCGCTCATCTATGGTGCGGACACCGGTAAGCTGACTTACATTATCTCCTCAAAGTCGGCGGAAATCGCGGGAGCGGTTATCAATAAACTGGACCGGAGCGCCACCTTCCTTAAAGGGGCCGGCGCCTTTAGCCGGAAGGATATAGATGTGCTCCTCTGTGCTATACGCACCAATCAATTTCCATTGCTCAAGCGCCTGGTGCATGAGATCGATCCGGATGCCTTTATGATTGTGACCGATTCCAGCGAGGTGCTGGGCGAGGGATTTAAGCCCATTAATAGCCGTGATGAGAAATAACAGATGAGCCAAAAATTGACATCGTTTTATAAAAAATGCTATAATTATACCGATGTTCACCCCATATTGGCGTTGAGGATGGGCGGTATGAAATTATTGCGAAAAGTATTAGCCTTTTTGAGGTCACGAATGTTTATCGTGGCCTTGTTGCTCATATTGCAGTTTGCCTTTTTGTTTGCGTCCGCTCATTATTTGGCTGAGTTTTACAGGGCCGTGAATGCCGTGTTTTTGATCTTAAGTATAGTGGTGGTGCTGTATATCATTAACCGGCAGGACAACCCCGCTTATAAATTGGTGTGGGTGTCGCTGATTCTGACCGTGCCCATTTTTGGAGGGCTATTATACTTAATTGTTGGGGGCAACCACGATTCCAGGCGTTTCGTGAAAAAGCTGCTGGCCGCCAGTGATGGTACCGCTAAATTGCTGCGGCAGGACCCGGATGTGCGCCGGGAGCTGGCGGCGGAGGACAGCAATATGGCTGTTCAATCCGCCTATATTGAAAGGGCTGCCAAGTATCCTGTCTATAAAAATACCCATGCTCACTATATGCCCTCCGGAGAGGCCTTTTTTGAGAGGCTGATTTTGGAATTGAAAAAGGCCAAGCACTATATCTTTATGGAGTTTTTTATTATCGAGGAGGGCCTGATGTGGGATACGGTTTTGGCCATCCTAAAACAAAAAGCCGGTGAAGGCTTGGATGTCAGGATGATGTATGACGATGTAGGCAGCCTGATGACAGTGCCCTACCGCTATGACGCCAAAATTCGGGAGAAGGGGATAAAGTGCATTGCCTTCAACCCCTTTGTGCCATCCCTTTCACTCCGCCTCAACAACCGGGACCACAGGAAAATAGTGGTGATTGACGGACACACCGCCTTTACAGGCGGCTCCAATTTGGCCGATGAGTATATCAACGGCTATCCCAAACATGGGCAATGGAAAGAGGCGATGATTTTGCTTCGGGGAGAGGCGTCGTACAGCTTTACCTCCATGTTTTTGCAGACCTGGAAATATTATGCCGACCGCTATTATGAAGAGGATATGGATTATGAGCTGTACAAGCCCCAGGTTTATATGGATGAAGCGGAGCCGCTGGAGTATGCGGGATTTATTCAGCCATACGGCGACAGCCCGGTAGATGATGAACAGACCAGTGAGGGCGTATATTTGAATCTGGTCACCAAGGCTAGCCGCTACATCTATATCGCTACCCCTTATTTTGTGGTGGGAAATGAGCTTTTGACCGCGATCTGCATAGCGGCTAAAAGTGGTGTGGATGTCCGCATTCTGACGCCTCATGTGGCGGATAAGGTCTATGTGCACGCCACTACCCGCTCCTACTACCGTCAGTTGGTGGAAGCCGGAGTGAGGGTATATGAGTATACGCCGGGGTTTGTTCACTCAAAGCTGGTTGTGGTGGATGATAAGGTGTGCACCGTGGGCACAGTGAATATGGATTTTAGAAGCTTGTACCTGCACTTTGAATGCGGTGTGTGGGTTTATCAAAACGCTGCTGTGCAGGCAGTGAGGGATGATTTGGTATCCACCTACCGGATTTCCCAGGAAATCACCCTGGAGGATACCAAGGCGGGCTTGATTATGCGCCTGGTCAACACTCTGCTGCGGTTGTTTGCGCCGTTGATGTAGCGGAGATATGGCTAACACATTTGGGATTCTCTTATTGCGTTGTTTTTCTTATGCCAATGGTTACGCCTCCACCTTGCGAGGCGGTGGATTATCTGGTGTGGGAGAATCTGTACTTGGTCACAGTATAGATAACGGATATGATTACTCTATACAGCACATGACATTAAGAAAGGTGAGGGCATTGACATTACTAAAATGCGATAGCTGCGGCGCCAGTGGGTTGGAGGTCGACCAAGTCAATCAGACCGCGATCTGCAAATTTTGCGGCAGCACCTATTCTGAAGAGAGAATTAAGGAATTAAAAATACAGATTGAGGGCTTAACGTTTGAGGACCTACATAATCGAGCCAACACCTTTTTACGGCTCAGACAATGGGAGCAGGCGGAAAAGGTATTTGCGCACATTGCCGACCTCTACCCCGGTAAATATGAGGGCTGGTGGGGGCAAGTATTGGCTGCGGCCCAAGGGCCGGTGAGTAATCTTGCCAAGCAGGTGCCCTATGAGGGCGAGTATACAAGGTTGTATGAGATTGCTTTAAAATGCGCCTCGCCGGAGCAACAGCAGGATATCCAAGCCGCGTTCCAGCCCGTATTGGAGGCCCGGTATCGGTATGAAAACCGGTTAGCTAAACAGGCGGTCCGCCGGCGTGTGGCCACTGTCGCTTCAATTGTGGTAGTGGCCGTATATGTAGTTTTGTTGACTACGTTGATCGGGCAGACATATTTGAGGACGGTGGAGGGCTTTAACGGTGAGACAACGATTGTGGAAAGCCTTAAAGGCATATTCCTGACAGGGCACCTGCCTGCCGGGATTTGTGCCGTAATAATGGCGGTGCTGTTGTCCATGCGGTCCAAGGGGGGTAATGGTAGCCGTCACGGCTTTAGGACAGTGGCCGTACTGATCATTGCCGTGACGGCTGTTTGGTTGACCTACATCGAGGGGGCGGCTGCCGGGTATCAGGCTTGGAACGTCGTATTGGCTATTATCGTACATGCGGTAGGATGCGGGGTGGCCCTTGTTCCAGGCGGTATTCTCAGCGGCATTTTGTCAAGGCTTGGGTAATAGTGGGAAAACCCCATTGCACAATTTTTTGTGTGGAATGAAAAAACAGATGTGAAAATTCCCTATTGACTTTTTAAATTAAAGTAGTTATCATAGTACATAGCAAAGATATATTTAAATTGACGATGAAGAGAAGAGTAGATAAAAGGAAGCTGCATAGAGAGCCTTCGGTAGCTGAAAAGAGGGATGGCCGATTTTTATTGAACATGGTCTTGGAGTTGCACCGCCGAGGCAGGGGTTAGGGTTGCTTAGGTGGCGACGGGGTCGCCCGTTACAGCGATAGAGTATGGATGTACTCGAAAAGGTCCATTCCCGTGAGGGGTGGATGAACAGAGGTGGTACCGCGTGCAGCCGCATTGAATTGATGGCTCTCGCCCTCGGAAATGTTATTTCCGTTGGCGAGGGCTTTTTTAGTTGCATGTTCATTTATAGACCAGGAGGGATTTGCGTTGATCAACATACGGAATTTGACCAAGACCTTTGAGGTATCCGGGCAGACCATAACGGCACTGGAGCGGGTCAATATTGTGGTGGATCAGGGCGATATTTTCGGCATTATCGGCATGAGCGGGGCGGGCAAAAGCACCTTGCTCCGGTGCATAGGCTTACTTGAAAAGCCCACAAGCGGCGAGATTTACTTAGATGGCGTCAATACCTCCCATGTGAGCGGCAAGGAGTTGATTGCCCTGCGGAAGGAGATCGGTATTATCTTTCAGGGCTATCACCTATTGATGCAGAAAAATGTGCGCAGGAATATTGCTTTTCCGTTGGAGATCGCTAAGATTCCCAGGCTTCAGATACAGCGGCGCGTGGATGAGCTGCTGGAGCTGACAGGGCTGACGGATAAAGAAAATGCCTATCCGGCCCAGCTTTCCGGAGGGCAGAAGCAGAGGGTAGCCATCGCCAGGGCGTTGGCCGTGGGCTCCAAGGTGCTCCTCTGCGATGAGCCCACCTCTGCGCTGGACCCATTGACCACAAGGTCTATTTTGCAATTACTCAGGAAGATTAATAAGACCCTTGGCGTGACTATAGTGATCATTACTCACGATACGACGGTTGTGCGATCGATTTGCAATAAGGTCGCTGTCATAGATAACAGCACTGTAATTGAGCAGGGATTTGTAAAAGACGTCTTTACCCGCCCTGAACATGCTGTGACTGAGCAATTTTTATCACTGGAATTGGGAGGTGAATGGGATGAATGATCTGGTGTCCCTGCTTTGGACCGGTACGCTGGAGACCCTGTATATGACCTTCTTTTCCACCCTGTTTGCCTATATTGTGGGTCTGCCCCTGGGGGTAGTGCTTGTAATCACTGCCCGTGACGGCATACGGCCTATGCCCGCGCTAAACGCGGTGATAGGCTGGATCGTCAATGTAGGCCGCTCCATTCCCTTTGTTATTCTGATGGTTGCCATTATCCCTTTCACCCGGGCCATTGTGGGCACAGTGGTGGGCAATACGGCTGCCATTGTTCCACTGGTAGTGGCCGCCGCGCCCTTTGTGGCGCGGCTGGTGGAGTCCTCCCTCAAAGAGGTGGACCGCGGCATTGTGGAGGCATCCATATCCATGGGGGCCACCAATTTCCAGATCATCTGGAAGGTGCTCCTCGCGGAGGCCATCCCCTCCCTGATCCGGGGACTGTCTATCGCCACCATCACTATCCTGAGCTACACGGCGATGGCTGGAGCGGTGGGGGCCGATGGATTGGGCAAGCTGGCGATCTCCTACGGACGCAACCGGTGGCAGACCGACGTTTTGGTTTCAACCGTTATCCTGTTGATCGTCCTGGTTCAAGTTATACAAACTATACTGAACCTGATTGCGCGCGCGGTGGATAAAAATTCTTCCGGAGGGGAAAGTTTTAAGCTTCTCAAACGGCTCACACGGTTTGGAAAGTAGGAAGATTTGAATTTGAACGCCTCATTTAGGAGAAATATTTATTTTTAAGTCACTTTTTTTTCATAGGCTGTACGTAAAGCTCTAAAATCATTTATTATAAGGAGATGTAACATGATGAAAAAATCAAAAACGCTGTTGGCAGTTTTGCTGATTGCTTCCTTGACTATAGCTTTGGTTGGCTGCGGGTCCTCCCCGGATGCTGTGAATAGCAGTGAACCGGGTTCTTCCGTGAATGAGAGCGCTACATCGGGCGAAGGTTCTCAACCGGAGGGTGACAGCGATGTCGTTGCGTTAAAAGTCGGCGCGTCCCCCTCGCCCCACTCCTTGATTTTGGAGGCCATCGCGCCTATTTTGCTGGAGCAGGGCATTGAGCTGGAAATCGTAATCTTCGATGACTATGTGCTACCCAACCTGGCTTTGGAGGACGGAGACCTGGACGCGAACTATTTTCAGCATGAGCCCTACCTCAACACCTTTAACCGTGAAAATGAAACCGATTTGGTATCCGCCGGCGCCATTCACTATGAGCCCATGGGCCTGTATGCCGGCAAGTCCGATAGCCTGGACAATATCCCCGACGGCGCTGTGATCGGCATTCCTGACGACGCCTCCAATGGCGGCCGCGCCATCCATCTGTTGGAATCTCTGGGCGTTATCACCCTGAAAGAGGGTACTGGCGAAGAGGCCACCAAGCTGGATATTGAAGAGAATCCCCACAATATTGAAATCCGGGATATTGAAGCCGCCCAGTTGCCCGCCTTGCTGCCTGACCTGGATTTCGCCATCATCAACGGCAATTACGCCCTCAGCGGCAATGTGCTGGAATACCTGCTCACCACCGAGGACAAGGATTCCATCGCTGCCCAGTATCCCAATATCATTGCTGTCCGCAATGGAGATGAAAACAACGAAGCCATTGTCAAGCTGGTGGAAGCCCTGAGAAGCGCTGAGGCCCAGGCATATATCACCCAACAATTTGGTGATACCGTTAAGATTTCGGAATAAATTTTTTTAACAGAGTGCGGGCCAAGGCGGCTTGCACTCTGTTTTTACATGGGTTATGATGGGGACAGGTTTTCATGGAGAGGATGATGAATGTGAAGCTGGGAATGTACTCGGCGGAGATGAACAGAACCCCTGTGGAAGAGGCGTTTGCTGCCATGAAGGGGTATGGATTTGAGCAGGTGCAATTTGATTTTAGGTCGGTTTGCCCAGAGCAGATGCCCAGAGTTATTGATCCGGCGCTGGTAAAGGAAATCCAACGCCAAGCCCTCGCTCACGGCATTGAGATCACGGCCATCAACGGCACCTTCAATATGATTCATCCGGATCATGAAATGCGGGAGGAGGGCTGCCGCCGGTTTGAGGGGATTGCCAGGGCGTCGGATGAGTTGGGATGCCGGATAGTGACCCTTTGCACAGGCAGTCGAAATGCCAGCCATATGTGGTCCTGGCATGAGGATAATTTAACCCCTTCCGCTTGGGAGGATTTGATTACCTCTATGGAAAGGGTGCTGACTATTGCGGAGCGCTACAATGTGATACTCGGCATTGAAACGGAACCCAGCAATTGCGTCAATACGCCGGAGAGAACCAGGCTGCTGCTGGATACTTTTGGCTCCCCCTCATTGGGGGTAATAATGGATATCGCCAATCTGTTTCAGGTAGGGGAGGCAAAAAGGGAAAATGTGTGGAGGATCATAGATCACGCATTTGAATTGCTGGGGAAGGATATTTGCTTGGCCCACGGCAAGGATATTCTTCAAGGGGAAGGTTTAGAATATACCTACGCGGGCAACGGAATCGTGGATTTCGGATATTTCTTAAGGAAATTGGATGAGGTGGAATATACTGGGGGTATTATTCTTCACGGTATCAAGGATGAGGCCCATTTCCCAAAGGCGGTGGAGCATGTACAATCGGCAATGCAAAATAAGTGAGGGGAGAGGGAATATGCCATACCAATGGAATAAACTTGACAGAGGCCAGAAGCCTGTCATGGAACAGGTGAGTGACTATGTAGACAATCCGCTGTGGGAAGCGCTGTGCAGGCATGTGGAGGAGGAGTATCAATCAAAGCCGTTATTTGAATACAGCGGATGCATTCCGACAGGCTGGAATGTCAAATATAAAAAGTCCGGACGGTCCCTTTGCACCTTGTATCCCATGGAGGGGTATTTTATCGCGCTGGTGGTTATTGGCCCCCATGAAAAGGTGGCGTTTGATTTAGCGTTGCCTTTGTTATCCAGTTATACGCAGGAACTCTATGAATCCAAGAAGGACAAAAACGGGTTGTGCTGGCTCATGTTTGAGGTGAGGGAAAGCGGCGTATTGCCGGATGTAAAAACCTGTATTGAAATACGCAGAGGATATAAAAAACAGAATGAAAAATGATAATTGCCTATAGGCTGCGGTTCATCTGCTATGCGCCGTACGGAATCTGTCTCCACCATTGCAGCTTTTCTGAATTATCTCTAAAACTACTTTAATGAATCCCCGTGTCCCACCAGAGGCAGCAAGGCGCCATAGCCCTCCTCCTCCATATCCCCTTTGGGGATAAAACGGAGGGCCGCGCTGTTGATGCAGTAGCGGAGGCCGCCCAATTCAGCGGGGCCATCCTCAAAAACATGGCCCAGATGGGCGTCCCCGGTCTTGCTGCGCACCTCGGTGCGTATCCGGTTAAAACTGGTGTCCAGAGCTTCCTTCAACAAGGCCTTGTCAATGGGCTTGGAGAAGCTCGGCCAGCCACAGCCGGATTCAAATTTATCAGTGGAAACAAAGAGAGGCTCACCGGTGGTAATATCCACGTAGATACCCTCCTCAAAATTGTCGCAGTATTCATTTTCAAAAGGCCGCTCCGTGGCGTTTTGTTGGGTGACCTCATATTGGAGCGTGGTCAATG
>Ga0153950_1000883_pt1 | contig 13407 bp, 16 predicted proteins | sample TSNJ034MetaG_FD_104737 | JGI IMG/M metagenome (GOLD analysis project Ga0153950, IMG submission 104737) | Attine ant fungus gardens microbial communities from New Jersey, USA - TSNJ034 MetaG | ecosystem: Host-associated > Fungi > Mycelium > Unclassified | place: USA: New Jersey, Wharton State...
CTGAGAATTATGAACTACCCGTCCGAAGGTGGTCGAGGCAGTAACCTTTCCAAACAAAACGACTTACTTTGTTCCGAGCATTTGTAGGACGGGGCCTGACAGATTTTCGAGAAAGATTACCCTGACCATAAGCTCAGGGGATCGCTATCGCACGGTGGACATTCAATAGTCAAGTTTTCGGAGAGATAATAGTTCGAACACACCCCATCGGCCTTAACGACCTGCCAGCTCTGGTCAACCTCATTTTCCGTAATAACCGTCTTCCCCGCACGTCTGAATTTTCCCTGGTCATTGACATCTACATATAGTAACGTACACGATCGATGGGGGTCATAGCATTCTACCGCGTTGAGTATTTTGCTCTTCTTGACCTGTAATTCTGTCCAATTGGGGAAGCAAGATATAGGGTATCGCTTCCAACATGTGTTGCCACAATCTACATGGTCACATTCAGGGACCTGCTGAAGCTCTTGATCATGTTCGACTGGGTCTACCGCTGTGGTTTTCAGTCGATGTACAACTGGTAATGGAGTCGGGGAATACCGACCATCGCTTATATCTAGCCAGGGCCAGGGAGCAGAAGGCGCTGCATGACGATAAGAAGGATTTGGAATGCGGCCGTTATTGTCAAATGAAAGGTCCTCTGAGTGTGATGTTTCAGACATAGAGATGGATTAAAGATAAGATGGCATGAGAACAGCGCTTCAGCGCTTGTGCTAACTGCAATCATGTCGGCGTCTAACATCGGCACAGCGCAAAATTTTGTTTGTGTGTGGGTGATTTCAGTATTTATCAACCGCGTCAGGGGGCACCCAAGACGCGGCGAGCAATGTATATAGACAGACCCCAGGCACAAATGACTATCTACAGACCCCGGCTCAAGAGGTAAGATAGTCCAATGTCTTCGGCACTGTGTTATCGGCCTATTATCCCATTTTAGCCACTTTCAGGGTCCTGCATACTATCGGTGTTTTGGCCACTTTTGAAGATAACAACATTTGAAGCGCAGAAGTCACTTCTGAGAACGATGATTATATACATATACTCTATGGTGTATTCTACAGTTGAATATGTAAAAATACCTAGCAATTTGTGCTTCAGGACGACGATCTTGTACAATCCACTCTCATCACCCAATTTGGGCAGGGAGCTGACCAACGCCACGCTTTGCCACCGTGTCTGAGTTTCAGTTTCGTTGATCCCAATCAACACATCGAGTATGCCCCTGGCTCACTAGGCTCGACGCAAGTGACAGGCTACTGACACGGCGGGCATTTAACTATCCAGTCCCCATTTGGGTGCAACTGTCAAGTGACCTGTCAAGTCATCTGTTACCTGATCTGTCAAGTCAATCAAAAGTCACATGCGTGATATTTTTTAAATTCAACAATTTTTAACGCGGTGTGCGCACACAGTCCATAGTAGTCTACTGACTACGGAGGCTCAGTGCCTCTAATAAATACACAAAACAAGTCAAATGAAAGGGACAAACACAGAATAGAAGAGAAGCAGATGCCATCTTGCTGCCTGGCTGTACCTTGTTGAGTCGTGAAGCAACTTCACGTACACTCAAGTTCATTGATTTGATTATTGACTGCATTTTATGCTCTCCATTCCATTATTCTGTATCCTATGATATACAAACTGCCATGGCATCCATTTCAGTTGAACCAGAAATAATCTGCCTTCCAAAATGCTTATGACTACCAGGATGAATAAACACAACGAATCCCGACCAACGTACGCAAAAGGGGGGATAGCCATGGCTATCCCTTTTCAGTCACTCTAAACCATGCCCCTATTGGCGAGTATAGGGAAAGATTTCATCCCAAGAGCCAGTTGCATGCCCATGTGGCGAAGACCTCGAGACCAGAACTCATATACTTACAGAATGTCCAAGGTTTACTGAAAACCGAGTGACACTCTCCATGCGTAGGCGACCTCATTAAGTTTCTTACATCCAACCGCACAGCATCTGCTTTCACACTCCAGAGAGCTCCCATAGCCTCCAACATCAGTCAAAGACACTGGGAACGAACTCTCTCTTCGAACACAAACCCTGATGCATGGAACTCCATATGTGCTCACTTGACAATGCCCTGCTACCCACCTCGTCTCCAGCCCTGTGCTGCCTTACTTCCGCTTCTGTTCTGTTCTGTGTTTGTCTCTTTCATTTGACTTGTTTTGTGTATTTATTAGAGGCACTGAGCCTCCGTAGTCAGTAGACTACTATGGACTGTGTACGTACACCGTGTTAAAAGTTGTTGAAATTAAAGTTTTGAAAAATGTCATACATGTGACTTTTGATTGTCTTGACAGGTCACTTGCACCCAAATGGGGACTTAACAGTTAAATGCCTACCATGTGAAGACCCGGAATATGATTCAGGAGGCTATGAATGGTCTCTATAGAGTATCCGGGTAGTGGCAACTGCTCACAGCAGAAGAAGTGTATACTACAGCATACCACTATCACATGCATCTATATAGTTGTGTACTTGACTTGCTGCCTTCCGAGAAGGACTGATTTCATCGCTGTGTCGATTCTCATGGGGAGTTTGAGTTGCCTAAGCTGTTCCTTCCTAGGCATAACTGGATGTGACTGGCTAAAACCATCATATAGAATAGATTTCGGGGACTGGAAAGAATATCCCGGACTGGTAATTGGACTGGTATGAACAGCATATCGGATGGCGGATGTGAGGAGATAGATGGTCACAGCGGACAGCCCTTTTGCCAGCACCGGATTCCGGAATGGACATTCTCCAGGTTATATGTCATTCAGGTCATGTTTGGTATATTGCTGCTGACACAATGGCATTTTGCTCGCATCACTTGGCACATCATCTGACTCCCATGCCCCAGACATAGCCGAAATTGTGACGCAGCAAAATAATTTGCGCGCAGGGGAAGAGACAGAAAGACTTATTTACATTGCAACTACATTCCCATTTATATATGTAAATATCCGAAACAAATGCTCCGGCAAATGGAGTTTCCAAGACAACTCAATGTCACTTCATGACAATGACAAAATTCCGCGATAAGTTGGTGTTAATGACACGGCGGACAATCAGTTGACAGCATCACGAGTGGACAGCTGATTGTCCGCCGTGCATGAGGGTTACCTTCCTGATGCCCTCGCTCCGAGTGGCCGAAATCACGTGGTGTCAACTTTGTAGTCCACGATGATCATCGCTGTGTTGTGTGTTGTGTGCTGTGCATTTCTGGACTCTTATAAACCAGTGCTCGACATCCCTTTCTTAATGACGGACATCGACCGGCTTTCCATTGTGACGCTTGTGTTTTTCTTCCTGTCGACAGTTTTCGTTATTCAACCACTCAAAATTCCAATACGACTCCCCTATATACGACTCCCCTATCTTAGACAGCGACACGTTCCAATTGACCTCCATACCGCACCCATTCTCGCCATTGCCATCCTTTGGGCATCACAGTGTCTGGGTCCCCAGCAAATTCGTGATGGCATCATTGGTACAGGTATGAACTTGAATATCTGGTCTCTATGTTACCGACATTTTCATCATAGACGGGATCAAGCCTTACAACATCTTAATTCTTTTTATTTCCCTGGCATATATGGCGATAACTCTAGACATAACAGGAATACTCCAGGCCGCTGCCTTCTGGGTGAGCAATCGTGGCAGCAGCAACGGATACAAGCTCTACCTATATTTCTACATGATGCTTACCCTCATAAGCATGATTATTGGAAATGATCCGGTCATCCTTTCAGGGACCGTTTTTCTCGTATATTACACTGGCGCTACATGCTTGGAGCCTCTTCCATGGCTCATGTCCGAGTTTGCAGCAGCCAATACTGCTAGCATGGTGCTGTTCGTTGGGAACCCCACAAATGTTGTTATCTGCGAAGGTTTTGGCATCAATAACGCCGCTTTCACTGCCTACACGATCCTACCTTTTGTTGTTTGCAACATTTTCTGCTTCGTTGCCCTTGCACTCCAATTCAAGGATTCGAAGTATGTCCCGCGCAAACTCAATATCATAGGGCAACTCAATGTCCGTGAGGTCCTCCGAGATCCCGTTGGTGCAACTGTTGGAAGCATCATTCTTTGCAGTTGCTTAATCGTTGTTCTGGTTCTTAGCTTCCTCCATATTGACGTATGGAAGATTACTCTTCCGTTCGCTGGATTCAAGTTCTGCTTTGACATGGCCTGGGATTATTATCGGTATAGGAATGGGAAGTTATCAGGAGTTGCCGCAGCATCCGAGGAAGAGGCAGTGAAATATGCACTCAAACGTGTCACCTCGACTACAGGGTTGCCACATGACCAGGAGAGAGGAATTGCACTGGTCACAGATGTCCAAAAATCCCCGATTGACTCTTCATCCCCTATGAATACAGAATTCTTTAATACTCGCGGAACAGTGGAACCCCAGAACCAAAGCAGTTCGTCATCAGCACTTCATCTATACCTCTGAGACTCAACGAACTTCCTCAGCGTTAGGCTTACCCCCAGACGCCAATATGACTCAAAGATATAATTCTCTTACCAGACATTTTCCTACATTTTTCACCGCCCTCCCTCGGCTACCTCTCGGCCTTATACCTTTTGCGTTCTCGCAATTTATTCTTATCGAAGCATTGACAAGGAATGGATGGATAGAAATCTTTGGAAGGTGGTTAGCCATTGCTTCTGGTGGCAAAATGTTCCCTGCTATTTGGCTTGTAGGCATTATGGGAGTCATTCTATGTAACATTGCTGGAACAAACATCGGCGCCACCATCTTCTTGACCAAGATTATCCATCAAGCTGGTTTTGATGTCTCAACTGAAAGAGCTGCAGCAATAGCTCTTGCTGTTGCGAGTAATATTGGTGCTGTCAGCTTCACGTTTTCTTCCAGTCTCGCTGGACTACTATGGGTGACAATATTGAAACAAAAAAGCATTGGAGTGAAGCAGTGGGAATTTGCAAAGTGGAATTCGCTACCGTTGTTATTTATGACAGGAGTAGGATTGGCTATCGTTTCTGCGGAGGTGGCGGTACTGGATGACTGATGGATTTTGATGTAAAGGCAGACATAGACTGTTTAGATCTGATCCTTTATCCAAATAGAAGAATTTCATAATCAAGGGTCCCTAGGTCTGTGCTGCTTAGTCATCCATCAGTACTGGGATAAGTCTGGTTATTAGGCCAAATTCAATATTCCACTTTTTTTTTTGGGTCAACAATTTATTACACGGTGCTCGAACGCAGTCTAATGTTTAATTCACAAACAAATTTGACTCAAATAACACAACTATAGCCACAGCCTTCCCAGCTGACTGCCTCCCTCCTGAGGGTTATCTCGAGTTGCAAGAGACCCTATATGTGTCAAATAATGCATGGACTAAATCAAGAGGCTATACATTTACAACTCAATATGAGAGAAAAATGGCTTCTTAACTGTTTACTATGCATGCAATCAAAGCCACTGGCCTCCCAATATACTAGACAAGCCCCTATGTGTAGCAAATATTATACAATTGGCCATAAGATGACTTGGAGTGCATGCCCTTTACAATATTTCGTTGGTGAATTAAACTGGAATTTCGCGTTGGATTTGCAGACTTATCCCATTACTGACCAAGCGGCACCTGTGCGCCTAGTGGGAGCCTGCCATTTCTAGTTTAGCTTGTCCTGATGTAATCACACAGACCCGTGCGCCTGGTGGAGCCGCTTGGTGACAGGTACCTGCACTTAATATCTGCAGTCTATGCTTGAGAACAGAGGTCTATGGATAGATAACTGACAATGACCGAACATGGACAATAACCCTGGATTCAAGTTGCACTCAGTCACTGATGCTTAGTATTATAGAAGGTTCGCACTAAACAGGGGCCCAGAGTCCAAAGATCTAAAGATGCAGGGATCTTTAATCCTGCGTCTAGAGACTGAGTTTTTGACTGTATCTTGGCAGTGTTCTTCAGGAAATACATGAGTCATAAGGACGTCACTGGCCTGAGATATTTCAGTGTGACCCGTCATCAACATCGAAGGTAGTGGTTCACGATAGCAAACTTCGCCCACATGCCTCTTGTAGACACATCACGGGCTGACCTCCGCATCTGAGTACTAGTCTGCTTGTTGCGGAATAGAAATGCTGAACCCAAAAAAAACATGTGCCACAAGACAGATAGAATTGAAACAATATTTCGTGGCTGTGTAATCTGCTCGATTCGCTGACTCCGACCGCCATCACTGTTTCCCAAGGTTCGCACTTGTTACTTCCAAGATATTGTCGTTCTGGTGCTCATTGATTCTCCTGGCAGATGTCTACTCATAATAAGGAAGACCCGCGTGACTCCTCTCAAGAAGTCGCGCTCACTTTTCCAAAGACTTGGTATCAAGAGTCCAGTGGTTCGTCAACACCACTAACACCGATGATTATACTCCGACTCAAGCAAGTTATTCTTGCCAACAGATGGTTTGAATTCATCTGGAATGCTTTTCTCTGGTTTAATCATGGTGACTCGTAACCGGTATGTTGGGTTGTTTATCACATCTTCAGCTGGTGGATTGAGCTGTCTTTTCTCTTACTGCCCAGATTTCTTGCTTGGCCTGCTATCATGTTCTCTCTAAATTCCATGTTTAATCAACACCCCGTGCGCTCGAAAGGTGAAATCAGCATTTGGTCAAATCTCATGTATGTCTCCTAGTTGTTACGCTGATATTAGAAATTTCTTGTCTCACACACACAGATAGGTTGTGCATTTCTGCTCTACTTGCATCATATATTCCAATGGTAATCATCTCTAGAAGTCCTACTCCTGCTCCTGCCCCTTGAAATTATGGGTAAGAATCTGAATATACCTTCCAATTGGACACCACACAATGCCTCGCATCTAGCATCTATTGTAATTCCTTGGTAGCTTCTGCCCTGAATTCATCCTGTTTTGAAATTTGATAATGATGGAAAATAGAATACACGATGTCCTCAACAAGAATTTAAGGTGGATTCTTATTCAATCCACTCTATGATATATTGATCAATGCAGTATTTACTGTGATCTTCGTAGCAGATGAGAACTTGCCGTATTTTACAGTGTATGAACGTAATGGCTGACGTCTGTGCAATCAGATTGAGAATTGCCCACTCTTCATAATCATTTGATCAATCACATTCCAGCGCATTGTATACGAGACCTGATGTACATTTTAATCGAGATAAGGTATGAAGTACCACTCAATTATCCGATACTTACGTGAGCGCTAACCAATACCATCACTGACCAACATTCAAATGAAAACCGAGGCATTCAACCCAGTCGTAAAATCAAGCACACAGATCCGCTGGTCATGGGACGCACTGTGGTTGGTGTTCAATCACTGGTTATGCAAATTTTGGGCAAGTACCAACCTCACAATCCATCCAAGGTTGAATTTCACGTCAAATATGTGGCTTGTATGAGCGTACTTGAACTCTCGGATGAGTCTCCCTGGCATAATTTCAACTTAAGGTATTAGAAGTCAAATGGATCTCGTCACCCACCGCTGTACAGATCCCATACCTTGACTACCTTGTCATAGCTAGCACTCAACAGACGCCCAGTGTGCGGATCAAATGATATTGCTCGAACGAGAGCATTATGTCCAGCAAGCACCATCAGGCATTCCCCCGTGTGTGCATTCCATACCCTGATATTACAATCATTCGAACCTGACACGATGAGGCTGTCCTACAAACCAATCAATGATCTTGTGAGACATTGCACAAGCAGATACGAAAATTACCTTGAAGTCGATACAGGCCAAACCCCGGTCATGACAATCAAAGGTCCTCAAGCGTTCGCCGCTCTCGATGTCCCATAATATCATCTTTCCATCTCCACTCGCGCTGACCTAGAAACTACTCAACAATCGGATCGGCTCCCAATGCAACGAACCTACTACTCGATCGTTTTGAAGCCCAACTGCATTGACAGGTCCCTCGTGACCTCGCAGCACTCGGTATAATTCCAGTGTCTTCCGATTCCAGATTCGGATGACAGTATCTTTTGAGCTGTGGTTATTGTAAGGGCTCAATGGTGTGATAAGGAAATCAGAGGCAATTTTACCAGCTGACAATCCATTGACTGTCTATCCTCAAATCAAGAACACCACCGGTGTGCCCTTTCAAGATAGCGATAGGATCCGCGATAACCCTTCTGTCTAGATCATCCTCCCCTTCAAAGCTAATTCCATCAAACTCTTCTGTACCCAGACTCCACACACATATCGTACAATCGCTACTTCCCGTAACCATAAATCCGGTCCTGGTTGAAACCCCGTTCAGATTCGCCTCCATCTCCACACCCGTTGACAGTATAGGTGACATCCCATCTTTTTGCATCTGTCCACTTAGTGCACCCACAGGATCAAGATCCCAATCCTTCTCAAATTTCAGGCACAAGACGCTACCAGAATGAACGCCTGCAAATGTACCCAATAACCTTCCTGTCTTGAGACTCCAGGCCATGATGGTCCGATCTCGTGAGCCAGTTATGATTCTTTTGGAATCAAATTCAACACAGTAGACGCTTGGAGGGATAAGTCAGCTTTTGGTAAGAGATCAGAGATTTATAATCGGCATACCTGTCTGTATGACCCCGAAGTTCCCGTGCTTCGGGTTCTCGCCTCTCTGATCTATACAGGACGTCCATATTCACAGGTTCCGTTTGAGAAGCGGGAATTATCCTTCTGTTCAATGTCTTTCCAAAAGCTCTCTCAAGGGTTGCAGAATTGGGCAAGTGAACAACAGGACTACTTGCTGTAGAATGGAAAGCGTCATTTCCCGCCCTCAAGAGCCCTGCTGGGGAAAGCGACCTCGATCTAATTCCTCCACGGGAATACATAGACCTACCTGTCTCGCGACCACGTTGCGGGTCTTTTGGTAAGAGTATGGGAATCTGGGTGTAGGACTTCCCTAGCCATCTCCTTTCCAATTCTAGTCTGTCCATATAAAGTTTCTTCCAGTCAAATTGTAACGGGAATTTGTGTTTTGGATGACAAAGCGCCTTGGGGGCTAAGTGAAGTACTAACGATGATGACTGTGTGCATGTATTCGCCGAGGTACCGTATTTCGAAGAAGCCGCAAACCTGAGTGCCTGAGCCTTAGGTATGAGTTTCCACCGATGTCGCTTTAACTGACGACCAGGCGAATCAACTGATAAATCTTCCTCAAGCTTTAGATGTGTTTGGTCCGCCCTTCTGAGGTCAATAGTCCATCTTCCCAAAAAAAGAGTATGCCAGACAGAATTGTTGCTTGCCAGATGCCGCCACGAGCGTGAGACAGCGAGACAAGCAAGTATAGCGCATAACGCGATATTAGATTCTCCCTCAGTTTCATTCGACAAAGGATCTAGTTCTCCTGCTCCGATCATGAAGTGTCTATCATGGCATATAGGAGGAGGAGCAACTAGTTGAAGAATGTAGACAGCGAGTTCCGGTGGTAAATATCGTAAAATATCAACACCAGTCACTGCCCGTACGTCGACGAAGCAAGCTTCATCAATAAGCTCTCCTTCTTCTCCGTCCAGTGGCGCTAGTTCACTGACATCGGTGTCTCCTACAGATTCTGATATGTGAATAGAAGACTGAGCTCTATTTTTGCCCTTGTTGAGTTTTCCACGATTGCCATTCCAAAGAAGAGGTGAGTGGCGACCAGAAAGAGATTGACTGTTGAATAGCTGAGTCGGCAAGGAGATTGATTGAGAGAAGACCGTTGGAGAACCGGCGGGAGAAGGATTGATAGAAACGAGGGAAGGTATAGAAGGTGAGTTAGTACTAAGGTTCCCAAAAAATGCTTTTCCCGGAGATGAGAGTACATCCCAGATACGTGGCAGAAGAGTCCTGATAGGATTTGAATGTTGGTTCATATTTGGCAAAGAGATAGATTCTGTAGGATGGTTGAGACTCAAGAATGAAGCCCCACCGAAGCCAGAGCTTGTGTAGTACGTGCAACCACTGGTGCTCATGCAGGCTGCCGGAGATTGTACGCCAAATCCTCCGAAGGAAGAGGACATGGAACGACGATGGGCATAAAGATAGCTACCTGGTATGGGTAAGCTAGGTGCATCGTCACCTTCTAAGTCCTCTACATCGATAATAGAGTATTCTATAGTCGGAGCAGGAGATGGAGGTCGTGGTCGATGCGGATCGACCCCCTCTCCTTCGCTATCGTCAGAGTTGATATGCGATGATGTTTGTACGTCTGCGGTCGTGAGATACGGCGACCCAAGCACTGAGTTTAGCTTGTACGAAAAATTTGGATTACTTGGGTATTCATGAGTTAAAGAGTGGCCCACTAGATGATGCTTGTTGAACTGTGTCTGTAGTGTGAGAGCCGACCCTGATGCCCGACGGTGGTGCAGTGGCATTGAACGCTGGGGAGAGCTGCATGTATTCTTGGAGTATTTATTAATCGGCCTCTTCTGTGAGGATACAGAGTAAGTTGAGGGCCCTGAGTCCTGGTTAGACATGGTGGTAGATTGGAAGCAAGTACTCCTGAGCAATAATTATGACGCAGCCTTCAATGATCCCGTGATTGCATCATCATCACCATCATCACCATCATACAGACATTTAACACACCGCTGCTTGCACGTTTTCTTCATCCGCTCCTACCACTGCATCAAACCTCTTCCTTGAGCTTATTCTAACACCCTGTGCACCTCACACATTGGCTCTTGGGATCTATTAATGACTATCTAAGCATAAACAATGACGCGAAACAAGTGGATGAGACAAGCATTCTGGTACCTTCGCCTCGTCCTCTTGAAGCAGCATCCACGATGGATATGCTGTATGTGTCTTTTATACGTATTTCTGTTCGACGATTGGGACTGGAATCTGGGTATCTATACTCTGGTCTTGCTTTGTGCTTCACCAATGACAATCGCCCAACTTTCGGTCTCGAAAAACCATCAGGATACATAATTGTAAAGATGGACCTGGTATCGGCATAAACCATCCTGTGCCTACATTACAACACGAAATTCTGGGTCCGACAAATTTAGGTAGCTTGTGAAGAATTGTCAGTATGGAAACCACTGCATGGCAGGTACATTCGTCGCGATAGCCAAACTCAGCGTGTCTCTAGGGACCATTATTAGAATCATCGATGACGCAATTCCCTTTTGGACTGAGAGGCAAGTACGCCATGACGAAACGTCATCGAGACCTGCCTATGTACATCAACATAACACCTGAATGATTCCAATATTGGATGGGATTACTATCATAAACTACAAGACTTGCTGTGTAATCCTGGCTTCTATGTGAATGCAGTGGGTGTATTAGACAAGTGTGATTTCCTGGTTAAAACCTTGGCTCACTGATGCGAGATCTTACTGATTTACTAGAAAAAAACGCGAGGTCTTGGAGAGATACATAAATCGGAATCGCGAAAGAAAGCAGTCGTACAGAGGTAGTCTTGATGGTGTATATACTTCTTTTTTCTTTCGAGATATCCAAAGCTTCTCCAGATATATTAACAAGTTCTTGTATCCCCATCTTTGGACCATGTCTTGTGTATATAATGTATTGGTTATTGGTGCAATAGAAACGAAGGTCGTCAATCAGGAAGGGGCCTTAGTTGCACGAGCCATCATGTTACGTTCAGCTAGCAAGTCGTGACCACCGTCCAAGATGGGCTTGTCCAGCTCAAATGCAGGGGACATTCTCAGATCAGCCCGTTCTCTTTCCAAAAACTCTCCGTTCAATTCCTTGTCATAAAAACACATAACTAATTGGGGTAAGCAGAGAAATGAGTGCTAGTGAAGTAGAGCAATTGATATAACTATATGACCCGTAACCCGCTCAAAATGACAAATGCAATGTACGGCACAATCAACGCAACAAGTTCACCGATCCAGATGATTCAGATAGAGATAAATATCACGATATTAGTCGTTGACAATTTCCAGGCCCGATTAAAAAAGAAGACAAAGAATGTCCGCACCCCGGGAAATCGGGATGTCAATCCTCGCAGAGTTGGCGAGGCGGCACAACCTACAAGGCAAATCAATGTCAGTTCCTAATTGATTTCGAATCACAACTTACATTATACATGTATGTCATCCAAGTATCCTGCAGACGACTATCGTCAGCCGCAATGTCTCTTAGAACGATCCCAGGGGTAAATGGCTGGTGCTGAGATCCCTGTCGTATATGATCTTGGCCTTGATGCTGTCCCTGGTACTGCCGTTGATACTGTGTTTCGGAATACTGCTGTGCTTGTTGTTGGTGTTGATGGTATTGGTGTTGTTGCTGATCAAGTGCGTGGCTCGGGACACTAGGCGCAGCCGCCCAATACTGAGAATATGTTGCCGGAGTATATGATTGTTGCTGTTCGTGTGGAACTTGATGCGATTGTGCAACATAGGACACCTGTGAAGCACTGACCGGCCCATCATATGGTGTGATAGGTTCTCCAGACGAAGGCACATTTACTGTCTCCCTCTGGTCAAGATATTGTTGCGGCGGTACGACGTTTAACGTTTGGCCGTGCATCGTTGCTTGCGGTTGATGTTGATATTCGGCTGCCTGCGGCGGTGGTGCAGGTTGACTAGGATGATAGATCGCATCATGACCACTCGTGTACGGTCTCAAAGATGAACGTTGTGACTGAACATCAGGTGGAGGCAGCTTCCCTTGGTCACAATACCCATCATACTGAGCTTGTGGGTGTTGAGAAGCTTGGGCGCTCGGATAACCGGCCTGAGTTGGAGGAGGCACCTGATACTGCTGCGTCTGCTGGCACCTCTCATACTCCCTTTCCTGTCTGTCCAGTTCCAGGCGCCTTCGTTCCTCCTCTTCTCTCCTTTGTTCAAAGTCTATCTGCTGCATCTGATGGTACTCCATCTGCATATGTTGTTGCTGCTGTTGCTGGTAGTCCAGTTCCCGTTGATACACCTCCATCTCCCGCTGATACTCCATCTCGCTTTGCTTCTGATACTCGACAGAATCTGTCCTATTTTGCATCTGCATCTGCATCCTGCGTTCTTCATCCTCTCTAGTCATCCCATTCAAGTTATAATGCTCGTATCCCGATGCCCCAGGAACCTCCTGTCTCTGAGGTGGTTGCGGTATAGAAGTGTCCATGGCTGCTTGTACAGCCTGGTTATTAATATCTCCTTCAAATGTATGCCTTCCATTCGGATGCGAAATCTCAAACGGCGGATTCCCGGTCGGCTGATAGTGCTGGGTGATCGACTGTTGTTGTTGAGTTTGCTGCTGAGCTTGGGGTGCTGGACCGCCGTATACATCATGGCTCAGTTGACCATGTCCGAATTCTTGTCCTGGCACCTGTAAATATTGGTGATTACTCGTCCGCATATTATTCGGACTTGCGCTCGATGAAGAAATCAAACTCCCTGCAAGAGTTAATAGATTTACATCTGTCA
>Ga0153950_1000884_pt1 | contig 13405 bp, 27 predicted proteins | sample TSNJ034MetaG_FD_104737 | JGI IMG/M metagenome (GOLD analysis project Ga0153950, IMG submission 104737) | Attine ant fungus gardens microbial communities from New Jersey, USA - TSNJ034 MetaG | ecosystem: Host-associated > Fungi > Mycelium > Unclassified | place: USA: New Jersey, Wharton State...
ACCCCCGGCAGAACGAAATACTTTTACATCACGCCTTCCTCATGCTAAAATCAAAGTATCTTAACTTTGATTGGAGGTGACTGCTATCAATAATAAAGAACTTGTAGAGAAACTTCGCAGTAAATATACCAAAGAACCACCGGAAGGAATGACTGCCGCTGAAATAACCCGAATGAAGGATGATGATCTTCTGGATATGGATTATTTTCTTCATGAAGATGTATTTGGTGAAGATGATGGGAACAATGGTTTTTTTATTTTTTGACCTCCCCTATCGTCTAATTTTAATGCTTTGCAAAAGCAGCGGATTAAGTTTACATAACTTCTTTTTCTCGAGAACTTTCCTGTTACACAAAAAAAGGTCAAAATCCTCGATGGATGTTTGACCTTATATTCCATATACAAAGTAAAAAACTAATAACAATATTATACAATAGTTCCACAAGAATGTCCATGTTTTTTTTGCAAAGGTATTACAGCAAGAGACTCCTTTCGGAATCTCTTGTTGTCTTATAAATGTATTAACGGTCAACTTAGTGCATTCAATTCCTCACACAGAGCCACCACTGCTTCGCGTTTACCGTGTGTTCTCCAGAATATTCAATATTCCCACTGTATAGCAGTTTCTTCATGTCAATCTGCCTGCAATGTATACATACTTATCTACGATGTACTGGCTGTACGGTTTCCACTGCCCTTTACCATTTCTTTCACGATTGCTTCTACCTGGCGTTTTGTCTCTTCACATACATTCTCGACCGTTTGCCATGTTTTATCATCATTGCGATATATAGCCGTCTGTGGTGCGTTATCCTTCCTCGCCTTGCAAACTTCATTCTCAATATAGTAATCAAAAGAACCTAACAGTTTTCCCCAGGCCCTGATATATAAATAATCCATCTTAATTCTCCTTACATGATTTTAATTTAGGCAGTAAACCAATGTTTCTATCCTTTATTACTTTTCACTTTTTCACCCAAGTTTAAGCTATTCCGTTTAGTGTTTGTACTTTTCTTTCGGAAAAATCTTTTCAAGGTCAGCACATAGATAGTCAGCAAATGGCACAAAATTAAAGCACACTTCATCGTGCCGCAATTTACAATCAAATTCTCCATCACCAACAAATCCATCATATCCTATCATTTTTCCTAATACATTCATGAATTCGGTCAAGCTCGTGTAGGGAATCCACACGAGGAACATTTCACCCTCCCAGCCAAATTCTTGAACCAGTCCATGTTTTTCAATTAGACTTTGTATCATTAACTCAGTCATCTTTTCTTCCATCTCCTCACCTCTATCAAAGTTTAGTTTTCAGTATCTTTCTGATGAGGGGCTTAAAAGTTCAGTACCCATTGTCATCAATATATCCCAAAAAGGTTTATAATCACCTTGGTCATTTGGTGAACAAGAGATTGTATAGGTTCTCGGCTCATTAAGATTATGTGCCTGATATCTCATAAAATTCTTGGCCTCACACAACGTGAAGCTAATGTTTTTAAGATTCCAATGATATGTCCTTATGGCAATCTCAATATCATTTTCATCCAGTTCATAAGCAGCAAGAATTTTATTTATTCGCAACTCCGTTGGTGATTCTGCGAGACTGTAAAATTCGATATCTTTTACTGGTAGAATAGTTTCTGGAATCTTTTCTGGGTAACGTGACGAATATTCATGCAAACAGTCTATAATCTTCTCATGCCAGCCCCGGTATCTATTGTCTTTATAAAGATGGCGGCAACGGTAAACAACATCTCCCATGATTTCGTACTGGACATCATCATGAAAGGGGATAAAATCGTAGACTTTTTCCTCTACAAGATGAATAGGATAACTAGTCATAAGATTATCTTCAGACCCCATTTTTTGTCTTTCAGCAAAGGTCTTCAAGAATCTCTCTTGTTCTGCCGTGACCTCAATTGTAATTTTTTTAGTGTTATTTTCCATTTTAATGTTCTCCTTTTTAGATAATTTTTTTATTTGGATTTTACTCTTGCATTTCCTCAAGGAATTTTATTCCACGACTATCCAGGCCAAAATAGGCATATGCCTCTCTTAGGGCCTTTTCTTCTGTCGCAGTGACCCTGCACCCATGGTTTTTTCTTGACCATTTTATTGCAGTAACTTCATCTTTTGCAATCGTAATCAGGCATGTGCCAAACGCTACAATTGCATCCTCATCTGAATAGTAATACCTGTCTCTTGAAGCATAAACCAATGAACTGATTTTTCGCTCCAGGATAGGAAGTGTGATATGTGCACCTTGTTTTGCTTCTTTACGATACATTGCTTCAGCTTCTTTTGTCAATAAATATAACTTAATTTCTTTCATTTACTTCTCCATTTTGTCTTTTCTGCTCTGTTAAGCATTCAGAGGCGGAAAATTTCTTAACAATCCTCTCCATTGTTTACTTGTTTTCTTTTGAGATATCATGTTACCACAAACAAGGGCTTTGTAATAAACAGATGCGTTTAGCACCTCTGCCCCTTGTATCTGTAAGAATAAGCAGACCATTTTGCATATCTTAAACTTGGTATTTCCAAGAACTGCATCATTAAAAACAATTTGCAATTCTTTTAGACAATACTTATTACATACAAGTTGGATATCCCAATCTGTTTTTGATTGTACTGGAAACTGGTTTGTATCCCAAACTCTAAAATTTTCCTTTAATTCAGTAATCAGTTCATAAAGTTGTACCTTTAATTCTTCATCTGATAAAAAAGGTTCATTTCTATCTCCGTACATTCCTGCGAGAGAATATTGTTTCTCATTTTTCGCTTTAACTGAGATGAATTGAACATCATATGTTGCTTTACCCTGTTCAATCATCTTTTCATCCAAAATAGAGATGTAATCAAGATTCAGTCTTACAACCATTCAATATCCCTTCCTTCTTTTTTGATAATTTTAGTGTCGAACTCTTTATTAAAAGTTCAATCCTCCTTTCTCATTATTTTCACTTTTTTGCACAAAAAAGGCCACATTACTGCCCATGCAGAAATATGACCTTGTATTCCATAAACACACAAATGCAAAAAACTGATATTTTTATTATAATATAATTATTTATGATTGTCCAGCTATTTTCACTCCATTTCGGATTAACCAGTTCAGATGAGTGGAAGCAAAACAGAAGTCAATGCATTGCCGTGTGAAATGACAAATTAACCACACACAGCAATGTTCGGACAAAAGAAAAGGATTATCAATAAACTAAACCTTGCTGGTCCATCTATTTAGAACGTTCATGAGCAACTTCCACTAATGCATCTTCCTCATTTAACAATCGTAATTTTTCAGCATAGGCCAAAAGACGTTTCTTGGATTCACTTGTAATGGATAGATAATCTTTAATGAGTATGCCTACGTCTGCTTCTGTTTGCATAATAATGGCAATTTCTTCTGCTGTGTTTTTTTTCCAGCCCATCAATTCAGCAGACGTAGTTTCGAGGGCGATTGCAATCTCTTCTATTTTGGATTGATATAAATCAATATCTCCAGCTTCAATTTTAGCAATCATAGAGCGACTAGAATAGCCAACCTTCTTTGCAAGCTCTTCCTGAGACATTCCAAGTTCTAAGCGTTTCTTTTTAATGTTTTTATATAGTATCATATCAATCGTTTCGTCACCGTTAAAAATGGCAAAATCACAAGTTGTATCCATTATATAAAGTGGTGACACTCTTAGTGCCTTGGCAAGGAGGGCTATCTTATCTCGCTTCATATTTTTAATATAGCCACTTTCCCATTTTTTCACAGTGCTTTTACTTACGCCTACAATGTTACCAACTTCTTCTAGGGTTAGGCCTAATTCTCTTCTTCTTTGTTGTAATTTGCTTTCCACAAAATCACCACCTTTTCTATGAAAATTTCTTGAATTACTGTTGTTTAACTCCGAGATTTTTCCTCAAGGTTCTGAACCTTCCAATTAAGACCAATAATTTTGTCAGCAAGTTCTTGGATTTTAGGAAAGTCACCTTCGGGAATGGTAGTTCCCTCCACTCCGCCATTTATATAAATACCAATAAAAACATCTCCAATAGCAGTTTTGGCCTCTTTAATTTGGTCTTTAATAGTAGTAATTTCGATATTCATTTTAGTGATTTCAGCATATTTTTTTCCTACTTCAATCACAACCTTTACTCCCGATAGCTTTCATATTATCAAACAATCCCATTTAGGTACCTCCTACTGGTTCTTTAAATTTTCGGACTTCAAATAGGCCATTCCTGCAAAGAAAGTCCATAATACAAGATATGCTAATGCACTCCAATTTAACCTCTGATACTTTACTAATGAACGAAAGAATTCATATGCATAATCAAGCATGTATAAACCCATACCAATGCTCATATTTTTATAATCTGCTTTTGCAAAGGATAAGAGAACTGCTAGGATAAACACTACATAAACAATAGTTGACATTAATGACCCCATTGAAATAATATTCTGTACATTCTTTAATACCGCTGCTGCCAACAAGAGAATATTGCTTATTGGCAATAACAACTTCAGGAATCTATTCTGAATGCAATATTCATAAAAAACAACACCTACCTCTTCAATTCCCATAACACATAATCTCCTCTTCTTTTGTTTTATGTTTATCTTTTATAATGGTAACATCTCTAACAAAGGTTAGTCAATATCTTTTCCGAATTCGTGTCATGAAATGTCTTTTAAATTACTATTTTTGACGGTTTTTAATAGACAGATATCACAAATGCATGTTATAATATAGACATCACATTTTCACGAAAGGACTTCTTATGGCGACAATTGGAGTGTTATCAATATTTTTAGGGGTTGTATCAATCCTTTTATACGGAACAACCGGAGGTATCTCCTTTGGGGTTTTGGGGTTGATATTCTCAGTAATGGGACTTTTAAAGAAGAAATCATTGAAAAGAAAAAAGTTTAAACGATTTGCCGGAAAGACAATGGCTGGAATTGGTTTATCATCTTCAATTTTTGGTGTATTATTATCACTCTCTTTTTTCATGTTTCCTGGAACACCTATTTCAAAATTTGCTGATATAATAGGCCCTTATCAGCAGCAGGTAGTCGCCACAGTTGATAGTTTACTTCCAGAACGAGAACAGGAAATTGCTGCGCAGATAAATAATTCGATAAAAAGTATTTTTAATTTAACCAGCAATTCTTCAGAAAAAAGCATAGAGCAAGCATCCACAGATAATGTTCGGGTTGTTCCTGGGAAAGAATCATCTGACCTTAAAATTCATTTTTTAAATGTCGGACAAGGGCTGTCTATCTTAGCAGAATGTGATGGTCATTTTCTTTTGTATGATGGTGGAGACAGATATACATCTTCTTTTGTTGTTGCCTACTTAAAAGAAGCTGGTGTTGAAAAACTGGACTATGTAATTGCAAGCCACTTTGATGCAGACCATTTAAATGGAGTTGTAGGTGCGTTAAATGTATTCTCCACGGATTTAGTATTAGCCCCTGATTATATAGCTACCTCAAAGATATATCAGTCCTTCACAAGTGTAATAACAGAAAAACAAATTCTCGTTATTCATCCGGAAGTCAAAGATGTCTATTCCCTTGGCAGTGCCACTTTTACAATCCTTGGTCCTATAGGAAGCGAATATAAGGACGTTAACGATTATTCTATTGTTATAATGCTCCAGAATGGCTCTGACAAGGTTTTAATTACTGGAGACAGTGAATATGTCAGTGAGAAAGAGTTGTGCGATTCTAGGGCGGATTTGAGTTGTGATATATATGTTGCAGGGCATCATGGTAGTGGAAGTTCTTCCTCTTGGGATTTATTACAGGAAACAACCCCTGAATATTGTGTTGTTTCTTGTGGAAGTGACAATAGTTATGGGCATCCCCACGATTCAACAATGGAAAAACTTGAAGCAATGGAAATTGAGGTGTTTCGTACAGACAAGCAGGGAACCATTACCTGTATTTCTAATGGGAATGGTTTTACATGGTCCCAAGAACCATGTAATGACTACACTCCGGGGAGATAAATAATACCATAAGAAAAGACCGCCGCAGTCAGCAGTGGTCTCTTCTTATTATGCCTATAGTATATTATCAATCCGTTCTCATGAATTCATCCGTGTAGTATCTACGGCCATATCTCATGAAATAATTACGTCCTTTGTTGTTAGTCCGTAATTGACTTCTTGAAACATTTCCAATTTTTTTTTCACAAACATCAGCGTGTACCACATAATCATGATACCCTGGCTGAATATCCAGGATGCAAATCCCGCCAAATGCGGATGTTGCCAAAATACCGATTGGTTTTTTATCTGCTGCAACTGCTTTTGAAAAATACTCTCCCATATTATTCTCCTTACTTATTTTTTTCTAAATAAAATCTCTAACACTCATTCCAGGCGCATTCCATGGACTTGATGGAGAATAATCACCATAAGTACAAGATTTAATATAATGGTAGTCATCTGAATCAGACTTATCAAAAACTTCTGGTTCGTCAAATACGAATTGGTTCTCTGGTTCAGGGGCACCAAAATGTTCTATGTAATCCATTAATTGTTCGTCTGGCAACAAATCATATAGTGCTATGTGGTTTTCCTTTGAGTCATACTTATTTTTAGTCCTCAGTAACAAAACAGCATGCAAAACAAGTTCTCTGTGTGTAAACTTTTTCATGTGCTTTCTCACCTCTTCTTTTCCGCATGAATTTAATTTGGAGTAACAAAGCCAATACCTACATTTGTCACCCTATAAGGTTTCCAACCAGCATGGTCAAACAATTCTTTTGCTTCACTTTTCGTTAAACCACTGGTATAAACATCATATTTATGATTTTCTGGCAAAAGTCCTCTTGCTTTTGCCAACGTGAATAGTATTCGAAATCTCATATAATACCTCCTAGTCATTAATATTTAATTTGCCAATTATATTTTCCGGCTATTCTTCTATTCTTAAATTATAACACTTCTAAAAACTTTTTGAGCCATCTTTTAACAAGGATTCCATGGCCTGTTCAATTGAATCGAAGTATTCTTTTCCAGTGAAGCTTACATTACAACTTGTTGCTTGGTTTTTCACAAGAATAAATTTTCCGGCATTTTTAGGAATACTTTCAAAAACCAACATTTCTCTTTTGAATTCATCCAGGTATTCAATTGTTCCATTTGGGTACCTATCAATATGCTGCTTTTCAAGAACATGCCTTACTTTTTCCGGAATTGCTCTTAAGGCAACCCCATGCGAAATCATAATCTTTTCTAATTCTTTGATATCCATATATCTTTTCCTCCTATTTATCAATTATTCTCAAACCAGCCTTATCTGTCACGAAATCAGCTCCGTTCTTGAAAAAATGCTTGAAATACTTGGTTTCATCAATTCGGCAAAACCAGTCCTTATCACCATCAGTATATGTGTTGTCTGATAATTTTTGCAAATCTGGTACATGGATAGACAGCCATGTATCCGTATAAGTGTCTCTTTTTCTGAAAAGGTCATCAATAGCATTTTCTTCTGCCTCTTCACCTTTAGCATTAAAATAGATTTCTACCATTACCTTGTCTGAGCCATTACAAAATATCACTGTAATAGAATTATCTGCATTCTGCTCTGTGTAAGCATTGATATTACCTACTTGTTTCACAAACTTCATATTATACCTCCATATGAAAAATTATCACATTATCAGCAGCAAACATTTTTCCTACTGACTTCTTTTCTAGTTATCTGTCGCTATTTTCCAGAACCGCTCTTCAGTATAATTATTTTTCCGCTTTTTATTGACACAACTGGTTAGGTATACCCTGTGCATCCAGCCACTTCTTGTCATAACGATGCATGTAAAGTTCATATGCTCTCAATGCTTTCTTTTCATCCTCATCTGCATCGTCGTTAACACGAACTAAAAGGTATTCTGCTTCTTCAACTTCGCCATCTTCACAAAGACCATCCCAGTCAACAGACTTACAATTCCTGTCCTCCTGTTCGGCTTCAGTGCCAAGAGGGCAAGCAAAACAGTAACAACTGCCAATAACTTCCTCTGGCTCCTTTGCCTTTTCAGGATGTTCGCATCCATAACCATTATTTATTTCCGTATCACCAACGAAATATGGACACTGGTATGCAAAATCTTCAAAAATAACTGCTTTTCTCATCACTTCGTCTCCTTTACTTTATTATTTATATTGTAGTGTCTAATCAAACTACTACCCTCCTTTATTTATACTTCAGATTTTTACACAAAAAAGGCCATATTCCACTAAATGGATATATGACCTTATATTCCACAAACAATGTAAAAATACTGATACACTTATTATACAGTAGCAAAATTGAGATGTCCAGACTTTTTTATTACATGATAGGATTAATTTATAAGTTGGTTACTGTTCAAACATAAACTAGAATATGAACATAGCAAAGGGTGTTCTCCCCGCTTCTTCGAAAGTTGAATAATTGAAAAATTCTTACTTCGTAAACTCTTTAGCTTATCTTTATTTCAAGACATTCGTTTATCAAAAAAAGAGACCCCAAAAGGAATCTCTTTTCACTCTAGTTGCTATTTACAATTTCATTTGAATAGTCCACATAAAGAAACAGATTCTAGTATTAATCAATGTTAAAAATACCTCTTGTCATTTCTGTAATCATTTCGTTTCTTTCTGTTTTGTCACAAAATAGATACTTACAGGCATTTCGCATTGTATCTAACCTTTCTTGGGTCACTGGAATTTCCAAGAAATTCATGGCATTTTCCAGGTCTCCATCCATCCATTTTTCAACATACCAGACACTATCTTCATCTTCACTTATCGGATTTTCGTAAGCAGGCATTGCAAGCCATTCTAATATCTGCTCCTGTGTCCAGTCTTTGGTTAGATGAACAAACTGTGCTAATTCCTCCGGTGTACTGTGACACACATCAAAATTTGTAATTCCAATTTTATAGTGCTCACATGTCATATCTACCGGACAAGCAGCTCCCCAATATTCACATGTTTCAGTTACTCCGTCATAATATTCGCAACTTGGGCATTTTCCCATTATTTATACCTTCTTTCTTAAAATGTTAATGTATCAATGGTCAGTTATGTTTCATTCTCCTTGACAAATATCCATAATTGTGTCAACGAGGTTCGGGATAGAATCAACTCCATAACCATGCAAAGGCAGCATTAAATCTCCTTTCAATACAACTTATACTTGATTCTTATCAATATGCTCATCCTCACCACATATCAGAATCTACAGGGCAGGAAACGCACAGAATTCCATTTTGCTTGAAAATATCAGCACCATATCCACTGTTCTTGATTCGTTTAATAGCATCCTTCGTATCAATTTCATTCCAGGGATTCCAAACTCCCCTACGGAAAAGAACTGTACTCGTATCCTCTATTGCTTCAACTGCTTTGTCATAAGACAAACTAACTATTCTTTCTCTTGCTCTTGCCATTCATATAACCTCCAAACTTGATTATTTAATTGCTTTACACATTCCAACTAGCTAACTTTATGATTGGCAATTTGAACATTTACCATCATTTAATTCTTCGGGATAAAAGTGTCCCCTACAAACGGCACACTTTTTGAATTGTTTTTTACAATTATCGCAAAGTGGCAACTCTTTGCAGATATTTGGCTCTCTCACGACACATACTGTGTCTTTACCGCATATTATGCATTCCATATTTTTTCTCCTAAACATCTGTTAAACTTTAATTTAGTTACTTCTCCATGTTACTTTATAAGCAACGCCAAGTGGAAGGGAAGGTTCTTGTACATTTGTATTGAACCGGTATCCTATTGAAAATGCTTTTTCTCCAACCTCAAATTTGTCATTTACAGTAATCATATTTTTCTCCTTCTTAAAATCCTGAATTTATTTTATTTCATTACTTTCTCTTGATTTTGATTGTTTGGATTACCGGCTTCACCCGGCAGAGGCTTACGCCTCATGGCTAGGCACCATCACTCCGCTAGTGTACTAGAGATACAAAGATATCAGATGGTAAAATACAAAACGGACGAACCGCCGAGGAGTACAAGCAGTCGCGGTAGTCCGCGTCGCCAAAGGAGTTGACAAACTGGACACCCGAAGCCCCGCATCCTGATGGGGTGCTATTGGGAGTACACGTAGTCATGTATCTGATATCAATATTTTTTCGGTTTATACAATACATATCGTATGTAACGACTCCGAATAAATCACCCTCACATACTCCATAATCATCCAACCCATCATGACTTAATAAATCAAGTCTTGTTGGAATAAGAATATCCGCACCGAAAATTTCTAATGCTTGTTTACTTGCGTCGCAATTATTTGCCGTTTTTCTTGCGTCGCTGGTTAAATAATTGTTAGTATTTCCAAACTGATCAATATCAACGGTAAATTCCTGAGCAAGCATAATATAAAATTTGTCATCTTCTTTTATGAAAAGACTCCAAGTATAATCACCTACCTGAATTTTCTGCTTCATTTCCAAAGTGCCAATCTGAACTTTATTGGACTTCTGCTTTTGAATTTCATTGTATAATGCGGTAATTTTGGGGATTTCATTGTATAATGCGGTAATTTTTTCTTCCATTTCTCTAGTAATTGTCATAATATTTTCTCCTTTATTTTTTCTATTTTTCCTTTTGAAATTCTGCTTTTATTTGTTTTCTCTTATAATCATTTTTTAGTATACTAATATTACAAAAGCATTTTTATTACGTGCAAAAGTTCGTAAATCATCCCAAAATCCTTCTCCGTCCATGGTTCCAGAAAATTCATCACTTATCATTACCACCTGCTAAGCGGGTGGTAATGATTCTTCTAAAAGAGCAATATTCAACTTCACAGCGAAACCCTGACGGATTATTGGAACATTTATGTGCAGTACAGAACCTATTTAATACTTGTGATTCATCCGTTATTCCTTCCACATATAATTCAGACACATCATCAAGTTCTACACACCTTTGGTTACACGTTTCATTGTCTAGTTTACATACATGACATTTTATAATATCCATTTTTTCTTGTCCTCCTAAAAGTTAACTACCCTATTTACTTTCAACGTCTTCATAGCTCCCAGAAATATACATTGTCAAATGCAACATCAAACCGACGCAAAAACCCCTTCCTTGGGTATCATATAATTCTCTTGCCAAATCTCCACAGGAATGATTACTTAAATCATTTTTTAATGCTGGCTCCTTATGGGGCTTTGCCCGGTTTAACTGAGTCTGAACCTTTGCTAATAATTTTTCGTCCATGTTATCTCCTCCCTTAAAAATTAATTTTCTTCATCGGGAAACTTTCTCTTCAATTCATCCCTCAATTTCATACAGCGGTCAATTTTTTGATAGTGCACTGCAAAGGCTTTTTTGCATTTTTCAGAACTCAACGTACCAATCTCTCGCAATCAATTTAATTTGCTAATAGCTAGAGCTATATCTTCAATATCGCCCTCACCATAATCAATATAACAACTAAGAGCATCGTAAAGATTATCTGCATTAATAGCAGCTGTATAAGGTACATCCATTAGACAAAAAGAATTCTGAATTTTATTGAAAAGTTCGTCTTTGAGAATACTTGCTTCTTCTGTTTCTCTTCTAACCTTAACTATCAATCTCACTAATTCATCTTGTTTCATATAAATTTCCTCCAAATCTTAATTTAGCTGTCAATCTTCCTCTTCCTCTGTTGTTTCTCCTTCAAATGAGCAACCCATCACTTCACCTTCCCATCCATCAGGAAAGATTGCATCCGTTAAGGACTCTCCTTCTTCAACATATAATTCATTAACGGATATTCGAATAGTTGCATAGCCATCATAAATCTTCCCCATACTACCTATCCTCCATTACTTTCCACTTCTTAACTTGAGTTTGCCCCGTAGATGTATTAATATCTGCATACTCCTCATCATACAGCGTAAAGTATCGTTTGATATAGCAAGCCTTATACCCTTCACTCGTCAGATAATGACCTGTCTTATTTACTATTATCTCGTTCATAATAATTCTTCCTCCTAAATGTTAATTTACGTTATCTCTCCGCTATCACAATAATAATGCAATATCTGGCCGTACATCATTTAGACGAAATCAAATCCTGAACATTCTCAATTTCATCAAATTCTCCCTTCATGATGCTACATGCCTTCTCAAAAGATTCACATATCCTGTTCAATACAGCAAACTCATAACATTTTCATTCTTTGTTTCTCCTTTACATGATTATTTTCCCTTAATTATAGGAATACTATAGTGTCAAACCAAACAGCTATCCCCCTTACTTATATATTTTAGCTTTTTACACAAAAAAGGCCAAAATCCTTGTGGGATATTTGACCTTATGTTCCATATACAAAGTAAAAAACTAATAACCATATTATACATTAATTATCCAAAAATGTCCATGGTTTTTTGACAAAGGTATTATAATAAGAGACTCTTTTGTTACAGTTCACACTCCGGACAGGATATGAATAAAAATGCCATTTGAACTGCTCCTAAGTTGCAAAAGCAGAAATTTTTCGCAATGAAATTTGGCTTTTCATGCAAGAAGGCGTGAAAATACCTCGATTTAGGTTAGTAACACAAAGGTTACTGTTCCCATTCTGGCTGGAGTGTGAATAGTAACAGCAAGGGCAGCGGGCTGGTACGTCAACCATTACTATTATAACCGAAACATCGTAGTTTGGATTTCTCCAAACTTAGTCTGGTAATCCAGCCTCTTTTTAGAAACTTCCACTTCAAAACAAATTATGATTCAAGTGCTAGATAGCTCACATGATTTGTATAGGAACAATTGTTATCATTTATAACTCAAACAAAAAGCAGAGGTTACCACTCTGCCAAATGTTTAATTATTTATGATTTGCAATAAGTTCTCTTAACTCACTAACAGATATCTTCTGCTCTTTCATTACGCCAGATAACGATTTAAGTTCCTCGATTTCAATCTGCTCAATAAGAGATTTTTCTTTTCCCTTAAGTGTCTGAATACACTCAGAATATTGAGCAATGGATTCTTGTGTCGATGTAAGTTCTTCTTGTAGTTTTTCTAAGGTTGATTTTTTAACTCCTCGTGCCATATACTTGACTCCTTTCGAATAATTGTATGATGCTACAAGTACAATATTACCATTATATGTTAAACGGGTCAATATTATTCTTGGAGTATATATGAGAAAACGCAAATATGATATATTGAAAAATAGTCACCTCTTTATAATTTAAATCATGACCACCCGCTTAGCAGGTGGCAGGTGGTTTGAAGAATTCGCCCCTAGAAGAGGCTTGAAACAGAAAACCTTGCCCTGCGGGTAGATGCAGTATTTATCCCATAGCAATTCATTGCTATGCTGTAGTAAAAGCCAAAGCTAAAAGCTCTTTTACTCTCCCCGGCAGAGCCGGAGG